>Ga0065704_10000268_pt1 | contig 59231 bp, 48 predicted proteins | sample SwiRhicommuniRL2_FD_59091 | JGI IMG/M metagenome (GOLD analysis project Ga0065704, IMG submission 59091) | Switchgrass rhizosphere bacterial communities from Rose Lake, Michigan, USA - RL2 v2 (version 2) | ecosystem: Host-associated > Plants > Roots > Rhizosphere > Soil | place: East Lansing, MI | reverse complement strand
GTCGAAGAATAGTGGCAAATAAAGGTTCCAGGTCAGGCCCAAGGTCCGCGGAAAGACCGGCTCGTCCGGCTGTCGCCTGAGCATAGATCACGGGGAAATCCGCTTGTTCTTCGGAAGCACCAAGTTCGATAAACAGGTCAAACGTTTCGTTAAGGACACGTGAGGGTTCGGCATCTTTGCGATCAACCTTATTGATCACCACAATAGCCTTGTGTCCCATTTCAAGGGCCTTCTTCAGCACAAAGCGCGTTTGAGGCATGGGACCTTCGGCCGCGTCCACGAGGAGCAGCACGCCGTCCACCATGTTCATGACCCGTTCCACTTCCCCACCGAAATCCGCGTGACCGGGCGTATCAACTATGTTGATTTTGACAGGCTGATTCGTTTTGGGGTCAACGAGTGTGATGGCTGTGTTTTTTGCAAGGATGGTAATGCCACGTTCCCGCTCAAGGTCATTGGAATCCATCACACGTTCGGCGACTTGTTGGTTCTCGCGGAAGGTATGCGACTGACGCAGGAGACCATCGACCAGTGTTGTCTTACCGTGGTCAACGTGCGCGATAATAGCGATATTTCTGAGATCTGTTCTTTCAATTAGCATTCGTTTCTCTACATTCTTAAGTCTGATACTTGTTAATCCTGACCATGAACCATTGTCAATAGACCATTATTTGTCATCCATCGTCCATGATTGATCGTCCATAACACACACAAAAACCCCCGACGGGGAGGCCGAGGGTTTTCGAGCGGTCGGCGTGCGGGTGGTATTGTATCAAACTTTCAGAGACTTCGGAAGCCCGTGATTATGTTACTCTGAGCTTGATTTGCGTTGGAATTCAGACTTTCATCCTTAAAGAACGCTCAGACTTGTTCTGTTCTTGTAACAGAAGTGTTAACCTTAGTCTAATGTAGGGAATATATTCCTGTGACCGAGGAGTCTCCGGCGCTCTACTCAGGGATGCTTTACTCTCCGCGGTGGATGGAATAAAATTGTTTTTATCACTGTATTCCTCGGAGAGATGTTAAAGAAATGTACGTTGTTATCGGCATGATTGACAAGACGCTTCTGGTGATGGGCCCTGACATTCACGGCGACGAGCAACATTCAATGTGTTAGGTATCGTCAAGCTGTTCCAGACTTTGTGTAACCTTACTCGTGATGTAATCAAGGTGTCAGTGTGAATACTTCAGTAGGATTAACATTTGTCGCTGCAGAGGCTGCGTCGGAAACCCTGATATCTACCCACCAGGGTCGATTGCCTTGCGGGCCGGTACCAAAGAGTGCGCCACTGGCATCCTTAATCATCCAATAGCCGCGATACAAGCCAGTCACCTGCGGCGCGGTCATGACAACCGAAATATCCGCGGTTTCACCGACTGCTACACCCTTAGTCAGCGCAGAGAATGCTGGCGCGCCCATCTGCTCACCGCTGACGAAGACGAGTTGATAAGATGTAGTCCAGGCACACGAACCCACGTTTTTCAATCGCCAGGTCGCGGTGAAGGTCGCACCAGGAAGTATGACAGTGCCGTCGGGAATGGTCACGTCGCTCACAAACTGCGCCTTGTTGCAGGATGATGCTGGAACGATCCCTGGTCCAGCTGTTCTCGTCGGCGTGGAAGTGGGAGGAGTACCTGTCACAGTTGGTGTTGGCGTGACAACAATGCCGCTGCGGGTGATCACCGGGTTCCCCCACAGGGCGTGATCGCCCACAGGTGAGCCCCAGGCAGAAACATAGAGGATGAACTTAACCGTTTGTCCAGCCAGCGGGCTCAGATCCAGCCTCGCGTTATAGGTCAGACCATCGAATTTATCGCGGAACGGCCAGAAGGTTCTCACAAATCCATCAACCTCATAATCCAGACGGTAAGCCACATAACAGGAAGTCGCGCCCGCCTGACAACCCACAGTTGTTTGGAAGCGATCTCCGATCTGTACCGTAAAGTCAGAATAACGCCCCTGGATAAAGCCATTTGTAATTTGTTGGGGAGAAACCAGCAGACCGGGTTGCGTAGCAACGACTCCACTCTCAAAATTGGGTTGGTCCAACTTCAGAGCAAAGCCCTTTGCGTCGCCATCTGTGCCAGGGAAGGAAAGACCACCCGCGCCGCTTGACCAGGAAGCAGACTTGGCGTTTGCAGTGAAGTCATAGACAACGTTGGTCGTTGATGTGCCAGTAACGTTGATCTCAACCCACCAGGATCTGTTGGCGTTAAAGCCAATGCCAAACGGCGTTCCGGAGGCATTTTTGAATTTCCAGTAGCTAATGTAATAGTCAGGGATCTTGGGTGCTGTAAGATTGACTGACAGATCAATCGTGGCACCCGGTGCAACGGTGTGCGTGAACGGAACCGAGATCGTAGAGCCCAGCTGCGTACCCGCGTCAAACACCATCGTATAAGTGGTGGCCCAGGTACAAGTGCCAATATTTCTTAATCGAAATGTTTTTGTAAAAGTAATCCCTGGATCTATGGTTGAACCATCGGGCACAGTCACATCGGCGACGAATTGGGCCGAGTCGCAGGCTTTGGTTGAAGCAGTTTTTATAACAATGTCGGTCAAATTGGGGAACTGATTATTTGAGGCATCAACAGCAGCAAGAAGCTTAGGATTCATCTCAAACAGGGTGCGTACCGCATCGGTTATGTCATTTATAGAACGAAATTTTGTCTTGAAGCCCGTATCTAAGTTAGCTACGTCTTGAGAAGGGGTTGTTGGTGATGGTGTAGGAGCAGGCTGATTTTCGGATATTCTGCTTCTGGCTATAGCTACAACTTGGTCTAGGTCTGAAACAGCTCGCTGGTAATCTTTTTTTGCCATATACAATTTAGCTCTTTCATAAAGAGTAGCAGGATTCTGGCTGTTCAAATCAATGGCCAGGGAGTATCTCGATACAGCCTGATCTATTTCTTTTTGCCTGTAGAATTCTCTACCATCCAGCCAAGAGGTAATTTCTGATCTTATTGATAATGCTTCGGGAGTACTTATTGATATCAAAGAATCCCGCATTAATTCCAGTAACTTAGTGCTATTCCCACTGTCATCAACTTCAGCAAATGTTACGTATAAGCCTTTAATTACTGTTGGTAATTCAGCGGAACTTTCTTCACCAGAAGTTTGCGAAAAGATATCCATTTGGTCAGTTTCTTGAAGGCTAAAGAATAGATCCTGAGCCCTGAAATCATAATCTTTGCTATTTGGTAGAATTCCATGCAGGTCAAAAATATAGGCTAAGGCTTTAAGTCTATCCTGAGAGGTACCTGCCTGATCAAAATTCTTTGTATTCTGATCCAATTGCCATGTAGTCCAAAGCAGATCGTAAAACAGCAAAACAACCAAGGAGAGGATAAGAAAAATTGAGGTGATTATTATAGGTTTTTTTCTATCTGATGGAAAATTTTCTTTAATCCAATCCAAGTCAAAGACTCTCTCATAAATCCGGTTACGTGGTACAAGTTTGTCGTCCTGACTGCGTACCACACCGGAAATTTTTAGCTGTGATTTGGGAATGGACCGCTCGTCGTCTACAACCCTTTTTCCTGAACGAATATTTCTATACACAATCATTACCCTGCGAGAATCTGGGGAACGTTTCACCAACATATCACGGACGAATTGCAGGTTGTTGTCCTGCTGTCCCTGCTCGCCGATAAATAATTGTTCCACAGCCTGCGCAACAGTCTGCTCATTCGTCGCTTTCGGGCTCTTGGATAACTGTGCACACAATCTTTGTGTTAAATAAGGGTGACCACCACTCCAGTCCAAGACCCAGGCAAGGGCCCGTTCCGCATTTTCCCCAAGCCCCTGCGCCAATGGCATTGCTTCCTGCAATGTAAAGTCGTTCAAATTCACGCGATGGCCGATGTTGAAGGGTGTACGTTTGCTGTCGGAGATCAAGTCACTTGGCGTCGCAACCCCTACCAACACGAAAGACAGGCGCTTGAAAGCCGGTGTAGTGGAACGCGCATTGTACATGGAACGGACGATAGCAAAGAAATCATCTGCAAAAGGTATGCTTAATGTGGTGTCAATTTCATCGAAGAACAAGACAATATTGTTTTTTATCTCTTTCAATACCACATCGCGAAGAAAGTTGAAGAATCGCTGGGCAGGTCCGAGTCCGGAATACTGAGTCCACCATGTAAAGATATTCGTCTCCAGGTTCAAGTCTGTGGCAATTACATTCAAGATTCCCAAATACCATTCCTCTTGCGTAACCTTTGTACCAATGCTACTCAGGTCAACTGTTGCGGAGCGAATATTTTCTTTTCCAAGCTGTTCTGCCGTTTGTGTCATCAGGCTGGATTTTCCGACTTGCCGTGAAGTAAGGATGAAGGCAAGTTCACCTGCCCGGCAATATTCTAGCAAATCATCGTCGGCCTGGCGCTTGATATAAATACCGCCACTGGCCTGAACTGTGCCGCCGACTGAGTAAATGATTTGCCTAGCCATTCAATCGTTTCCCAAAGTAGTCTGCATACAATTGGTTGCGTGGGATAACTTTGTCGCCAACACTCTTGACCAACCCTGCACCACGTAATTGAAAAAAGATATGTTCATCCGGGCAGCGCTGATATTTGATCACTTGCATTAATGCTGCTTTCGCCTTTTCCTGTCCTCCCATACGAAACAGATAATTTCGCAAATGGTCCCCAAAGGGTCCATTGTCCTCACAGGCCTTCTCAAGCATTTCTGCAAACGTATCACGCTGGCTGGCAACCAAATAGAGTGCCCTGCGCGTTAAATAAGGGTGTCCTCCCAGCAAATCAAAAATTTGCTTCACTTGAGCTTCAGTCAATGGGTTGTGATGACGGCGATTGAGATCACCAACCTGCTCTAGGGTGAAGTCTGCCAGCTCGACTACTTGCCCCACATTAAAAGGAGATTGGTTGAGATCCGCGATAAACTGATAGGGCTCGGTAGAAGTTACCAATGCAATATTTAGACGGATCCAATCGCCGCCCCGCGCCCGATTGTTATGCCAGCTACGCAGCATGCTAAAGAAGTCGGATCGGAAAGGGGAGCCAAACATACGCTCGACCTCATCCATAGCTAACAGGATTTGCACATCCTTGATCTCTTTGAGCAAATGCCTCTGCAGGTAATTGGTTGTCTTTTGCACGTGCCCAAGGGGGGTTTTCCAATATTCTTCAGTGCGGTCCTCAACATCATATTCCCATGACAACAAGTTACAAAACTGCTGATAGAAGACATCTGCATTTGCCATTGCCGCGTTCTCGATCAACTGAAAGTCAATGAAGGCTGTCCGCATTTCCTTTTCTTTTCCATTAACCAGCAAGCGATTGAGAAGAGAGCTTTTTCCCATCTGACGCGGTCCCTTGATTGTTATGGTTACTCCTTGAATCTCATTCAGTGCATTGACTGCTTCTCGATCCGTCTCGCGCTCAACATAAAAAGGTGATTGATGAGGCATTGTGCCTTCGGGCGAGCCCAAGTCACGTGAGGAAATATTCGCAAAGGCGGTGGGAATTTCTTCTTCACCTACCTTTGCTAACGCTGTAACAGCTACAGCATTGTCAGCCAGCAACTGTCCGCCCGAAATAGCTTGCTTGAGCTCTGCAATCAATTTTTGGGTATCTGAGTCATGATCCCACAATGCCCATTGCAATGGATTCAGATAAGCACTTAAAGGATAAACCAATGGTTCATTAAAATTCAAGCGAACAGGCAGGATAGCTGGCTTGCCATATGTCTTTCCATGGTGATACGCTGTTTCAACTTCGGCAATCACCATTTCGCTATTGACTGAATGCTTCGAAAGGAAAGTGATTAGGTAATTTGATTCTTTAATAGCTTTCTGGATACGTTCAGCCCACTTTTCTCCAACATGAATCTTTGTATCAATGAATACTTCATGTTCCTGCCGCAAAGACTCATATACAGCTGTGGCCACAGGTGTGTCAGGTTCCACGTTGCGCTTGTAACTTATAAAAACCTTTGCCATATCAACCCAGTCCTATTCTCGAGCGTTGGCAAATGCAAACTCAATAGAATTGTCTTAATATTTGTATAAAGCCTACCTGTAAAGGAAGAATTGAAATTATATGCCGTAAGCTACTTCTTGACTACAATTTGGTGTGAGCACCTATAACAGTTTTTGCTTATTCAGAAACCGCACAACGGAAGCCTACTGCATCGTATTTATCATCTTTTCCAAACCATAGACGATAAGCAGAACGCCCATAGCCAAACGTCCAGTTCCATGAACCGCCGCGCATACTGCGATACTCGGTGATGGCTGGGTCGACACCCATCGGGTTGACTGCGGGTGAAATGGCATAGTAATTCTGGATGGTGGCTTCCAATGGATCCACTTCGATAAAGGCGTCATGTACCCATTCCCAGACGTTTCCACCCATGTCCAGCACGCCATAGGGGCTGGCTCCGGCTGGGAAACTTCCCACGGGCGCAGTTTTAGCATAGCCATCACAACTCACGCTTCCATCCTGCATCACCGAAGCATCCAATTCAGTCTCGTCGTCGAAATTGCCTTTGGAGCAATCATATTTGTCCCCCCACGGGAAAACCAGCTTTTCATTTTTTGATGGATTCCAGGTCGCAGCCTTTTCCCATTCTGCTTCGGTGGGAAGGCGGCGATCTACCCATGAACAGTATGTCACAGCATTCGTCCACGATACGGAAGATACAGGATGATTGGAGTATGTAGGATCATTATAGTAGGTGAGATCAGATGGTTTTTCACAATTGCCCACCTCTACACATTTGCTATACATTTCGTTAGTCACTTCAGTTTGATCCATCCAAAAGGCGTCCAGCGTGACGATGTGAGCAGGTTGCTCATCGGTGAGGCCGTTCTGACTGCCCATCATAAATGGCCCGGCCGGCACATAATCCATGATCACATTATCTTTTGCAGAGACTTTTGTATCTCCCAGTCCTTTAGGTGGTCCTGAAACAGAAGGGATGGTCAACGGGGCTGTGTCTGGCGCGGGTGTTGCTGGCGCACAGCTAACAACAAGGATTAGCATTAAGGAAAAAATGATCAAGAAGGCTAGCGATTTCGTTTGAGAGAAAATTGGAAAACGTTTAAGGATAATCATCAGTTCTCCTTTCCGCAAAAAGCGATAAAACTTGTCTGATTTCACTATTATAAATTCATTCTGTTTTGGAACAGAGCCTCTTTTCATGCCGCATGGAAGAATATCCAAAAGCGCTTTGACAAGTATTGTCTATCCCATAAAGCGATAAAAGGAATTATTTACTCTTTCCTTAGATATGTCAGCTTACTCCAAGGCGGATCATACTTAGCGTGCTTTCTGAACCCCACCCGATATGTTGAAAGACGTTGCTTCTGCACAACGGAATCCGACCCCATCATAAGTATCATCTTTTCCAAACCCAAGACGATAGGCCGAACGCCCATAGCCATAGATCCAGTTCCAGGAGCCACCGCGCAGGCTGCGATATGGCGTGCTGGTAGAGGGAACACCCCAGGGGTTCTTACGAGGTGAAGTGGCGTAGTAATTCTGAGTGTCGTCGCTGAATGGATTCACTCCAATGAAGGCATCATGCACCCATTCCCAGACGTTGCCGCCCATATCCAGAGCTCCATATGGACTCGCGCCTTCAGGGAAGCTTCCAACAGGAGCGGTCAGAGGATAACCGTCGCAACTGACCGAACCATTCTGCATTAATGATGCATCCAATTCGGTCTCATCGTCAAAATTGCCCTTCGAGCAATCGTACTCGTTTCCCCATGGGTAAACTAGTTTTTGGTTTGTCCTTGGATCCCATATCGCAGCTTTTTCCCACTCTGCTTCGGTTGGAAGACGACGATCCACAAAGGAACAGTATGTGACGGCGTTCGTCCATGAGACAAAGACGACGGGATGGTTTGAATATTGTGGATTATTGTAGTGCAGTAGATTCGACGGCTCATCGCATTTCTCGGCCTGAACGCAATTTCGATACATTTTATTGGTCACTTCGGTGCGATCCAGCCAAAAAGCATCAAGCTGGACGATGTGGATGGGCTTTTCATCTATCAGCCCAAATTGACTGCCCATGGGAAATTGCCCCGCTGAGACATACACCATCGTTGCATTATCCTTTGGTGAGACTTTGGTATCTCCAAGCTTGTCCAGGGAAGTATTCTTTTCAGGAGCAATGGATGGAGTCGGAAGGATGGTGGAAGTAACCACCACACAGTTAATTATCATGAATATCGCCATGGAAAAGGCTGATGACACGGCAAAAATTCTTGCATTAATGAACATTGCTTTTCCTTTCCATAAAAGCGATAAGAATTATCCATTTCACTTCATTATAAATCCTCCATGCTGGCTCCATGGTATAATGTTGCCATTATGCGTTACGAACGAAATGGCAGCAGCTTTTTATGCGTTGGCATGCGTGGATTTATCACGGAGGGACCTTCTATTTACGCGCCTGTTGCCTGAAGATAATTCATTATCTTTCACGATTTTTGCCGCAGGCCGAAGATCCTGCGGCATTTTTGTTTAACTACATGTAAAATCTGGAGAAATCATGATTTCGATCACCGTTTCAAATGCGACTTTAATTCTTGGCTCACATGTCATTTTCCGTGATCTGAACTGGGAAGTTCAACACGATCAAAAGATCGGCCTGATCGGTCCGAATGGAGCCGGAAAGTCCTCCCTTTTAAAGTTAATGATCGGTGAACACTCGGCTGAAAAAGGCGGGACCGTCATCAAAGCCAAAGGCGTGAGCCTTGGTTACCTGCCGCAACACCCGGAATTTGACCCTGAAAAGACAGCTATCCAACTTGCNCTGGAAGGTAACCCACGGTTGGCTGAGATTGAAAATGAATTACAGCGCATTGAAAATAAACTTGGCGATCCAACAATATATAACAACACGAAATTACTTGAACGTGTCCTTGATTCGCAGCACAAACTGCTGGAGGAATTCGAATTACTAGGTGGGATGAATTATGCCTCGCGGGTCCGCGAACTTTTGCGCGGGCTGGGATTGCCAGAATCAGACTTTGAAAAGCCCATCCGCGCATTGAGTGGCGGCCAGAAGAAGCTCATCGGTCTGGCGCGGCTGATGCTGGCGCGCCCTTCCGTTTTGCTGCTCGATGAACCGGATAACCATCTCGACATGCCGGGCAAAGCGTACCTCGAGAAATTGATTGTTGATTACCCGGGTGCGGTGGTGATTATTTCGCATGACCGCTATCTGTTGGATGCCTGTGTGACTCATATTGCAGAAATTGAAGATGGCAAAATATCCACCTTCATTGGAAACTATACTGAATACATTATTGACAAGGAAGAGCGGCTGGCACGCCAGGAAGAGTTGTACCAGATCCAGCAACGCGAGATCGGGCGTCTTGAAATGGCCCTGAAGCGCTATAAGCAGTGGGTAGTCTTTAATGACAAGTTTGCCACACGCATCCATAATATGGAAGCACGTATGGAGAGAATCGAGAAAATTGATCGCCCCATTCTTGAGCGACGCAAAATGGATCTGGCGTTGAACGGCTGGCGCGGGTCAAACCAGGTGCTTGAAATGGAGAGCGTTAAAAAGACGTTTTCACACCGACAAGTGCTAAATGATATTAACTTTCTCATTCGACATGGTGAGCGTGTAGGATTGATCGGCGCGAACGGCGCAGGCAAGTCTGTGTTGCTGCGGTTGATTTTAGGAAGAGAACAGCCTACCAATGGAGAAATCAAGATTGGGCCAAGCGTCAAAGTAGGTTACTACGCGCAGGAACATGAGACATTGGATTTCAACCAGACGCTCATCGACGCGGTACGGCTTGGGGGCAACATGAGCGAATCGAATGCTGTTTCCTTTCTCATCCGTTACCTGTTCAGCTACCAACAGGCAACCCAGCGTATTGGGTCACTCTCAGGTGGCGAGCGGAGCCGGCTTCAACTGGCGTTACTTGTTCTGTCGGGAGCGAATTTTCTGTTACTCGATGAGCCAACCAATAATCTCGACATCGCCTCCGCAGAAGTATTGGAAAATGCCTTGAACGATTTCAACGGGACTGTGCTGGTTATTTCACATGACAGGTATTTTCTAGATCGAACTGTCAATCGGATCCTTGCTTTGGAGAATACGATGATCACAGAATATATCGGTGGATATAGCGACTACGCAGCCAAGGCTGAGCTCCATGCGGATGGACAGAAAATGGCATGAGGCATAGAAAGAACGCCAAAAACAGAAGGCGGAAGTTTTTTTAGAACGCAAACTGCCGCCTTCTTCAGGCGAAAAATCCAGCAAGTGTTCAATGGTATAATTCTCGCCCGTATGTCCCAAGAACCGTCAACTCAAAAATCGCAAATCTGTCCTACCTGCGGAACACGTTTAAGTGAAAATGCTACACGCTGTTTGGTCTGTGGCACGGAACTAACGACAAAAGCCGCAGCAAAATCGAAAAAAAACGAAACTGGGATGCAAGCCAGTCAGATGCCACAGCTTACCCTGAGCCTGCCTGCAGCGCTCGGCGCTCTGGCATTGATTCTGCTGATTGGCGCCTCATCAGTTTACTTTAGCCTGCGGTCAGGCCTCACAGGAGCGACAATCACTGAACCAACGGCAGAAGGGACCATCACAGGGACCGCTACGATTACGGTAACTGTAACTGAGACGCTGCCTCCCACTGGCATCCCGACAGAAACACCCTTACCTCCGTTCGATTACACGGTCAAAGAAGGAGATACTTGCGGAGTGATTGCGGCCACCTTTAAGATATCAGTACAAAGCATTATTGTTCAAAATCAATTGTCAGCTCAGTGTTTTGTATCTGTTGGACAGCCACTCAAGATTCCCTTCCCAACATCTACTCCCGCGCCGCCACCGACTGATATTCCCAACGAAGCAACGCAAACCGCAGTCGCCTGTGAAAAGGTCCCGTATACGGTCCAGGAAAATGATACATTGTCCAGTATTTCTCTAAATTACAATGTTCCTCAGGACGCAATCAAATTTTATAACGGCCTTTCATCGGATAATGTCTTTATTGGATCAACGATCTTGATTCCACTATGCGAAAGATTTGCGACACCCGGACCCACTCCCACGGCAACGCTGCCGCCTCCCTACCAAGCCCCAAATTTGCTCCTGCCTGCGAGCGGCGCTTCCTTTACCCTGGCAAACGATGTGATTAGCCTGCAGTGGGCCTCCATTGGAACATTGCGTGATAACGAAAGATACCAGGTGACCGTGGAAGATTCAACAGCCTTGAATCTGGGCGAGGCAAAACGGATCACCGATTACGTGACAGACACAAAGTTCATCGTTCCAACTTCCTTCCGTCCAAACGACAATCAGGCCCATGCCTTTGTCTGGTGGATCACCACGGTCCGTCAAAATGGCGTGGATGAGCAAGGTCAGCCAGTGTACGAGTCAGCTGGCACGAGCAGTGACAAGAGAATATTTGTGTGGACAGGTGTTGCTATCGAAAGCTCACCAACTCCATAACCCCAAAACAGCGTTTTATCGGCTCCTTGTCAATAATCTGGCAGGGAGTTTTTATTTTCCCCTTGACAAAATCGCCAAAGTAATTAAAATATTCGAATTATTCAATTTTGTGAATAATTCAATAAACTGGAGAGATTTATGTCCCCTTTTGCTCTAAACCTTGAAAAAATCAAACTTGGGAACTCACTCATCATGCTTGAGCCTGCCATGAATGCATTTATAAGCATGCTCTTGATATCGACTGCAAAAGATGAGCCTGGCATCCATGAATGGGTGACAAAGACATATGGGCAAATGTCCATCGAAGAACGGTTCCGCCATAAGCTGGTGACGATTGGATTTCACTATTCCATTCTCCCAGCAGTGCCTGGAGCTACCTTCGAAACATATTTGGACCATCTTGAGGCAACCCCACCTTCCGAATTTCGAAATCGGTTGCTGAATGCCTACTCAGAAATTTGTTTCACAAAAGAGGCTCAAGGCATCGAAAATCAGTCCGTTGACTGGGACGAGGTGCTTTCCTCGGCGAAGAACTATGTGGAATTTCTTCGATCCCGCTTTGGGGATGAATTAATAGATGAAGAAGTCGAGACACGCGCTTATCAGTATGTGATCGATCCGGCTGCACTGAAACAATTAATTACGGGGCATATCCGCTGGTTCTGGAAAAATCACCTGCAAGCCGAATGGACACGCGTGCGGCCCATGCTGGAGGAATCGGCCAGAGCATTCAATCAGATTGATGTTAGCGATATGTCGCGCGTAGAGATCGTTCAATTTGTGACGGGTAAAGAGATCAATGAAACAAAGTGGGGTGACCAGCTCCTGAACGCCAAGGAACTGATCTTTATCCCGAATGCTCACATTGGTCCTTATATTCGCACCGCCAAAGTCCGTGACAATTTTTATATTTACTTTGGTGCACATCTGCCTGAGGGATCAGATATCCGAGTACCCGAATTGGACCGCGCAGAAATCGTCTCAAGAATTTCTGCACTGGCAGATGATACCCGCCTGCAAATTCTGCAACTGATCGCTGAAAAAGGTGAGATGCGCTCACAGGAGATCATGGAGGTGATCAACTTGAGCCAGCCCAGTGTGTCGCGTTACCTGTCACAACTTACGGCAGCTGGATTTTTACAGGAAAGGAGAGCAAACGGAGCCAAAGCATATATTCTCAACGAAGATCGAATTGAAAAAACGCTCAAGGCCGTCAGTGCCTTTTTGTTAGGTCGTTCTTAATTTGAGTAGTCTGGAGTCAACGACTCCTGTCGTTGAAATTCCAAAGTTAGGAGACTTCGGACTCCATTTCGTAGGACTCGGATTCGCCAAAGGAGTAATTATGAATCACTGGCAGGATGAATTTATGGCGGAATATCACCGTCAGGAAATATTGGATCAGGTGGAGCAAATCCGTTTGCAAAAGATCGCGGTCCAATCCCGCGTCTATCGTCCTGGTTTGTTCGAACGGACCATGTTCAACTTCGCAAATTGGATGATTTCCACAGGCAAGCGATTACGCAAGCGCTACGAAGTTCCTGCGGTGGATTGCAGCAAATCACCTACAAGCTTTGCCCATTAATAAATCCGGGGCTGTTTCATACTCTAGCCACTCTATGCAGAAGAGGCAACATAAAAAACTTGTCCGCTTGCCCATACTGTCCAAATGGGCAGTGTGAAACTCTCCCATGGTTAGAGGAGTTTTATAGAAGGATGTTCTATAGTTAGATAGAAAAACAGAACCCTGAGACTCAAAAAAACAGTTCGGCTATTAAGTTCGGAGAAGAATGAACAATTTACTGACAAGAACACGAAAAGTTTATAACGAATACCCGCGTGCATTCTGGATCTATAACATCATTGTATTCATCGACCGCCTCGGCGGCTTCATGCTCTATCCGTTCTTCGCGCTTTACCTAACACAAAAATTTGATATTGGCATGTCCACGGTAGGTATCCTCTTTGCGATCTTCTCTGTTTCAGGGATGATCGGGAGCGCGCTCGGCGGCGCGATTTCGGATCGCATGGGACGCAAAGTCGTGATCATCTTCAGCCTGATCCTTTCCTCGCTGAGTGCTCTTGGGATGGGCTTTGCACCAACCATTGGTATCTTTATCGCGGTCGTCGCCATTGTTGGCACACTTTCCAGTATTGGTCATCCAGCTCATGAAGCGGTCGTTGCAGACCTCCTGCCGCCAGATAAACGCGCCGAAGGCTACGGGATCATCCGAGTCATCTTCAACGTCGCAGTGATCATCGCGCCCCCGATTGCAGGTTTGCTGATCTCCAATTCCTATCTTACGCTGTTCATCGTGGACGCAGTCATTAGCCTGATCTGCGCGGCCATCGTCCTCTTCGCACTGCCCGAGACGAAACCGCAATCCCAGGCACACGCCAAACCAGAAACCATGAAGCAGACCTTTGCAGGCTATGGACGAGTCTTCAAAGATACCCCATTCCTGGCGTTCATCGGTGTGACTGTGCTCATGACACTCGTGTATATGAACATGAATTCAACGCTGGGAGTTTATCTGCGTGACCAGCACGGATTGACTGAAGTACGATATGCCTTATTGCTCAGCATTAATGCCATTATCGTTGTTCTGTTCCAATTTTGGGTCACACGGCGGCTCGAGAAATACAAACCTTTCCTAATGATGGCGGTGGGTTCCTTACTGTACGCGATCGGGTTTGCAATGTATGGGTTCGTCACAGGTTTCGCGTTCTTTATCTCGGCCATGATCATCATCACGATCGGTGAAATGGTTGTCTCACCCTTCCAGCAATCCCTTGTGGCAAGTTTTGCCCCAGAACATATGCGCGGACGCTATATGGCGGTTTCCGGTCTCTCGTGGAGCATTTCATTTACGGTCGGGCCCTATTTTGCCGGGCTGATCCTCGATAGCGCGAATCCGGGGTTGCTCTGGGGATTCTGTGGACTGATTGGAATGCTGGCAACTCTTGGCTTTGTTGCTCTCAATAAAGCGCGGCAATCCCCTGCTTCACTGATAGAGCCAGCCGCTGCAGATTAGTTTATGGTGTCAAGCCTTGCGAAGGTTGGTTGAAAGGATCTAATCGCTTATGAGCAACCTTCGCAAGGCTTATTGTCTCCTCACTCATGGGACAGGTCATACGCAGGCCTGTCCCAAACTTTTTAACAGCTTAGGCTTCACAGGTCGAGATTTGATCCTGCTCGACAATTACAGTCTCCCCTCGTACAATGCACTAGTTCGCTCTTTGCACCGCGCATAGCGTCGACGCAAGATTTCCACAAAACGCCGGCGAGGACAGTGGCTTGAGCACAATTAACCTGGAGAAATTATGGATATCAGATCCTACAACCGTGATGCCTGGAATCGAGAAGTGGAAGGTGGCAAGAATCCCTGGTCACAACCTGTCAATTCAGAGATTATCGCCAAAGCAAAACAGGGGGAATTTTCGATCTTGCTAACTGAAAACATACCGGTTCCACAGAGATGGTTTCCCCCACTCAAAGGAGCGGACGTGTTGTGTCTTGCTTCGGGTGGCGGCCAGCAAGGACCGATCCTGGCCGCTGCCGGCGCAAATGTGACTGTCTTCGACAACTCCCCCGCTCAATTGAAACAGGATCTATTTGTCGCAGAGAGGGAATCGCTGAGCCTAAAAACTGTCGAGGGCGACGCCGCGAATTTATCCATGTTCCTGGATAAATCCTTTGACCTCGTCTTCAATCCCTGCTCGACCGTTTTCATGCAAGATGTGCGGGCGGTGTGGAAGGAATGTTATCGAGTGCTGCGTCATGTCGGGATTCTGATGACCGGCTCGATGAACCCTGTTCACTATATTTTTGACTTATATAAAGCGGATGAGGGAATCTTGGAAATCGCTCATTCCATCCCCTATTCAGACCTCACGAGTATTCCAAAGGAAGATTTGGACGAACTGATCGAAAAAGGATTACCCGTTGAATTTGGTCACGGCCTCACGGATTTGCTCGGCGGTCAATGCGACGCGGGCTTTGTCATCACAGATATGTATGAAGATTACATGCTTGATTCGCCATTACACAATTACCATCCCAGTTATATTGCCACGCGGGCGTTGAAGAGATAAACAATTCAATATTGATAAGTGAATAAGCACCCCAGAAAACACCTGCTTACACCGCCGTCCTCAGCGGCGATTACACTTGTAAAAAGGATGGTAAAACACGACAATTTTGTCAGTTCGGCGGGATAAGGCTCGAATTTTTGACATTTTCCTGCCACACCCACAGCTATTTTTCGTTCAACCTCTCCAATACATCCAACAACTTCGCCTCCCAATCCTCATCTTTCCCAAAAGAACACCAATAGGCATTCTTCCCGCCGCGTATGCCAGGACCGAGGTCCGGCAGCCGTCCCCCGTCTCTATCGTCGCCTGAAGCTGGATAGCGCAAAACAATTTGCCCGCTCTCCCAATTGATCGCCGATAGGCCAGCTCTCTCCGCATGTAATTTGACACGCATCTGGTAGAACAAATTTTCCACCATTTCAGGAAGTTTCCCAAAACGGTCATTGAACTCGGAGGATAGCGCGTCGATCTCGGTTTCGTCGCGCAAATCCGCGATGCGACGATATAATCGCAGGCGCAGATCCTGGTCGGCAATGTAATTCGCAGGGATGCCAACTGCCAGTGGCAAATCCACATTGACTGGCATCGAAATGGGTTGAGTTAGGCTCGAGAGGGCAATATCGATCTTGCCTCGCCCATCTCTCTTCTCCCCATTTGTTCGGGAAGTCTCCAGTCTTCTAATTTGTCTCACCGCATCTGCAAGCAGACGCGTGTAGAGGTGAAAACCTACCGCCTGGATGTGTCCATGCTGACGCGTGCCGAGCAGTTCGCCCGCGCCGCGGATCTCAAGGTCACGCATGGCAATCGAATAGCCCGCGCCTAGCTGCGTATTTTCGGCAATCACTTCGAGGCGCTGTTGACCTTCCAGCGTAGGAGTCAACTTCCGGTGGCGGAAAAAGTAGGAGTACGCCCGGGCCGCTCCCCGTCCGACGCGACCGCGCAGTTGATAGAGCTGCGCCAGCCCGAACGTATCGGCGCGGTCCACGATGAGAGTGTTCGCGTTCGGGATATCCAAGCCGGATTCAATAATCGTCGTCGAAAGCAGGACATCCGTATCCCCAGCGTTAAAGCGATGCATCACGGAAGCAAGCTGAGTCTCAGGCATCTGTCCATGACCGACATCCACGCGTGCCTCTGGCACAAGCTGATTCAAGTGCATCTTCATCGCGTCGATCGTGTTGACGCGATTATGCACAAAGAAAATTTGTCCGCCGCGCTCAAGTTCGCGCAAAATCGCCTGGCGAACCAACTTCGGCGAATAAGGGCCCACGTGAGTAACAATGGGCAGACGTTCCTCGGGAGGCGTGTTGAGATTTGAAATATCACGCACACCGGTAAGCGCCATATATAACGTGCGCGGGATCGGGGTAGCCGTGAGCGTCAGCACATCCACTTCTGTACGAAGTTTTTTGAGATGCTCCTTATGAGTCACGCCGAATCGCTGCTCTTCATCAATGATCACGAGGCCAAGGTCTTTGAATTGCACATCCGAGGAGATCAGACGATGTGTGCCGATCACAATATCGATTTCACCGATTGCAAGACCATGCAGGATGGAGGTTTGTTCGCGCGTCGTTCTAAAGCGTGAGAGCATTTCCACCTTGACCGGGAATGCGGACAGACGTTGCAAAAATGTTTCGTAATGTTGCTGCGCCAGCACGGTCGTCGGCACCAGGATCGCCACCTGCTTGCCATCCATGATTGCCTTGAACGCGGCACGCAGTGCGACTTCAGTTTTGCCATAACCCACATCACCGCACAACAAGCGATCCATGGGGCGCAGCGATTCCATGTCGCGTTTGATATCTGTCAGTGCGCGCTTCTGATCTTCGGTTTCCACATACGGAAACGAATCTTCCAACTCCTTTTGCCAGGTTGTGTCAGGCTTGAAGGCATAACCCTTCACCACATTACGCCGCGCATACAGATCCAGCATCTCCTGCGCGACCTCAAGCACTGCCTGTTTGACGCGTCCCTTCTTCTCCTGCCACTCCTGGCCACCCAAACGATCCAGAGCCGGTACAGCACCTTCTGCACCCACATAACGCGTGAGTCGATCCGCCTGATGGACAGGCACATAGAGCTGCCCCCCACCGTCATACTCAACCGCTAAAAATTCACGCAAATGATTATCGAGTTCGCGCTGTACCAAACCACCGAAACGTCCCACGCCATGATCAATATGAACGACATAATCGCCGACTTGTAAATCTGCGTAAATGGATTCGGGCGTTTCTGCCACCGGTCGCTGACGCATGCGCGGTTGAGGCCGTTCCCAGCCAAAGACTTCGGAGTCGGTGATGAGCTGTAGATCGCGGACCAAAAAGCCTTCTGACAAAGAGGCTTCAATGAATTGAGGATTCTCTTCCGCCTCGCCCTCCGGGTGATTCTCGCGCCACAATTCTTGCAAACGTTCACTTTGACGCGAGATGACGATTACCGTTTCATTCTTCGACACCAAACCTGCGACGTGTTCAATAAATGGCTTCAACCTCCCAGCGAATCTTTCCCCGAGAGAGAATGCATCCCGCAGAGCTTCTTCACTATCAACCGCGCTGGAATGACCTAGCTCTAAAAACCAACGATCTTGCAAATTATCCAAAAGTTCGGGCCATGTGACATAAGGGAGGGGAAAATCCGGGGATAGAGTCTCTTCCGCGATACTATCCTGCCTAAGCTTAACCGCCTGCTCCTCTATCTCCGCCACCATGCTTTCTACAATAGAAAGATCATCTACGAGGATCAAAGCTTTTTGAGGAAGATAATCCAACAGGCTTGCCGGTTGTGGATGCAAAAGGGGAATGTGAAATTCCGAGAGTTCAGCATCCTGATCGCCAGACACAATATATTCACGGGCGGGTGTGATCAGGATTGATTCCAGTTTTTCGACTGTCCGCTGCGTGGCGGGGTCAAACCTGCGGATAGTTTCAATCTCATCGCCGAAGAAATCCAAACGGACGGGCAGCTTTTCCGCGGCTGTCCATATATCCATAATGCCGCCGCGCCGGGAAAATTGACCGGGCTCCAGTACGGTGTTGACACGCTGATAGCCAGTATCCACCCAGGAGCGCAAAAGAGCATCGGGCTGTGTCGTTTGGCCGATGATCAACTTCTTGCAGGCCTTGAGGAAATCGCGACGAGGTAGAGTTCGCGTCATCAGCGAGCGCGCGGAACTGACAAAGATCGGTGGGATTTCTGGTTTTTGTGCAAATGGAAGATGATACGAAGCCAGGGCGGTCAAAGTCTGCAAACGGTCACGCCGAGTCGTCACACCCCAAGCCGCTTGTTCATAGAATAACGGGTTGGGTTCGGCAAAGTGATAACGCGGCGATTTGACCCAGAACCCCAATTCATCAAACAACGAAAGAGCATGATCAGAGCGATCGGTGATCAGCAAAATGGGTCTGCTTAAATCCTGATGTAACGCGGCAAGGACCGGCAGGCGCGCGGCGCGCGGCAACCCCAGACCTGGTAATTGTTGTCCGTTGGTCAGCAGTTGACTCAGCAACTGCTGAAATTGAGAGAGTTCGCGAATTTTATTGAGAATCGATTCCATAGCACTCATGGGATAATTTTTGTCCCTACATTTCGACTGAACCGTTATATTTGTTCATCGCTTTATTCAAACCCTCCACGACGAACGTGAGCGCGGCGCCTGCAGCGCGATCAACAATCTCGGAAAGGGTTTTCATTTCATCCCGTGAAAAGTCCTGCAGCACATACGCAGCAGGATCCATCCTGCCGGGCGGACGACCAATGCCGATACGCAAGCGCGGGAAATCTTTTGTGCCGAGTCGTTCTATGGTCGAAGCCATACCCTTTTGTCCGCCAGGGCCTCCGCCCGGACGAATACGAATCGTACCGAAAGGAAGATCGAGATCATCGTGTGCAACCAGCATGTTTTCCATCGGCAACTTGTAGAAGTTGAGCAACCCCTGTGCAGACTGACCAGAAAGATTCATATAGGTCTGCGGCTTCGCAAGGATGAGCTTACGCTCTTCATAGGTCGCTGTCGTGACAATCGCTTTTGACTGCACTTTCATGCCGCGCGCGTTGAGCCGCACAATGAGGCGGTCAATGAGCATAAAGCCGATATTGTGACGGTTGTCCCTGTATTCGCGGCCCGGGTTGCCAAGGCCGATAAGCAGATAAGTAGTTTCGGGTGTCATGTGTTAATCAGTTCCAGGTTTCAAGTTTAGTAACGGCGGACACGGATGATAATTCCAGCCAGAGCAAATAGCCCAAGGATAACCAGCGCGCCGCGACCGAGGCTGGCATAGATTTGATTTTGCCCCAGTGAAACGGGATTCGATGGGAGCGGAGTTGGGGTAGGACGCGGCACATCAGTAGGGGTAGGAGATGCAGCAAGGAGGAACGGCGTCGGGATAAGAATTGAATCAGCCTCCGGCGTCAAAGTGGGTTCGGACGTTGGAGTCGGTACAAAATCATTTCCTATTTTGACAGGAACGGTCACATCCTGAAAAGTGCCATCCTCCAAACTCACACGTAGGCGAAGGATGTAATCACCATCCGTGATGGAAGTGGTGTCCCAGGTGGCAAGCGTGGAATCAACCAGGGGCTGAGAAAACGTCTGGATGGTGAACCAGGTATCAGTCGGGTTGGAGGCGTAGGCAAAATCCAACTGAGCGGAGACGAAGCTGGGAACATCCACTTTACCGGTGATCGTGACCTGGCCGCGTAACATCTCCTCCGGCGCTGGCGAGGTGATCGCAATGGGAGGCGATTCCTGTGCGGAGAGGAGAAAAAAAGTAAAAAGCAGGAGGAAGTGAAGTTTCATCAATCGAACGTTCAAGTTTAGCATGAAGCGCGGGGTCAGTCAAATTTTGATGTCAGCGAACTGAAATGGACAGGATATTCTCCTGAAATTTGAAGTATGGTAAACTGTGGAAGACATTCCCGCTAAGCACGGGACCTTCGGTATTCAGGAGAACCTAATGACAAGAAATCGCGCTGACCTCATGGTAGACCGCCTGCGAAATATGCAAGCCGCCGCGCCCGATATCGAAGCTTCAGCCGTTGTTTCCGTAGACGGTTTGATCATGGCCTCTGCCCTGCAGCAAGGCGTGGAAGAAGACCGTGTTTCTGCGATGTCGGCCGCGATGCTCAGCCTCGGGGAGCGCATTTCCAATGAACTGGGCCGGGCCGGCCTTGAGCAGGTCTATATCAAAGGCGATAAGGGTTCCATTGTGCTGACCTCCATTGGGGACGAGGCCGTTCTGACCGCAATGGCGCGTCAGGATGCAAAACTGGGCATGATCTTTCTGGAGATGCGGCGGGCCGCCGAGGATCTCATCAAACTGGTTGGATGAAAAAGAAAACGATCCACAGGACTGCTGCGCTTGTCAGCAACCTTCCAAGAACGTAATCCCCGATGGGGAGGGCTCAACTGCCCTCCCCATCTCATTTAATTAAGAAAGGTAACGAATGACTACAAAATACTTATTTTATACAGGCGGCGTTGTTTCATCCGTGGGCAAGGGTGTGACTGCCGCGGCAACTGGACTCCTTCTGAAAGAGCGCGGCTTCAAAGTGACCGTGCAAAAATTGGATCCGTACATCAATGTGGATCCTGGCACCATGAGTCCCTATCAGCATGGAGAGGTCTACGTTCTGGATGACGGCGCAGAAACCGACCTCGACCTGGGTCACTATGAACGCTTCATCGACATCCGTCTGAGCCAGGCCAGCAACTTCACCAGCGGACAGGTCTACGCGGAAGTCATCGGTAAGGAACGTCGCGGCGATTTCCTGGGTGGGACGATTCAAGTGATCCCTCATATCACAAACGAGATCAAACGTAGGGTGGCAGGAATTGCAAAAGAGACCAAGGCAGACGTAGTCATTGTTGAGATCGGTGGAACGGTCGGCGATATCGAGTCGCAGCCATTTCTGGAAGCCTTAAGGCAGCTCCGCAATGAGGTCGGTCGTGAGAATGTGTACTTCATCCATGTGACCTGGCTGCCCTATATCGGCGCGACCGGTGAAATCAAGACCAAGCCTACGCAACATTCTGTTGCGGCATTACGCTCCATCGGTATTTCACCTAACATGATCATTGCCCGCTCCGATTATGCGGTGGACAAGGATCTTTGCGACAAGATCGCCTTATTCTGTGACGTGGAAAAGCAGGCGGTTGTCCCCATGATCACAACTGACGTGCTTTACGAAGTCCCTTTACTGCTTGAGAAAGCCGGCGTTGGGGATTATCTGGTTGAAAAACTGAATTTGAAAGCCACCAGTAAACCCGATATGAAACCCTGGGAAAAACTGGTGGAACGTGTACGGAAGCCAAAGCCGAGCGTGAAGATCGCGCTCGTAGGCAAATATGTTGAGTTACAGGATGCATACATGTCTGTGCGCGAAGCCCTCAAACATGCTGCGTTGGCCAATGATGTGGAAGTGGAAATCGGCTGGGTTCATTCAGCCGACCTTGAAAAAGACAAAGGTTGGGATGTCGTGCAGGAAGCGGACGGTATTCTAGTCCCGGGTGGATTCGGATCACGCGGCATCGAAGGCAAAATCTTGGCAGCGCGTTATGCGCGGGAGAGGCAAGTACCCTATTTAGGTCTATGCCTGGGAATGCAAACCATGTGCATAGACTTCGCACGCGGCGTTTTGAATCATGAGGATGCAAATTCATCCGAGTTCGACCGCAGCACGGAATATCCCATCATTGATCTAATGATCGACCAGCGCTCGATCACCGATATGGGCGGAACGATGCGACTCGGACTATATCCTTGTGACCTGCAACCAGGCTCGAAAGCCGCGGTCGCATACAGTGAAGATTCGGTGCAGGAACGTCATCGCCACCGTTTCGAGTTTAATAACGCGTTCAAACAGGAATTTGAGAAAGCAGGTATGGTCTTTTCTGGTATGTCGCCAGATGGAAAACTGGTGGAGATCGCGGAGCTTAAAGATCATCCCTTCATGGTTGGGAGTCAGTTCCATCCGGAGTTTTTGTCAAGGCCGATGAAGCCACATCCATTGTTTTCAGGCTTCATCAAGGCTGCGAAAGAGAACGACGGTAAGAAGTAAAAAAGTTTATGAACAGATCAAAACGATTCCGAAATGACTTTCGGAATCGTTTTGATCTATGCTAATTTCTAATTTCAAATCTATTTTCTTTTCTTATTTGATTTCTTTTTTACAGGTGTCTTCGCTGGAATATGTGTCACTGGCACGCCTTCAGCAACGACACGCGCTTCCTTGTATGGATCCCGAAGATTGACAGGTCTGACCGATGCCTGACGTAGTCTCAGGTTTAGCATCTCGACAAAGACGGAGAAGCCCATAGCGAAATAAATGTATCCTTTTGAAATGTGCTGGTGGAAGCCTTCGACAATGAGTGTAAAGCCAATCAACAAAAGAAAGCTCAAAGCTAGCATTTTGACTGTTGGATGGCGCTCGACGAAATTTCCAAGCGGTCCGGATGTAAACACCATCACAACGGCCGCGATGACAACGGCCGCGATCATGATCGCCAATTCATCCACCATGCCTACTGCAGTAATCACCGAATCGAGCGAGAAAACGATATCCAGTAACATGATCTGAACAATGACACTCCAAAATGCTCCCTGGATTTTTGCAGAAGTTTCTCCCTCGACGCCCTCCAGCTTCTCATGAATCTCATGTGTGCTTTTGGCGATTAGGAAGAGACCACCCGCAAATAAGATCAAATCCCTGCCCGAGACATCCAGACTGAATACGGTAAAGAGCGGTTCTTCCAGGCCAATGATCCAGCGCAAGGAAATCAGAAGAAGAATACGCGTCACTACAGCCAGCATAATGCCTGTTCTGCGTGCCCGCGGTTGTTGATCCTGCGGCAATTTTCCAGCCAGGATCGAAATGAAGATCACATTATCCACGCCCAGGATGAGTTCCAGGGCAACTAATGTGAGAAACGCAATCCAGGTTTCGGGTTGGGTAATCCAATCCATGATTCCATCTCCTTCAGAGTAGTTATCTTCCCAAAGTATAACCGAACTCAATTTATCAGAGGCCCTTTCACATGATGCTATAATTTGGTTGTTACATGAACACTCAACCCTTCCAACTGACCACTCTTTCACAATCCTCCCTGCAGGATTATATGGATTGCGCGCAACGATTCAAACTGCGTTATCTGGATCGTTTGTCTTACCCCGCCGTCGAAACGGAACCCACCCTGGAGAACGAGAAACATCAGCAGGAGGGTGAATATTTTCATCGCCTCATCCAACAGCATTTGATCGGGATCCCAGCCGAACAGATCGCAAAATTTGCGAACACAGCGAATCTGCAAAAGTGGTGGGAAAACTTTCAAAATTCAAAAGACCTGACAGGTCTTCTTGAAGTATTTCAGAATCAAGGAGGAAGGAGAGACCTGTCAGGTCTATATCCCGAAGCGACCCTTTCTGCCCCACTTGGCAAATATCGCCTGCTGGCAAAATATGATCTGATCACTATCCAAAAAGGAAAAGCCATTATCTACGATTGGAAGACGTATCGCAAGCGACCGCGCAATGAATGGCTAGCGGCGCGCATGCAGACGCGCGTCTATCAGGCGCTGCTGGTCAAGGCAGGCGCGCATTTGAACAACGGCAAGCCCTTTGAGCCTGAACAGATCGAAATGATTTACTGGTTTGCAGATTTCCCGAACGAGCCCGCGCGATTCGCTTACACATCTGCCCAATTCAAAAGGGAGTGGGATTCACTGGTTAAACTTTCGGAGGAGATTGCATCCGCTCCTTCCTACCCGCTTACGGAGGACCGTCAAAAATGCCTTTACTGTACGTACAGGTCTTATTGCGAGCGCGGGATCCAGGCCGGGAATATGGAACAGGCTGAAGCTGAGATGGAAGCGGAGGAACTGTTCGACGTCAACTTTGAGCAGATCGGCGAAATCGCGTTTTAGTCTTCATTTTACATAGATCCCCAAATGAGTTCCTACTGGTCGTTCTCTGCCCGGAATGTAATTATCAATGGGTGAATTTAGGATCACTGGCTTGCCGCCCTCCCCTTCGATAACCATTGTCGATGAACCCCCACCATCCAGACTCATCCCTATGAATGCTCCCTGGTCGATTAGCAAATTGGCTAAATCGGTAAATGTTGCTCCTTCGCTGTAAAAAGGCTGGCGCCCATCAATCACGACAAGATATAGGTAACGTCCATTGCGATTGATCCCGATCGCAGTGCGTGGATCTAATTCTTCATCATCCAGATCAGGGGCGACCTCACCTTTTAAGACCAGCATACGATCTCCCGAAATGGCGTTATACACTCGTCCCGGTTTGTTGTTAAACGACAACGTGTTTTTGCGGCCAATATAAAGAGTCGGTTCTGTCCCGATATCGGTGGCATCACCCATCCAATAGACGTTTCCATTCGAGGCGTTGAGGCCAAAGGGCGTAATGGGATCACCGATATGTGGATAATAGTCGGTAGGACTATGTGACCACCAGGGAGAGAATCCGCCACCGTTGATGGCGATCTGCAGGTTGAATTCTTTGAGAAATTGTGAGGTGGTACGCGCCTTCAGCGGGGTTTCACCTTTTGTATCCGGTGGCGTAACAAGGAATTCAATTCCTTTTTCTTTGGCGTCAATTGTCAACACATGCGCGATCATCGGACGCGGAAAGATTCGGATCACGCGGCGATACGTCACGCCTTTATAAAGCTTTTGCTTCATTGGGATGGCTGTGGGTCGGCCCCGATCGTAAAGGGCAAATCCGCCTATGCACGCGCTTAGGAGGATAAACAGGACAATGATATTTCTCCCCAACCTTCTTGTTTTCATGAGAGAAATTCTAACCTGACTTGTTCACGCGGAAATTAATTAAGAAATAAGGGCAAATCTTATCTGCCCTTATTTACAGGAATAAACAGCGCCGGGAACATCGGCGGAGCAGATTTATGTAACCAATTCCTGTTCTGCCTGACGCATAGTCTTGAAAGATTGAATGGCGACCTCCAGCATGGACGCGTCGGGCTCACGCGTGGTCAGGGCCTGCAGGGCCATATTCGGCTTAATCAGGAAGCGCACGATCGGGGAATCCAAGTGGTTGGCGGTCCAGCGGATGTATTCCACAGAAATCCCAGCCAGTACAGGGATCAGCAGAACGCGGCTGGCCAGCCTCCAAAACAGGGATAGCGGTCCCAGCGCGGTGAAGACAAGGATCGAGATCAACACCAGCGTCAAAATGAATGCGGTACCGCAGCGTGGGTGTTCCAGGGAAAATTTCGCAACAGACTCCGGCGTCAGTTCCGCGCCGGCTTCATAGGCATTGATTGTCTTATGCTCTGCGCCATGATAACCAAAGAGACGTTTGACATCCGGCATAAAACCTATCGCCCAGATATAACCCACCAAAAGAACCAGACGGACAACACCCTCCAGCAGATTTGCCAGCCATGAATTCCAGGCGAGATATTTCTCAGCCAAGCCGCCGATCCCTGCCGGGAGAAGAAAGAACAGCCCGATACCGATTGCCAGAGAAACAGCCAGCGTGAGGTACAGCGCCGGACCCTCAAGTTTTTCGTCTTCACCTGTCTGTGTATTGGCAGAAAGCGTGAGCGCACGCATCCCAAGCCCGAGTGCGTCCCACAGCAAAATGACGCCACGCAGAAACGGGATCTTCGTAATACGCGAACGATAGACCGCTGCGAGATCCTCTTTGTGGACAACGATATTTCCATCCGGCGCGCGCATTGCAACAGCAAAAGCTTTTTGTCCGCGCATCATCACCCCTTCGATCACTGCCTGCCCCCCGTAAGAAATTATTTTATCTTCCATATTGTTTTGCTCACCTTATAAAAACATCCCGCAGGTTTTATTACTCAAGCACAAACCCGCGGGACGGTGTAATATCGATTTGGATTTCGCGACTATTTTAGCCGTGCGAAGGTTTCGATCTTTCGAGTTTCATGATGAAGATAAACCTTCGCAAGGTCTCTCTCGAACTATCCTAAGTTATAAAAGAAATGGATGAACGCGTCAATACCTTTGTACCAGGTCGGCAACTGCAAATGCTCATTTGGGGAATGGACATTATCACTTGGCAAACCTGTGCCCACCAGTACCGATTCCACGCCGCAGATCTGTTGCAGCATGGCCACCGCGCCGATGGAACCACCTTCCCGCCGATAGAATGGACGCGTGCCCCAGACAGTTTCCATTGCCTTGTGCATGGCTTTGACACCAGGGTTATTCAAATCTGCAATGGCAAAAGGGCTGCCCGTCAATTTTTTGACTTCCCAATGGATTGTCTTCGGTGCGTTCTCTTCCATAAAGCGTACCATCTGATTTTCCACTTCCGCCGGTGTTTGATCAGGAACAAGACGACAGGAAATCTTCGCCATCGCTTTGGCGGGCAGAACCGTCTTCGAACCCGGGCCGGTCCAGCCGGAGAGTAATCCGTTCACTTCCAAGGTTGGACGCGCGCCAGTCCGTTCTGCAGAGGTATAGCCTTCTTCGCCCCAGAGTGCAGGAACGCCTGTCCCTGCCAAATAACTGGCATCATCATTTGGGAGGCGGGCAAAGTCGGCGCGCTCTTCCTCACTCAACGGACGTACGCGATCGTAAAAACCCGGCAAGGTAATGCGTCCTTTTTCATCATGCATTTTTGCGATCAATTCTGCCAGAGCCTGCGCAGGATTGTGTACCGCGCCGCCATATAAACCCGAATGAAGGTCTGCCTTCGGACCCCAGACATTGATCTCGAGATAGGCAAGGCCGCGCAATCCGTATGTGATGGTAGGTTGATCAATATCCATCATGCCTGCATCAGGATTAAGCGAGACATCTGCTTTGAACTTCTCAGCATGCTTCTTAATAAAAGGTTCCAGATTTTTTGAACCAATTTCCTCTTCACCTTCCAAAAGGAACTTCAAATTAACAGGCATGCCATTAGGCGCACCACTCTTCATCACGGATTCAATCGCGCTAAAAGCTGCAAGCACCTGTCCCTTCATATCAGAGGAACCGCGACCGAACAAGAGGTCGCCGCGTACTTCGGGCTCGAAAGGCCCGGTCTCCCATAACTCCAGCGGGTCAGCCGGTTGAACATCATAATGCCCATAGACTAGTACCGTTGGTGCACCAGGTTTCTTGATGTAATCTCCATACACCACTGGATGTCCACCCTGAGTTGGCATCACTTCCACATTTTCCATACCGAGTCCTTTGAGGTGATTTGCCATCCATTCGGCCGCGCGCCGCACGTCATTGTTGAATTCCGCATCCGTGGAGATGGATGGAATTTTCAGCACTTCGATCAACTCATTTAAAAATTGTTCACGGTTCTGATCTGCATAATCGAGTGCTTTTTGAAGTTCGCTCATGATTCCTCTTTAAGATTGATGGATTATTTTACGGTGTAGCTGTGGGAACTGCTGTCTGCTCGAGGGCGCGGCGCGTGAGCAAATACCAGCTTGAGAACGTTGCCAGACGATCACTTGGATCATACAACGCCGCGACCTGTACGCCCTGGACCTGTGAATCCACACCGTAGGAATAAACCGGTGCAAACAAGGGCAGCGCGGGCAACTCTTTTGCAAAAACCACCTGGAAGTTCCGATAGAGTCTGGTGCGCAGTGAGTAATCTGCTGTGACGCGTGCCTGTTCAAGATATTCGCTGGCCGCGCGGTTATCCCATTGTGTGTAGTTCTGTCCACCCGTGGCTTCGGCCTGATGCCAGAACGGATACGGGTCCGGGTCCGGGGTACGCGCCAAATTCAAATCAACGAGAGCTGCTTGATAGGTTCGTGAAGCGAGGAAATCGGTTGCCAGTTTATCGTACGGAACGGCCTGCAACTTTATCTGAACACCTATCTGCGCCCACTCATCCCGAATGGTCTCTGCGATCTTGGTATGGATCGCGTCATCTGGATGGAGCATCGTAAAGGAAAGTGCAGTTCCTTCTTTGGCGCGCACATCCCCACCCTCCGCAGGGATTACATACCCTTCCCCCTTGAGCAAATTAACCGACTCATCCGGATTAAATTCAAAATGCTCAATGCCATCGTAATAAGCCCAGGAGCCTGGCAAAATTGGTCCATCTGTTGTCACAGCCTGCCCCTGCAAAAATCTATTGATCATATAGGAACGATTGAGACCGAGCATTAGAGCGCGGCGCACTTTTGCATTTTGTAAAAATGCAACTTCAGGATTGTTCAAATTGAACAACACAAAACTGATCTGCGGCAGACGGCTCGTATAAACCGACAGATTCGATTCCTCCAAAGCGGTATTCAACACGTCGGAAGTGATCTGGCTCACGGAAAGCACATCGCCCTGTTGATAAGCATCTAAGGCGTCCGCAGAAGTTTGATAGTAGCGGAAGACCACCTGTTCGATAAATGGAGCCGTAGCGTAGTAGTTATCGGAGGCTGTCAATACTACGCCGGTGATCTGACCGTTATCCACAATCAAATGGTCAAACTTGTAGGGCCCGCTGCCCACTGGATTGATATTGAAATCAGCCTTTTCCATCTGGTCGGGCGACACCGACTCAAGCAGGTGCTTGGGCAGGATCCCAAACGTCAAATAGTCGATGAAAGGGACATAGGGTTCAGGCAGTGTGAACTTTAGATTTTTGTCATTCAAACGTGTGACCTTGATTTTGTTCCAAAGATCCTTGATATCCTGCGGATACAAGGAACCCGCGCTCTTCATCATTTCAACTGTGAAAATCACGTCATCACTTGTCACAGATGTTCCATCCTGCCAGACAGCGTTTGGGCGAATTGAAAAATTATAGACCGTACCGTCTTTTGCAACTCCCCAGTCGGCAAGATCCTTCTGCGGCAGACCGTGTTCATCGAATTTGATGAGGCCACTGAAAAGCAATCGGTCTACGGAGCGATCAGCAGCATTATTCCAATCCAACAGCGGATTGAGCCGCCCCAGCGAGCCGACCAGCCCTTCGGTATAAACTCCTCCCTGCTCGGGCTGCGGAAGAATGGGTCCTGTAATGGATGGAGACTGCTGGCTGAATAGCAAAACGGCCACAATTCCCAATGTGACAAGAACAACCAGTATCTGCCAGCGTAATTGTTTCATAGACAAAAAGAAAGGCTCGTTTCCCATCCCGCGGGCGCACAAGCGAGCCGCGCGGATCAAACGGCCTTTCAGAGGAGATTCATTCGACTATGCAATGAGAAGAAGCGTTATGACCAGAATAAAGAAAATAACGCTCAACACAATCGTAACCCAGAAGAGTGTGCGCTCGACGCCGCGACGGGCAGTGAAAATACTGCCAGTATCGGCACCTGTCAACCCGCCCAGGCCTGCGCCCTTGCTTTGTATGATAACGCTCAGGATGAGCAGGACTGAGATTATAATCAGCGCGATATTTAGATAGGTAACCATTTACAACGTGCCTCCTTTTATTAAGCGGAACCATTATACCTGCTAGGGAGAAAAAACGTCAACTTGACATCATTTGGGCAAAATTTCACCAATCAAATACGAGCCACAGAGAGCACAGGGTTCTCGAGAGTTTTTCGCAGAATTTCTGAGTGCTCTGTGGCTGTTTAAAGGACTGCATGCACGAAATCGTCGTTAATTTACATATGCATACCCGTTACTCGGATGGGACAGGTACGCATAAAGATATCGCAGAAGCCGCCATCAAAACAGGCTTGGATGTGGTCATTGTGACGGACCACAATGTGCTCGTCCAGGGGGTGGAGGGATACTATCGCGTCCATCGCAGCCGCGTCCTTCTCCTGGTTGGACAAGAGGTCCACGACCAGGACCGTGACCCACAAAAGAATCATCTTTTGGTACTCAACGCCAATCGAGACGTTTCCACCCTGGCAGATAACCCGCAGACACTCATCAACGGAGTCGCCGAAGCAGGCGGCTTATCTTTTATCGCTCATCCGAATGATCCTGAGGCTCCAGCTTTCAACGAGACGGACATCTCCTGGGAAGCCTGGGAGGTACATGGTTATACGGGCCTCGAACTTTGGAATAGTCTGAGCGAACTTAAGACAGTTATTCCCACCAAATTACATGGCGCCTTCTACGCATTCTTTCCACAATTCATCGCCCACGGGCCCATCCTTGAAACGCTGCAACGCTGGGATGATCTGCTGGCAGAGGGCCAGCACGTGGTCGCCATCGGTGGTTCGGATGCGCACGCCTTGAATATGCACATCGGACCTCTCCATCGGGTCATCTTCCCGTATGACTTCCATTTTCGGGCAGTGAATACACATGTATTTATCTCACAGCCTTTGACAGGTGATGTCCCGACCGATAAAAAAATGATCTATGAGGCGCTGGCCGCTGGCCGATGTTTTATTGGCTATGACCTACCCGCCTCCACTCGCGGCTTCATTTTCAAAGCCAGGGGGCTTGAGCAATCGGCCATTATGGGTGAGGAAATTTCCGCCCGGCGCGGCGTAACCTTACAGGCCCACCTACCCGAACCTGCAGAAATCCGTTTGATCAAGGATGGCAAGACCATCGGCATCTGGAGAGATGCCCAGGCCTGTGCCTACAGCGCTTCAGAAGCCGGCGTTTATCGCGTGGAAGCCTGGCGCAATTATCTGGGTCGCAAGCGCGGCTGGATTTTCAGCAATCCGATTTATGTAAGGTAATTATCCGTCCTTGCGAGGAGGACTTCAGTCCGACGAAGCAAGCTCTTATGATAATTGGAGGTTGCTTCGTTCATTCCATTGGCTTTCAACGACGAGTAATAATAACTATGTCATCTTTTCCCTACAAACGCCTGGTTGTCATCGGTGTGACGAGTTCCGGCAAGTCCACCCTCGCAGAAAAAATCGCCAAACGCTTCGAACTGAATTATATCGAGTTGGATGCCCTCAATTGGGAACCTAATTGGCAAACTGCACCCCTGGAGGTGTTTCGGTCTCGTGTGGAAGAAGCGACGAAGACTGAAAAATGGATCGTTGCCGGCAATTATCACATCGTGCGCGATCTCATCTGGCCGAAAGCAGAAGCGATCCTCTGGCTGGATTATCCTTTGCTTACCGTTTTATCGCAATTGACGCGTCGCACCTTCCGGCGCTGGTGGACTCAGGAATTGCTCTGGGGCACAAACCGCGAACCTTTTTGGACACATTTCAAATTTTGGTCAACGGATTCTTTGTATCATTGGCTATTCAAAACCTACTGGAGAAGAAAGCGCGAATATCCGATGTTATTATCCCAGCCGGAGCATGAGCATTTGAAATTAATTCGATTTCAACGCCCCAGAGAAGCAGACGCCTGGCTGGAAACGCTTTAATATTTTGGAGAATGATCATGGCAAAACATAGTCTTTCCGCATCAAAACCTATCCCTGCACCGGCGCATATCGTCTATAACTTGATTGCTGACTACCGCAATGGGCATCCGCGCATTCTGCCCAAGCCCTACTTTGTTTCACTGGAAGTGAAACAGGGCGGATACGGCGCGGGGACAATTATCAATTATCAAATGCAACTAATAGGCAGGATTCAGTCATTCCATTCCACGATTACTGAACCTGAGCCTGGATACATTCTTGTAGAGACAGATATGAATACAGGCACAGTCACGACTTTTACCGTTGAGCCACGCCTGAATGGTCAGGAAGCCTTTGTGACTATTACTACATCGACGAATGTTCCTAGTGGCCTCCTTGGCAAAATTCAGGGCTGGCTTACGACTCAGTTGTTGCGTCCGATTTATTTGAAAGAATTGGATCAATTAGATACCGTAGCAAAAGAACAAATCAAGTAGCTTTTCTTCTCATGAATACTCAATCTCTTCTCAAAAGACTTGATGAAATCGGACAGTCATTGGAACGAAGCGGACATGCTCTCGCATTGATCGGGCTAGGCTCCGTTGGATTGGAACTAGATCGCCTGGATTCCTATTCTGATTTGGATTTCTTTGCCATTATAGAAAAAGGATATAAACGTTCCTATTTGGATTCAATTAACTGGCTAAGTGACGTCCACCCCATTGCTTTTAGTTTCCTCAATACAGAGGATGGTTACAAAGTTCTTTTTGAAGATGGAATCTTTTGCGAGTTTGCTGTTTTTGAACCAGCCGAACTTGAACGTATTCCTTTTGCTCCGGGTCGGATTGTTTGGAAGCGGGCCGATGCCCCCGATGCGTTCGGCCAGCCCACGACGATTCCATCCTTGAAACGGAAGCAGAGCAGGGATTGGTTATTGGGTGAGGCAGTTACCAATATTTATGTAGGGCTAAACCGTGAAAAACGCGGTGAGAAACTTTCTGCAACGCGTTTTATTCAAGGCTACGCAGTTGACCGATTATTGGAGTTGGTGGAAGATATCGAACTCGCGAATGAAATCTCTCGGGATCCATTTGTGAACGAACGGCGATTCGAACAACGATTTCCAGCTTTAACAGCGCAGGTCAGCAGATGGATGCAAGGCTACGAGCGGAATTCTGAGTCAGCACTCGCAATTTTGGCTTTTCTGGAGGAACATTTTGAAGTCGATAAATCGCTCGCCAGAGCGATTCGCGCGTTATGTGATTGACGATTTAATACTTTCGCAAGCCTATCACGAGCCGCGTCAATCCCAGCGCAGCCAGCAGCACCAATCCGACCGCGACCTCGAATGCCAGCCGCTGAACATGAACAAACACGCTCAGCAAAGCAAGTCCCAATCCCAACACAGCGACAATGCCTACGCGCTCCATGTGGAGTCGTTCCAAGTTGCGCGTATCATCCATCGGCGCGGCATAACTTAAGCGCCGCGCAAAATCGGATAAGTCCCAGCCGAGCAAGCCACCGAGCGCACCCAGCAACATCCAGACTGTGGAATATTCCTGCCAAACCCCAAATGCCGCAGCAAGGATAATGATCAGCAATGCAATGGAAGACAACCAATACCATTTCCGAAAATGTGCGATCAGCCAGACCGCTGCCAGCAATAAAAACCAGAGCGAGTAACCAGCAACGCCTCCCTGCACATACCCGATGGCAAGTGAAATCGTTCCCAGAAGAATGCTTAATATCATAGCAACAATGGTCATAGTTCTATTGTAAGCCACTGAGACGCAAAGTCACTGAGTTGTTTTATTTCTCTGTGTCTCAGTGACTCTGTGGCTAATTAATTTATCTCCCAATTGCGCGCAGCCAGACAGGCGAACGACCCAACCTCCGCTTGACAAATAGATCAAACGGTTCAGCCACATCCCAATCCAATACATGAATGCCAGCTCGCCCCATTTTTTGAAGCAATAAAACTCGCTCCATATGAATCACTCGTCCAGCCAGTTGAATCGTTTCGTTCGCCGGTAAATAAGATAATTCAAATTTAACCGGGTTTGGGCTGACAACGATCACTTCATACCCCTGCGCGCGCAATTGGATCAGAGGCATTAAGTCATCTTCTGATAAAGGCGATACAAGAACGATCTGCGACTCAGGCGGAAACAAACGTGTGGGGAGATGTTCAAGGTCTGAAAACACCTGGCTTTCACCGGTCTTCGCATTGGCAAGCGCATGCAAAATCCGTTCACGCTGGATCTTTCCATAACCGGGAAAGGTCCAAGCGAGATAGGACGCATAGATTAATAAGCCGACGCGATTGCTTTGATTTAACAACGCGTCAGAAAGGGAGGCCGCGGCTTGAACGGAATACTCAAACAACGAATGACCCCGCGCAAACTCATTCGTCCGCAGGCGCCCATCGAGCACGATGCCCACATCTGCAACACGCTCCTGTTGAAATTCATTGGCAAACAACTTATCAACATACCGCGCACTTGCCCGCCAGTTGATGGCACTGGGCGGATCGCCGGGTTGATATTCGCGTACCCCGAAGAAATCTGTCCCCGCTCCGCCGGCCCGCGCGGAGATCGTCCCTGCATAGACACGCGTGCGGCGTGGCCGGATCGCAATATTACGGACACGCGTCACCGGTGGAAGGACAAACAACCGCCCCTTCGCTTCCACGCGCACCCTGGAACTGCTAACCGCTAAGTGATCGTTGACTTTCAGTTCAAGAGACTCAAACACATATCCACCGCGCGGACCTGAAACGGTGTATCCAAACGTGTAGGACTGCCCCGTCGCAAGCCTCAGCTGGTGTCGGCTGAATCCGGAACGGACAGTCAAACCAACGGGCAAAATATCCAGAAGCAGGATCTCTTCCAGGCTTGAGCCGCGATTGGTAACGGTCACGGTCACATCCACATTCGAATGGGGCGAGGTTCGTTCGAGGCTCAAGTGACGCGTCGCTTCGAGGTCTATCTTTTCGGGAGCCTGCAAATATCCAACAATCAAATAGGTGACGAGAGGCAATGCCAGCGCGATGAATTCGCCTTTTACAGTTGCAATCCCTGTAAGGAGAAGACCATAGGTAAGAAGACTGAGAAAGATTGAACGGGACATAAGATTTTCTCCGCGCTGAGTGGAGCGCAGCGTAGACCAAGTTCAAAACTTAAGCTAACTGTGAGCGCTTCGTCTGCATTCGGACGATGAACACTTCCTCATTTCGCTCAGCGCGAATTATTTCACTACTGGCACCGGCGTTCTTTCAAGCGTATCGCGGATGACCTCATCCGTCACCTGGCGCGACATCCAATATTCAGGCTGCAGAATCACACGATGACCGAGCACAGGAATTGCAAAGCGCTTGATGTCATCTGGCGTAATGAAATCACGGTTTTCAATGGCGGCGTTGGCGCGCGAGATCTTGAGAAATGCCAGCGACCCACGTGGGCTGGCGCCTACCGCCACACGCCGATCGATGCGAGTAGCGTGGACTAATGACGCAATGTAATTTTCAAGATCCGCATCCACATGGATGGTTTCAACCACGTCGCGCATTTCCAGCACCTGGTTTGCGGTGGTGATATCGCGCAAAACCACTTCGTCCTGTTTGCGTTCGCGACGCCTGCGCAAGATCAACTTCTCCTCTTCCATGCTTGGATATCCCACCGCGAGCTTCAGCATGAAACGATCGAGTTGAGCTTCGGGCAAAGGAAACGTTCCTTCGTACTCGATAGGATTTTGGGTTGCGAGCACCAGGAACGGCGTGGGCAATGGCAGGGATTCACCTTCGATGGTCACCTGTCCTTCCTGCATCGCCTCCAGCAAAGCGGATTGAGTTTTGGGTGAGGCACGGTTGATCTCATCCGCAAGGACAATATTTGCAAACACGGGACCTTTGCGAAGTTCAAACTTGTTCTCGGTCCGATTGAAAATGTATCCGCCTGTGATATCCCCAGGCAATAAATCCGGTGTGAATTGGATGCGCTTGAATTCCAGCCCAAGCACTTTCGCAAAACTGCGTGCAACCAATGTTTTTCCCAGGCCTGGAAAATCTTCGAGCAGGATGTGTCCCCCTGCCAGCATGGAGGCCATCATCATTTCAAGCAACGCGCGTTTGCCTACGACCGCGCGTTCGACCTCGGCGATCACCTGTTTACTCAACGATGAAACTTTGGAAATATCCGTCACGATTTACTCCGATGAGAAAAATAGCCACAGAGTCACAGAGAAAATCTTTAAATCTCTGAGTCTCCATGTCTCCCCTGTTGCTGCCCACCTGAACTGGTATGCGGCAAATGACCATTTTCCACTTGTGTTTCAAGAAAATCTACTGCCTCCACAACGTCAAGATCGAGCGGAGTAGGCTGGTGTGTCGAAAAACGCCCGCGGTTTGGGAAATCCGCGAACGATCCGTGTAAGCCGGTTTCAAGGTATTTCTGCAAATCCCGGGTGGGTTCCCAATCCGTTCCCACAAGTGGAGCGAACACGGAACGCGGCCTGCCACTCTCGCGATGAAGCAGGATTTGATAGGCAAGTTTTCCGAGTCGATTCGCAACCAGCCATTTGAAATAAACACCACTCTCTGCTCTGCGCAACCATATGGACAGGCTTTCGACTTGTCCCTGAGGAGGCTTGGTTTTGGATCCGCTCCTGGGACGAAGCTGAGGCCGAGGCATCAGACTGAAGGCAATCATAAAAAAAACGATGAAAGCGATCACCCACCACCAGACCCCCTGTGAGAATGTCTGGTAGACCAAATTGAGATTCCACACAATATACGCAACAGGAATCACAACGGCTGGGTAAATCGTTTCACGCAATGGGAATGCCAGTATTCCTGCAATGATCAACGCCGCGATCAATATAAGCCCGCGTCGAGTCGGCGTCATACGGGCTCCCCACAATAGTGCAGAATGGTTTTGAGGCAACTGACTGCCTCGTTGATATCCTGAGGGCCGGATTTCCGATTCCCATACCGCACGCCTTCAAAAAGACGCGTCAACCTCGTCACGGCATCGCCGGGCAGACCCGCCTGTTCCAGATGTAATGCAAATTCATGAGGCGTCATGGCCGTATTGCGGTACAAATGCCGTGTACTTGAAACAACGTCACTCATGCGCAAATAACAGTTGATGATCACATCGCTGGAATTTCTTCCAGAAGTAAGGTCGTTCAAAGATGAACGGGCAATCTTTGCAATTTCATGCAGTGGCTTTTTGGTATTCAAAGATACATATCGTTTCCAGCCGCGATAAAGCAGCCAGATCACCAACAACCAGACCAAAGCAATCGCAAAACTGATCAAATATGAAAATGTAGGTGAGATCTGTGGCGGTTCAAAGACCGGCATGGGCACAACTGTATCCTGGCTGGGTGGTGCTGCTCCCCCGCCTCCAAAAAGGTTAGGTCCAATGATCCCCTTCTTGATCAAAAAATAGAGAGCCCACGCTGTAACTGCCACACGAAACAATATTCGAAGCAGGCGCTTACGCATTTCAGGGGACAACAGCATGGCAATCAGGATGATCATCAGTCCCACCAAACCCCAGACGAGGATTTGCTTCCAGATCGGGACTTCCACCCAAATCTGGCCTACATCCTGCGGGAAAAACTCAACGGTTGTCGTTCCCTGCTGACCGAAATGCTGGCCTTCTCGAAATGGGACTTCGTTCAAGCTGATGGCAAGTACTGTCAAAGCCCCCAACGCAAGAACTGCCAATAAAAGGATCAAACGCTTATTCTGAAAGTAAGCACGCATACTTAAGAGGAAATTTTACCATTACGGCTATAATTAAAAACACCCTCTCTATGACTGATTTTTCAAGTGACCCCTGCAACGCCCCTTTACATCCACAGGCCGCGGAAGGACTCCGCCTGTTCAACGCAGGCAAATATTTCGAGGCGCACGAGGCTCTGGAAGATGCCTGGAATGCAGAAAAAGGCGCCGTCCGTGAACTGTATCGCGGGGTCTTACAAATTGCAGTTGTCTATCTACACATCACCCGCCGAAATTACAATGGCGCGGTCAAAGTATACGGACGAAGCCAACGATGGCTCAAAGATTGGCCTGATATTTGCAGAGGGATTTACGTTGAGGAATTGCGCAGAGATGCAGAAGCAGTGATCGCCGAAGTAACAAAGCTCGGCGCGGAAAATCTTGCTGAATTTGACAATTCAATGTTAAAGCCAGTTCCCTGGGATGAAAATCAGGAACAGAAAAAACGCACCTATATCTGTGACCGATGCGGACACGAGATGTATGAAAAAAACTGCAAGGTGACTTGTCCCAACTGCGGCAATCGTTTCGATTGCTCGGATTTGAATATTTATTTTGATTAACTATGAATATAAAGTGTTTATGCTTTAAGATATATGCGTCTCACAACCATTATCTGGCGTTACTCTTTCAATAGTTTCCAAAGCACCGGAAGAATACTCAATGGTGATTCGGAAGATAAAGTCTCCTTCATATGCACGTATTATAAAACCTTGAGGAACAGAAGAGTAGTCAATTAAGTCTGTCTCGTAGAATTTTAGGTCAGGATTCTGCATTAGATTCTCGCAAAGCGATTCGATTTCAGTCTGGTCAAACAATTCATACTGTCCAATTACAGAACCAGTTCCTTGTTCAACGATTTGAATTGATTTCGGCGTGAAATCAGCACCTTTATCCACCACAACACTAAATGAGTATTGATCACGAGTAGCATGAGTAGCAGTCTGGTTATGATAGAGCCTGATCTTATTAACTACTATGGATGTAGAGGTCGATGTGGTTGATAACATGGGTTGAGGTGTCGTTGGAGTTACGTCTAATGTTGTGATAGATGGTATGTTTGTCGCTGTCATCATTACAGTTGGCACTGGAGTACCGGTTCTACAGGCCGTAAGCAGAACTACGCTGATGATTAAAGCAAATGATTTCGGTATCCCCGTTATTAGATTCACAAAAGAGAGCATATTAAGTTCCGATTTTATGCTATCTAGCTTTTTTATCGAGCGCTCCCGTAGAACATAGAAATCAGCGCACCATCCGAAACGTTTTTACACTATCTTCAAAAGTTGGCAACATTTCATAAAACTCATTAATCTGGGCGCCATACTCAACATACCAAACTGTGCTTCCATCGAGAAAAACATAAGCCAAAACCTCAATATCAATGTTATTGCTGCGGGTTTCAAACACAAATCGAACTGCGTCTGTTGAGTTGACAGAGACCTTCCTTCTTTCAGTCACGCGAACCTCTGTGGGAAACCTGGCAATCTTACTATCCAGAAAGGCGTCCAAAGCGCCTGCACTGAGGGGTTCATAGGAAACGGTAACCAGCATTTGATAGAGTGACGATTTTGAAGTAGCGCCTGAGATGATCAATTCAGGGACCGCCAAATTTGTCCAATCGCTTAATAATTTTGCATCGCCCGGTTTAAAACTTGATGGCAGCCAGATCTCAACCAGCCCAGTCTTGAATGGTTCCCATCCGCTGGGAATCAGCATTTCATAGGGAATTGGAGTCGGTGTCTGTGTAGGAGTCAAAGTCGGAATGACGATCATTGTGGAAGTCGCTCGTGCGATAAGTGTATTTTCAGGAACGCGCGCAAGGAGACCAGATTTGTCTCGAAGAACGAACCAGCCTGCCAATCCAAATAATAGACAGACGGCTCCTGCCAGCCCCGCCAGGATCATAAGTTGTGACAGAGCCAGGCCGAAAAATTTGCGATTTTGCTGCATTGATGAGCCTCCCCTTTTCTGGAGTAATGTTTTAAGGCATCATACCCCCTAATGAATGATTACATCCATTTTAACATCATGACTGAATCAGGATGGCACGCGCCGGTGCGCCGTCGGAACCAGCGATTTTAAGCGGCAGGCAATACAAGTCATAAAATCCGCGCATGATATTGGAAAGATTCAATCCTTCCACAATCACTACACCAGCCTTGAGCAGGACAGTATGAGTTGGGATTGACTCATCATAGGGAGCAATGGACAGGTAATCGATACCCACCAGTTGCATGCCGCGCTTGACCAGCCACTCCGCGCCATCTTCGGTGATGGCAACAAAATCTGTTTGGAATTTGGATTCACCTCTTGCCCAATAATGGGAATTGCTCGTACCGAATAAGACTCGTTTCATCTCCGATGTGATCTCCGTTCGATCCAGAACCTCAGCCGTGATGGCATCGATCCCATCTGGCAGCTGTGTCACATAACATGGACCGGTCAGCACTTCAAGCGGAAGCTGCTCGACCGTACTTCCAGCGTTGAGAAAATGACGCGGCGCGTCCACATGTGTGCCCAAATGGACGCTTGAACGGATCTGAGTGGCATTGTAATGCGCGCCCTTGTCCATAGATTCGTATTGTTCCAATTTGAGGCCCGGGTCACCGGGCCAGGTGGGAAGATTTGGAGAGATGCTGAGGGAAATGTCGTAAATGGTCATAGAAGAACTCCTTTTGGTTGCGCTTTAAATATGGAGTCGGGGGAGCTTGCTCCCCACAAACCGACGGCACACCCTGCGAGTGCGATGAGCTGTCGGACTCCAAAATTTATGGTGTAGCTGTCCGAAGCAAACCCGAAGTCCCGGGCAGCGACGGAATCGCCATCGGTGTCAACGTCGGGGTGATGGTGGGAGTCGGGGTCGTGTTTAACGCAGTCCAGCCACTGTAATAAAAATATTCCTGCAGAAAGCCGGATCGTTCCCGTTCTGTCATCAAACGTGGACGTGAATAATCTTCGAGTATGGCAGTGATGAGTTCCGCGCTGATCAATCGTCCATCATAGATCACATACCGATCAAAAAACTCGCGGCGGATCCCTTTCGGCATCCAATCCTGGTCGCCCATTTGATCGAAGAACAAATTGCCAAGGCCATAGTGGATGAACGCACCACTATAGAATTCCATCATTTGCGCATAATGTGCCTGACTGCCGCTGACAATCGAGGCACCCGAATCCGCCATCAAACGGAAATCATTCATTTGTTGCGGAGCAGGGCGAGAATCATAACTTTCGTTCCATTGAAATGTCGCAATGACCACATAGCCCTGAGCTTTGAGTTGATTGATCTTTCCTTTGAGATACGGAAAATCGCAGGGTGCCGCGCCCGGCTGATAATCTGTTGCCGTTGGGAAGCGACCGACATCGGGCTTATTGCAGCCAATGAAGGCGATCTTGTTGCCATTGACTTCAAACAACGCGGGCTTGAGCGAATCCTGCAAATCGAGGCCGCCGCCAAAATACGGAATTTTATCTTTCTTATAGATCGCAATGGTTTCCAGCATACCCGCCGCCCCACGATCGGCAAAGTGATTGCCGGTCAATTCGATCACATCGGTTCCAATGTCAGTGAGCAGATCCATGTATTTGGGGTCGCTGCAAAAGACCAGCGCGACCTGGTCAGGCTTGGGATAGGTGCAACCGGTAAAAAACGGAATCTCATTGCTCACGTGCGTGATATCTGCCTCGCGCATCAGGTCACGGATTCTTTCACCGGGATATAGCGTTCCTTTGATTTCCATCGTCAGAGCGGTGGCGCGGACGAGCGCGGTCACGCCGGTCATAATAATTGTTGTCAGTTTGGAGCGATCGTAGTTGGAAGATGGGAGATTAGAAAGTTGAGAGCTGTCTGAACTTTGTAGCATAAAGGAGGCTACCAGCGGATAAGTCGAAACATCGAATTTTTTGCGGATTGGCGATTGACCATCGATTGTCAGCACTTTCCATTTTGGCTCAAGGGATTCAAATGGGATGATCGCCCAGGAGGGCTGTTCGGACCAGGCGGTGTCAAGCAATTGATCTGCAGCGATAACCTTTACCGAACCAGGAGCTGGTTCGCCCCAAAGCGCAGTGAACGCCGCCAGCGTGGATCCTTCCATCAATAGCGGATGCCCGTTGAACGGCGCGGGAGCAGTTCCTTGCGTCCAGGCAAGTTTTAATTCGTCAAAGCTTACACCATCTATCACTGTTGGAAACGGTACAACGAGCGCATACACCCATTGGATTTGCCTTTCGTTGGATTGGGATTGTTGAGTTGGAAAAGCAGAAATATCCAAGTGCACATTCAAACCTTCCACCTGTTTGCGTAAAGCAGATGGAACGGAATCACCAATAAATTTACCGGCTGGCGTGGAGGTAACAATTTGGATGGAGGCTTTTATCGGTACAGATTCTTGAGTACTTTGTGGAAGAGGAACGGATGGGGTTTGTGTTCCACAATTCGTGAGTAATAAAGCAAATAAAATTAATAAATAACTCGAGGATTGCTTGGCTTGGTCCCGATACATGGCATAGCGCGTCACTACTCGACCGACGCTCGCAACAACATTCAATTGTTTTTTAGGCATAACGCCTTATTATACTATTCTGCTTTAAGGGTGATCTCCGAGAGCGTAAATTGTTTTAGCGCATCTTCATCCATCGTAATGCCCAACCCAGGACCATTTGGCACATCAATCGTACTATCATCATTCAGAACAAAGCGTTCATTGGTAATGTCGCGCTGATAGTAACGATCCGAAGCCGAAATATCGCCTGGCAAAATAAAACCGGGCAACGAAGCAAGCGCCAGGTTCGAGGCGCGCCCTACGCCCGTTTCCAGCATCCCGCCACACCAGACCGGCACATTTCGTGCCAAGCAATAATCATGGATCATGATTCCCTGACTCAACCCGGCCACACGGGCGGGTTTGATGTTGATGATCTTGCAGGCTTCCATCTCCAGTGCATAGCGCGCATGACGCGGCGAAAGAATGCTTTCATCCAAACAGATCGGCGTTTTGAATTCAGCCTGCAACTTGCGATGATCCCAAATATCATCTTCGTATAAAGGCTGTTCGATCAGTAGCAAATTCAGATCATCGAGAGGCTTGAGTGCGTCGGCAGTCTCTAATGTGTACGCAGAATTCGCATCCACTTGAAGGCGCAGATCAGGATACGCGCGTCGAACGGCGGAACTCTCATCGACTTCGCGGCCGGGCTTAATTTTGATCTTGACTCTGCCATAGCCCTTTTCCAGATAAGACTCGACGGTTCCCACTAAAGCGGAGGCTGATTCCTGGATCCCAATCGAAACTCCCACCTCAACTTGATCCAGCATGCCCCCGATCATTTCCTTCAACGATTTGCCATCGCGCTTTCCAAGCAGATCCCAGAGTGCCATCTCTACGCCGGCTTTGGCGAGATGATGACCGCGGATCCCTTCGACGCGCGTTTGGAAATCCTGCGCGTCTGCCACATCTTGTCCAAGGAGTAGCGGCGCGACAAAATCCTTGAGAATATGCCAAGCGGTCCCAGCCGTTTCATAGTTATAGCCTGGGTCGCGAGTGGCAACACATTCGCCATAGCCTGTTAACCCTTTAGATTGCAGCGTGATTAGCACGCACTGACGATCCGTTTCGCGTCCAAAAGATGTTTCGAACGGCGCGACCAACGGCATGGAAATATGCTGGAGAGTGATTGATTCGATGTTCATGGTTTCCCAACAGAATGAATGAGTGACGACGTGTGTCGTCACTCTGAGATTTATTCGATCTTAACTTCCCCCGGCTCATCCGCACTGCCGCTCTGCGGCGTGCTACGCTGGTCGTTCATTTTAAGGCCGCGCAAGGCATCATCCACACTGGTGCTCGCGTCCCGCCGCATCCCAGCCGCCGGCGTCCCACAGTAAGGACAGATATTCCACGGCAACTCCATCAGCCTGTCGCAGTTCTCGCAGGTCTTCTTGAGTTTGGTGTGACAGTTTGGGCAGACCTGCCAGTCATCCTTGACACGTCGTTCACACCCCGGACAAAGAGGCAGGTCTTCAAGCGCCTGGAGCAATGCTTCTTCCTCCAGCGTCCGTTGATATTCCTCTTCGAGGGTGCGCGGTGGACGAAGGATGAGATAGACCAACACACCCGGCAGGTTGAGCACAGCCACCAGAAGGGTCGCGAGCGTTTGCACCAACGGATCGCGGGCACGTGTCCGAATATCGCGGTATGTCCAAATGACAAGGGAAATCCACAGCGCCGCCAGGAATGCCCCACCAAAGCCGGTCAATACCAGGATGAGATTACTAAAAAACGTGGGATCAAATGTCATTGATGCCTCATTGCATATTATTTTATCACTAGGACTGCTGCGCCTGTCACTAGGACTGCTGCGCCACGCAAGGCGTGATCTTCGACTTGTCACCAGGACCGCTGCGCTGGTCTCATCCCGCTCCACTGCGCTACGGGGACTGTAGTCTCAAGGGGTCGCGTGGTGGAAATGCCATTCTCCTGCATCCTGATCCACATAGGAAGCCGTGCCGAGCACTTCATAGAAAGTAATTCCCGGGCGGAAGTAAATCGGCGCGCCATTAAGAGTTGTCAATAAAAGGGGTTGATCTCTATTGGTGCGGATCCAACGCGCCAGGATCCCAACACCGTCGCGAAAAACGTAGGCTTCTCCCGAACCGGTTAAGTCGATTTGGTAGACTTCATCTTCTTCATCGAATGTGTTCGAAAACGTGTGATAAGCCATCAGGTACACAACATTGGAGGCATGGACCGCATTTCCTGTCATCTGATCGATCAACGTAGTGTATTTTTCCGGTTTATCATTGCGAATATCATCAGTTTCCTGATAGCGGATGTATTGTTTTGTATCGGGGTCGTACACCCATTTGTTATACGAATCCACTGAATAGTAGGTGAACATTTGGGTACCAAGCAAATCCGGGGAAGGTACACTCTCACTAAAAAATCCATTGCGGATGGCCTGATGTTGATTATCCAGGCCATTTTTGATCACACAGTCTTCCCATAGAGGCATCCTGAAGTAGGAATTGTTATAAACCTCGATGTGCCGGGTGGTCATCAATTGAAACGGAGGACACTTTCCCAAGCTGGGAACCACCAGAAATGGAGAAACATCATTGGTCGTTTCCAGATGAGTCTCGACCCGCGGATCAGCAAATTTAAACACGAGGTAGGCATGGTACATCCGCTGGATGTTTTCATCAAAGTATCGCCCGGAGCGGACGGGTCCCACCCACTCGGAGTTGTTTCCGTAGAATACCGCGATGAAACGGGTCAAACCAGCTTCGATATAATATTCATAAACATTGTCCGCCAGTGTCAGCCCGGATTGGGGACGGATATAACGCGGGTAGTTCGCCACTTTGATCGCGAGCGGACGTCGTTCCATTAAGGCTGTGTCAGAGGGAGGCAAGCCCGTCAAAGGATTCAAGCTAGTTGGCAATGTAAAGGCAGGAATATTGACCCCTTCAGGGAGCGTTTCAGGAAGAATCACTTCTTGTGTTGGGGTGGGTGGCAGAGGAGTCACAGTGGGCAAAGGAGTGGTGGATGGCAGAAAAAGTGGGGTTGGGGCCGCGTCCACATAAGGTGAGTCAGATGCGTTTTCAGTCAAAGGTTGAAAAGGTGTTGGGGAGGGAATCCTGCTGATGGGACCTGCAGGCAGTTGGCTGTTACATGACGAAACAAATAAGATTAAAATGGCTAGTATATTGAAGCGGGAAAAACGCATGCGTCTGATTTTACAACAAACAAGGTGACGTGCAAACCTGATAAAATTGCGATTGCATGTTTATTCTCATCACCGTTGCAATTTTATTGACTACGGCGCTCAGCCTGCTAATATTGCAATTCGTGGCACCAACATTCCGCTACAACTGGTTGATCGCGACAGGGGGCGCGCTTCTTGGGTGGATCAGCGTCTTCGTGTGGCAAATAAAGATGCCCTTTGCCCTGCAATTCCCGGCCTGGCAACCAGCTTTGCTCTTTTCCCAATCACCTACATTTGTCGCGGACGGGATCGCGTGGGCGTTTGCAATCAGCGTTACGACGTTGTGTCTTGCAATCATCATCACAGCCGTTGTCCGCAGTAATTTCCCAAGAGTGATCAATTGGATGGGCACATTAATCCTGACCTCCTTGGGTGTCCTGGCAGTGGTGGCAGATAATCCATTGACGCTTGTATTGATCTGGGCAGCCATCGATATTTCAGAATTGATCGCGCAGATCCGTGTGGTGGAAGATCCGAAATTGAGCGAGCGGACTGTGACGGCATTTGCATTCCGCGCGGCGGGGATTCTCGTGCTGCTCTGGGCAGACATGGTCAGCGTGGCAAATGGACAAGCCTTGGATTTTAGATCAGCCCCCCCTCAAGCTGGGTTGTATTTACTGCTTGCCGCCGGTTTACGAATTGGTGTTTTACCACTCCGTCTTTCCTACTCGGGTGAATCGACACTGCGGCGTGGGTTTGGAACCGCCTTGCGGATGATCTCTGCGGCTTCCAGTTTGATCTTGCTTGCACGCATCCCATCCAGCAGCATTGCCTCTCCCATCACCCCTTATCTGCTGGTCCTCGTAGCTCTGGCTGCAATCTATGGAGGCTGGGCCTGGCTCCGTGCCCCCGATGAATTAACGGCAAGACCTTTCTGGTTGATCGGAATGGGATCACTGGCCGTTGCTGCAGCATTGCGCGGCAACCCAATTGGCGCGACGGCCTGGGGATGCGGATTGGTCCTTTCCGGTAGCGCGTTGTTTTTATCATCAGAACCAAACAAATGGCTCAATCGCGCCTTATTTATTGCAGCATGGAGCGCATCAGCACTGCCTTTTTCTCTTACAGCAACTGGCTGGAATAGCGGCGCACCCTATTCCTGGATTGCATGGCTGGCCTGGCCCTTCCTTATTTCCGCACATGCCATGCTTATTGCAGGTTTAATCCGTCACAGTCTACGTACGACAACACGCGTAAGCAACGAAGATCAACCGATTTGGGCAAAGAACGTTTACCCAATTGGCATTTCGCTTTTGTTATTGACGACTATCCTTCTCGGCTTCTTTGGATGGGATGGCACGTTGCAATTGGGAAATTGGTTCATTGGATTGCTAATCTCGCTTCTAACTTTCGGCCTGCTGTGGCTGAGTCCGCGTTTGCGTATTCTCAATCCTGTCCGCGCCCACTGGGTCCGTCCGACAAGTACTTCGTGGCTCGATAGAGGGTACGAGGTTTTGTGGAATCTCTATCACCAGCTTGGACGAGTCAGCAATGTCATCTCAAATATGCTTGAAGGCGAAAGCGGAATCATGTGGACGTTGTTGTTCCTGGCTCTTTTCATTTCATTCTTTGTAAAAAGGACTCCCTAATTCGTGGCCATTCCGTTTGCATGGTTCGCTGTTGTTCTGCTCATCATTACATCCGCAGGTTTACTGCTGGTACGTGATTGGCGCTGGAGCATTATCCTTCTGGCTGCACAATATGTTGGCATGTTCGTACTTACGCTTCAGCACTGGCCGATTGGGATGGCCTCCGTCAAAGTGGTGGCGGGGTGGATGTCTGCCGCGATCCTTGGCATGACGCGCTCAGGCTTGTCAACTGAAGATCCTCGGGAAGAAAGCATCTGGCCGCGCGGACGACTTTTCCGGTTGTTTGCTGCAGTCATTATTCTATTGATCGTATCCGTGGTAACGCCTAGTGTGGATCATATTATGGCGGACGCCGGTTTCGCGGTGACCAATGGAAGTCTCTTATTAATAGGCATGGGATTGTTACATCTGGGTATTACCGCGCGCATCCTGCCTGTAACAGTTGGATTGATGACCGTTCTTGCCGGGTTTGAAATCTTATATTCTTCCGTGGAAGGTTCAGTGCTGGTGGCTGCCCTACTGGCTGTCATCAATCTTGGACTTGCCTTGGTGGGCTCCTACTTAATGCTTGCCTCCAATACGCAAGAAACAGAATCCCTATGAACGCGCCGACCCTCTGGATCATCGTTCCCATCCTTCTTGGCGTATTGTTGTTATTTGTCAATAACCAACGTGTATTAAGTGTTCTTGGGGGTTTATTTGCCGTTGGGCTCGCGCTGATTGCACAATTCGTACCCCTCGAAGTCGCGATGAAATTGGGATCCTATTCACTAAAGATCGATTCCTCGCTGATTGTCCTTGGGCGCGTCCTCCTCATCCAGCCTGCAGAAGGTTCATTGCTGGCCCTAATCTATGGCGCGGCTGCCTTATGGTTCTTCGGCGCGGAGGCCTCAAAAACAGCCACGCGGTTGGTCCCGATGGGCTTCATGATCATCGCCTTGATGGTGGCCGCGATTGCTGTACAACCCTTTTTATATGCTGCCTTGTTTATCGAAATGGCGATCCTGATCGCCATCCCCATGCTCACTACGATTTATACACCACCCGGCAGAGGTGTCGTACGTTTTCTCATTTATCAAACCCTGGCGATGCCATTCATCCTGGTCGCCGGCTGGTTATTGGCAGGTGTGGAAGCCAGCCCCGGTGATCTGGCATTGACAGCTCAATCTGCGGCAATGCTGGGAATGGGGTTTGCTTTTTTGCTGGCGATCTTTCCGCTTTATAACTGGATTCCTCTTTTGCTTGAGGAAAGCTCTCCTTATGTGGTTGGTTTTCTCCTGTGGATCGTACCCACTATAACGATCATCTTTGGTGCGGGCTTTTTGGACCGTTACTCATGGCTTCGTTCCTCTCCCCAGTTGATTATCGCTTTGCGTTATATTGGTTTATTGATGGTCGTCAGCGGTGGTGCCTTCGCGGCATTTCAACGTCACCTCGGGCGGATCATGGCCTACGGCTCCATCGCGGAAACAGGATTTTCCCTCCTTGCGCTCAGCCTGGATTTCAGGCTGGGCATCCCCATTTTGTTTTTGCTCATCCCCGCCCGCGCGCTGGGATTGGCAGTCTGGGCACTCTCGCTCACTATCATTAAAGAAAATGTTGAAACGATGCGATTTGGTGCGGCTCAGGGTATTTTACGCATCACTCCACTGGCAGGGGCAGGGATGATCGTTGCCACGCTTTCAACGGCTGCATTTCCTTTGCTGGCTGGCTTCCCTGCCCGACTGGCTCTGTGGGAAAGCCTGTCTCATATTTCGCTCAATTCTGCTCTATGGATGGCAATCGGTATCATTGGCTTGCTGACAAGTGCTTTTCGTTCGCTGGCTGTGATCAGTATGGCAGAGGAATATACAAGCTGGAAACCTCGCGAAAACAGGGCACAGATAATCATGCTGGGGCTGGGCATGATCGGGTTATTCATCCTGGGGTTGTTTCCCCAAACGTTACAATTCCTGTTGGCTGACCTGCCTCTGATGTTCGAGCATCTGGGCCGCTAAAACAGCAGATTCCGCACAGCGGTATAATGATACCCAAGTACCCTGCCGGAGGAAGACATGGAATTTGAACAGCTCGTCAAACGCCTCGAATGGCTGGATGAAGAACACCGTAAGACCCGCGCGTCAATCGCTACCTTTGAAGAACGGATGACCGCGTTGGAGGGGCAGATCGATACAGTTGCCAAACAGATCAAGCCTTTTCCCCAACAGATCGCGGATATTTCAAATACGGCTGCGCGTCTGAATCAATTTGATGCCATCTTTGCAAAGCAGCGCGATGATATGAACCGGGCGCTCGAAGAGATCGAGAAGAAACATCAGAAGCGTGAAAAGGAAGTGACCCAACGCCACCAGGAGGATTTTGAGCCAATCCGTAAAGCGCTCGAAGAATTAAGAAAAACACTTGAGACAGAGTTCCCACCTCTCAAACGCGACCTCAAAGCGCGCATCACAGAAGAGGGACGTCTGCGTCAGGAGATCCAGGAACTTCGGCCGCCGATTGATTCTGCCAGACATGTAGCTGAGGAAGCCCTCCTTGCCCAACGCGGATTTGATGAGAACCGCAGGCAGGAAGCCAAGCGCGTGGCAGACCTGCAGGGAGAAATCGCCGCTGTCCGCAAGCGGATTGAGGAAACCCGCTCCAGAATCGACTTGAATGCGGATGGCTTTAAGAACATGGATAACCGCATCAAAGAATTGATGTTGTCAGAGAATGAACGCAAAGCGGCACAGATCGCGTTTATTGACCAACAGTCCATGGCACACCTAAATCGTGAACGTACGTATAAGGAATGGAAAGAAAAGTTTGATTCGATCAAGCTACAGGCGCAGACTCTCGATTCTCAAATCCAGACTCTCGAAGAAACCCTGCGCTCAGCAAAACGCGCCCAGGAAACCTACAACGAGCTTAACACCAAACTGGAACGCCGTATTAGCGAAGTGACTGAGATGCAGCGGCTTTCTGAAGATCGCCTGCGACAGGAATGGGTCACCTTCAAGGCCGATGACCAGAAACGCTGGATTGGCTATACACTTTCTCAGGATGAAGGTTCAAAGGATGTGCGCCGCTCCATGCAAAAGCTGGAACAGCGCATCGAACCCCTGGATGAATCGATCCAAACTCTTCAAGATCAACTCCATCAAACTGCTGATGCGAGTGAGCAGCAACTCCAGGAACTCATGAACGTCGCTCATGAGTGGCTCTCTGCCTATGAACGGATCATGGGACACGGCAAAAAAGTAAATAACAAAAAGGGTAGATAGTTATCTCTCGGCCTTTTAGCAGAAGTCCAAAGTCTTTGCTTAGCATCCCTGTGGGACCTGACTTTGATATTCCAACGACTGGCTTCGTTGGACTCCATGGACACGGAGACATCCAATATGCAAGTTATTGGTACCGCCGGTCACGTTGATCACGGAAAGTCCACGCTCATCGCCGCCCTGACCGGAACACACCCTGATCGCCTCAAGGAAGAACAGGCGCGCGAAATGACCATCGAACTTGGCTTCGGTTGGATGACTCTTCCAAACGGCGAAGAAGTTGGCATTGTGGATGTGCCGGGTCATCGTGATTTCATTGAAAATATGTTATCAGGCATTGGGGGAATTGATGCGGCGCTGCTCGTCATCGCAGCCGATGAGGGCGTGATGCCGCAAACCAGGGAACATCTCGCCATCTTGGATATCTTGCAGATTCCCGCAGGCATGATCGTTTTGACAAAGATCGACCTCGCTCCAGACGAAGCCTGGCTTGATCTCGTTGAAACAGATATTCGCGCCGTCGTGAAGGATACCATTTTGAATGACGCGCCGATCCTGCGCGTCTCTGCCAAAACCAAAGGCGGACTCGATTCTTTAATCTCGAATCTCCAATCGATCCTCGAACAAAAACCGGCCCGCCTTGACCTTAACCGCCCACGCCTCCCTATTGACCGCGTCTTCAGCATGAGCGGATTTGGAGCCGTTGTCACGGGAACGTTGCTCGATGGTCACCTGACCATTGGGGATGACGTGGAAATATTACCTTCCGGGCAAAAAGGTCGCGTGCGTGGATTGCAAACGCACAAGAAAAAAGAGGATTGGGCGGCCCCGGGTTCACGGACTGCCGTGAACATTTCAGGCCTCGAGACAGAATCGATTCAACGCGGTGAAGTAGTGGTTCACCCAAATCAATACCAACCTACCCGGAGAATTGACGCGCACTTTCGCTTACTCAAAGATGTTTCAGCCTCAATCAAACACAACAGTGAAGTAAAGCTGTTCGTGGGCGCAAGCGAAACCATCGCGAACCTGCGTTTGCTTGGAACAGAGGAACTGAATCCAGGTCAACAAGGCTGGATTCAACTGGAATTACGCGACCCGGTGGTTGCCGTGCGTGGAGACCGATATATCCTTCGGCGACCCTCGCCTGGTGAAACACTTGGTGGCGGTGACATCGTTGACCATCAACCCAAGGGACGACATAAGCGTTTCGATGAAAGTATCTTGAAATCCTTGGAATCACTAAGCCAGGGTACGCCAGCAGATGTGTTGCTCGAGGCCGCCCTCGCATTGAATATCGCAAGCGTCAAAGAAGTGGTTACCAGATCGAGACTTGAGGACGCAGAGGCGGAAATTGCTTTAAATGAATTATTGAAAGCTGGATCATTGATGCCTCTCGAAGAAGGCCAATCCACAATCACAAGCAGTCTACTGATCGTGGCGCTCCCCCATTGGAATGCTTTGCACGAGAAAACCTTGCAAACTGTTGAGTCTTATCAGCAAAGTTATCCGCTGCGACGCGGCATTCCGCGCGAAGAACTGAAAAGCAGATTGAAGCTATCGGCGCGGGCTTTCAATTCATTGATCACAAATTACTTATCACACAATATCCTGAAGGACAGCAACAACTATCTTGCGAAGCCTGAACATAAGATCAGGTTCGATAACGGCCAGCAGGCCAAGGTCCAGGCTTTGATGCAAAAGTTTGAGCAGAATCCATACAGTCCACCCAGCGTCAAGGAAAGCCAGGCAGAGGTCGGCGAAGAAATCCTGAACGCATTGATTGACCTGAATGAATTAGTTGCCCTCTCGCCTGAGGTGATTTTCCGCAAACAGGATTATGATCTAGCTGTGACAAAGGTTAGGCACACCATTGAAGAAAATGGAAAGGTTTCGCTGGCTGAGGTGCGCGATCTTTTGAATACCAGTCGCAAATATGCACAGGCTCTGCTGGAACATCTCGACGCGCTTGGGATCACTGTGCGCGATGCAGACTTTAGAAAACTGAGAAAGAAATGATCGATCTTAAAAGCTTATATACTCCCCCGATCTTTGAGGATGAGGTCAAGACGCGTCAGGCCAATTTATTGAACATTATATTGTGGGGACTAATCTTGATTCCAATCCCTTATGTGCTATTTCAGTGGATCGTGGTCCCCGAAAATGTGAGACGAGCCCTGATCCAGGGTCTGGTTGGCGAAATCATAAACGTAATCCTGCTGTATTTTTTGCACCATGGTTATGTACGGACTGCCTCCCTCCTGCAAGTTTGCCTGCTCTGGCTCTTTTTCACAATTTCAGCATTTACAGGCGNCGGTGTGCATGGAGAAGCCTATCTACTTGGGTATCCACTAGTCATTGTCATCGCAGGAATTCTGTTTGGCGAGCGCGCTACCACCCTGATTACCCTGGCCTCATTAATAGCGGGGGGCCTCATGGCTTATGCAGAAATTCAGAATGTGCTCGTGGTAAATATAGTGAGAAATCCCTTGTCGCTTTGGATGGTTAGTCTGGCAATCTTTCCCATGAGCGCCGTATTGCAGCATATTGCCTCCCGTGAAACTCGTAATGCTCTTGCGCGGGCACGTGCCAGCGAAGTGAAATACAGCCTGATCTCACAGGTCAGTTTGGATTATTCGTTCTCGACTGAGTTAAATTCACAAGGCGATATGCGCCTGAACTGGGTTGCCGGTGCCTTTGAAAAAATCACAGGCTATCCATTTGAAGAATATATTGCAAAGGGAGGCTGGCTCGGGCACCTATACCCGGATGATGTGGACAAAGACGCGCAGGCGCTAGCAAAATTAAAGACCAATCAACAGGTTGTCCATGATATTCGAACGTACACAAAAACAAGGGAGGTGCAATGGGTGCGCGTGTATGCACATCCCGTCTGGGATGACAAGCAAAATCGCCTTATCGGAATCGTAGGTGCTGTGCAGGATATTACCACCCAGCATGAGGCAGAGGAACGCGAGCTGCGTCGGCGCGCCATGCTGGAAAAAGTTGTCCAGCTTGGAAAACGCGTGACGGAAGTCAGCGATCTACGAACCACGATGGAAAGGATCTGGCACGGCGTACATGACGATCTGGGTTTTGATCGATTGGGAATCTTTCTCTATAATCCTGAACGCATTTCAATGGACGGAACGCTAGGCACTGATAATCAGGGCCAAATGTTGGACGAGTGGCACTTATGGTATCCATTATCTGAAATTGTGATATTTTCGCGTTTACTGGAGCAACCCGATGGCTTGTATTTCTCCCAAAATTATGATGTTGAAAATGACATTGGAGAAGACAGCGACATGTACGGCGTGAAAGATTATGCCGCAGTCGCTGCGTGGGCAGGGAACAAACCCATCGCTGTGATTTGCGTCGATAACCTGATTACAAGGCGTCCCATTGGAAATGAGGAACTAGAAGCTTTACGTTTGTTCGGTGGTTATGCGGGTCTCGCGATCCAGAATGCNCGTCTGAACAACGCACTGCAAAATGAACTGCTCCAACGACANACGTTCATCGATGAGCTCGAATCGAAGAATGCNGAACTCGAACGGTTCACGTATACCGTTTCACATGACCTGAAATCACCACTGGTCACGATTACAGGTTTTCTTGGTTATCTCGAAAAGGACGCGCTTTCAGGCGATCACCAGAAGATCAAAGGTACCATCGAACGGATCACACTGGCCGCTCGTAAAATGCAATCGCTCTTGAACGATCTCCTGGAACTTTCACGCATTGGCCGCATTATGAATCTGCCTGAGAATGTTCCTTTTGAGGAGGTTGTTAGAGAAGCTATTGAACGCGTCCGTGGTCAGTTGGAAGCCAAACAGGCTCAAATCAAAATCCAGAATGATCTGCCGATGGTCTATGGAGATCATGTCCGTCTCGTAGAGGTGATCCAAAATCTGATTGATAATTCCACCAAATATTCCGACCCTGCTTCCATTCCCTGCATTGAAATTGGCACAAAGGAAGATGCGCAGGGACAAACGGTTTTCTTTGTAGGAGATAACGGCATTGGCATTGATCCGCAATTCCATGAACGCATTTTTGGCTTGTTCAACAAGCTGGATACAAAAGCAGAAGGCACAGGGATTGGACTGACCCTGGTAAAAAGAATTATCGAAGTCCATGGTGGGCATATTTGGGTAGAATCAGAGTTAGGAAAAGGAGCGACATTTTATTTCACCCTGCCAAATCGTCCGGAAACAGGGTAACATTTACAAGAAGGAGAAACTATGTGTGGAAGATTTACCTTAACCATTAATCCTGCAGAAACACAGGAGACCTTTAGCGAGTTCAGCTTTCCACAAAACTTTGCACCCCGCTATAACATCGCACCGACTCAACCCATTCTCGCGATTCCAAATGACGATCAAAACACCGCAGACTTTTTCGTGTGGGGCTTGATTCCCATGTGGGCCAAAGACCCCAGCATTGGCAATCGGCTGATCAACGCGCGCGGAGAAACGCTTGAAGAAAAACCGGCATTTCGCAGCAGTCTCAAATATAAACGCTGTCTGATCCTTGCCGATGGTTTCTATGAATGGAAAGGCGCGCCGGGCAGAAAGACGAAGACTCCGTTTTTCATCCACATGAAAGATCGCAAGCCTTTTGCATTTGCAGGTCTCTGGGATTCATGGAATAGCCCGGATGGCTCGCAGGTCAAATCCTGCACCATCATTACGACAGAGCCAAACGAATTAATGACGATCATTCATAATCGGATGCCGGTGATCCTGCACCCACGGGATTATGCCAAATGGCTGGATCCAGCCCCTCAGACTCCCGATCAGTTAAAACCGTTAATTAAACCCTTCCCTGCTGACATGATGGATGCCTACCCCGTTAGCACACTTGTCAATACTCCTGTTAACGATAAGCCGGAACTAGTTATCCCTGTTAACTAAATAATGTCAGAAAATGGCTCGAAGAACGTTGGGAGGTTCCCTGCGCTGGCTTCGCGCGACTATGTCCTATTTCTGATCGGCCAATTCATTTCTGTCATTGGCACATGGATGCAAAATACGGCCCAGCCGTATCTGGCTTATCGTATCTCCGGCCGCCCGCTTGACCTGGGGCTAATTGGCTTTGCTTCTACTTTACCAACATTGCTTCTGGCGTTGCCGGCCGGCGTGTTTGTGGAACGCTGGGATAAACGAAAAACGGTCATCTTTTTCCAGGCTGTGATGTCGCTCCAGGCTTTTGGACTCGCCGCGTTGACATTTACAGGACATGTTCAGATCTGGCATATTGCTGTATTGGCATTGATTTTCGGAACGGCCAGCGCAGTGGAAATCACCGCCCGACAAGCTATGTTGATCGAACTCGCTGGGCGCGAAGCACTTCCCAGCGCGATCGCGTTGCAGACAACAGTTTTTAATGTCGGGCGCGTATTGGGTCCTTTAGCAGCATCCTGGCTATTAACCTCCACCGGCACGGAAGCAAGCGTATTTATGGCGAATGGGGTTAGCTTCCTTTTTGTAATCGCGGGCTTGATTATTGCAAAGACTCGCTACAAGATCCCACACGAATTGGAAGAGAGGAAAGGCTTGGTTATGGAATTCCGTGAAGGGATGGCATACATTCGCCGGAATTCGCTGGTAGCCTCCATTATTTTAATGTCCGCGTTGGTAGGATTCTTTGGTTTTCCCCTGATACAACAAATCCCTGCGCTGGCACGGGATGTGTTGAAAACAGCCAGCGATACAGAAACGATCATTGCCGCGCGTACCAGTCTTCTGTATGCTGCCCAGGGTGGTGGGGCTCTCGTTGCAGCAATTCTCGCCGCGTACATGAATGCCTCTCCAAATAAAGGATTGATGGTTACGCTTGGGCAGATCGCGTTCATCACCCCATTGATCGCGCTTGGATATGTTCCCAGCTTGAACGTTTCTCTTGTCTTGCTGGTGTTAATTGGTTGGGGAACGGTTACGCAGCTTGTGTCAATGAACACGCTGATCCAGATCAGTGTTCCGGATGGCTTGCGAGGCCGTGTATTCAGCGTTTATTTGTGGGCACTTCAAGGCGTGGCGCCCTTTGGGAGCCTCCTGATCGGCTGGATGGCTCAAAACTGGGGCGTGCCTTTTGCCGCGCTCACCGGCGGGCTGATTTCCTTAGTCTCGATCGGTGGTTTACACCTGATTAGCCCAAGCGTACGCCGCGCACAGGCTTAACGTCAGGTTAGCGTTGAGAATCGCAGGTTGACGCTCGATTTTCGCCCATGTTATGATGCTCTGTTTGGAGACCGAGATTGATGGACAACAAGAGCCCTTCAAAGAAGGACACAGAAACTCGCGGCTTTTTTTCCCGTGTTGTTAATACACTGATTGGTATCGGTTTGGGGGAATCCATGCTTCGCACAGGCACGACGTTACTTTCCGTTGTTTTGCTTGGCGTTGTGATCTGGTTATTAAGAATATTCTACGCCCAGGCTCCAGAGGCCGGGAAGATAGCCAATGCGCTTCAAACGGGACCTACTGCTCCCGTGGCGAGGATTGAAGAGGTCCTATCCCAAAGCGAGATATCGTTTGGCGGAATCCCGCGTTTGGCACAGGTGCATACTACCATACCCTCCCGCCCGCGCGAGGAGGTCATCAAGTATACGGTTGTGGAGGGCGATACGGTTTTTGGGATTGCAGAAAAATTTGGACTGAAACCTGAAACGATCTTATGGGGTAATTATTATATTTTGCTGGATGATCCACATGCGTTGCAGCCGGGGCAGGAGTTGAACATCCTGCCTGTGGATGGAACCTATCATCAATGGCAACAGGGCGAAGGCTTGAATGGGATTGCTACTTATTACGGTGTAAAGCCGGAGGATATTATCAACTATCCGGCAAACAATTTGGATCCGGCCGCAGTCGGTGACTTTACTAACCCAAATATTGCGCCCGGAACGTGGCTAGTGATACCCGGCGGTCACCGTGAGTTCATCTCGTGGAGTGCGCCTCTTGGGGTGACACGTGAAAATCCCGCCTCTGCCAGGGTGCTTGGTCCGGGTGCATGTGATCCGATCAGTGGTGGCGCCGTTGGGTTTGGCGCGTTTATCTGGCCCGCCAATAAGCATTATTTGTCGGGATTCGATTACACTCCCAATGCAAATCACTGGGGCATTGACATTGCGGGCAATGAGGGCGAAGCGGTTTATGCCACTGATGCTGGTGTAATTGTTTACGCCGGCTGGAATAATTATGGCTATGGCAATATGATCATGGTTGACCATGGCAACAACTTCCAATCCCTGTACGGTCACCTAAGCGCGATCAACGTCGGGTGCGGACAAAGCGTAGGCCAGGGAGATGTGATCGGCGCAATCGGCACGACTGGACATTCCAGTGGTCCACACTTACATTTTGAGATTCGAGCTATTTCCTCCTTTGTCAATCCATGGGATGTGTTGCCGCCTCCGTAATTCATATCATTAGAAATGGTTTATAACGCAGACTACTTGCCAAAGCAGAATGCCTATACTATAATCCGCATCACCTCGGGCGCGTAGCTCAGTTGGTTAGAGCGCTACTATCACACAGTAGAAGTCGGGGGTTCGAGTCCCTCCGCGCCCACACCCATATGTAGGCAAAATAGCCTGCAACAAAAACACAACCTCCTTATTTGGGGGTTGTGTTTTTAATCAAAGGTGCAGGTGTTGCAAAAAGTGTTGCAATCACGATGAACAGGACGCAATGGTTCGCAGTGGAGGTTAGGAGTTCGAGCCTCTCTGCACTGATTCAACAGGCTGATTTTCCTCAATAACGCACCAAATCTTTGAAAACCTTTAAAGCAGGGTTGGTTCAAGATCAAAAGTCGAGATCCCAGTCTGCCCATCTCTGCATTTATGGCATAGAGGGGCACGTCTCCACGTGCAGATACTTCTGACATTCGTTTTGGGTCAAGTCACGTGTTAGACGTGACCTGGCAATTGCAATCAAATCTTGAATCTTCAACTCATAGATCCGTACAACATGATCGCGTCCCACTGAAACAATACGCCCACCGTCAGGGCTGAAAGCAACCTGATATACCGCACCGGTATTGCCATAGAGAGTGAGCGGTTCAGGGACTTGTTCGCCTGCTTTTGGCAATGCCCACACTTTTACGGTTCGATCCACGCTTGAGGTTGCCAGATACTGACCATCAGGGCTGAATGAGACCCCGAAGGTGGGACCCGTGTGACCAACTAGTGTAAATATTTCCGCGCCTGTTTCAGAATCCCATACTTTGATGGTGGCATCGTTGCCCGAGGTGGCAATCCGTTTACCATCAGGACTAAATGCAATGCCGCTGCTACGAACCCCCTCACCGTGCCCGCTGAATGTCAGCAAATGCTTGCCTGAGGTTGCATCCCATACATTCACGCCGTCCTGGTTTGCTGAGGCAATGCGTTTGCCATCGGGGCTAAACGCGATTCGTTGAATGCCCGCGGGACTCGCAAGGAACTCCAGCAACATCTTTCCATTATTACTATCATAGATTCCAATCGTGCCATCCTGGCTAGCGACGGCAAGTTGAGTTCCATCATGGCTAAAGACAACATCCACCGTTCCGCCCTTGAAAGGTGGCAGTGTGAGAATTTCAGCGCCGCTCGTTGCGTCAACGATCTTTGTTGTATTAACATCGTTATAAGCAAGTCGTTTGCCATCGGGACTATAACTTACACCGCCTGGAGCTGCATTTGCGGTACCCATCATGCCTGGAAGTTTTATTGTCAGCAAATNCTTGCCACTGCTTGCATCCCAGATTTTGACTGTGCCATCAAAACTTAATGTTGCCAATTGTTTTCCATCGGGACGATAAGCCACGCTCCACACACGATCCGTATGCCCCGCGAGATTCAACCAATCGCTTCCGGCAGTGGGCGAGATATCCCAGATCTTGACTGTCCCATCGCGGCTGGCAGTGTAGAGTCGCTTTCCATCCGGACTAAATGCAACACCAAGTACACCGCTGGTATGTCCGGAGAGAGTGAGCAGCGCTTTTCCAGTTTCAGCATCCCAGAGTTTTACCGTGCCATCT
>Ga0065704_10000101_pt1 | contig 59296 bp, 51 predicted proteins | sample SwiRhicommuniRL2_FD_59091 | JGI IMG/M metagenome (GOLD analysis project Ga0065704, IMG submission 59091) | Switchgrass rhizosphere bacterial communities from Rose Lake, Michigan, USA - RL2 v2 (version 2) | ecosystem: Host-associated > Plants > Roots > Rhizosphere > Soil | place: East Lansing, MI | reverse complement strand
TTACATCAGCAAACACCGGTGATGCCATTGGATGGTTAGGCAATGCATCGCCGAGGAACGTACGTGCGAGAAAATCAAGACCCGCTTTGGTGTTCAGAGGATCAAGGCCTTCTCTGTTGGTCATAGAGACGCCCGTGTGCTCAAGGTTGGCCCATGGGGAAATAGAAACCCCCCCGGCTGGAAGTGGCAGGCCTTTATTGCGTGCAGCAACCATAACGGTAACCACCATCGCTCCGCCTGCAGACTCGCCCGCCAGTACGATTTTACTGGCATCAAAGCCCTGTTCAATTAACCACTCATACGCACGAACGGTATCGGTAACGGGCGTGGGGAAAAGATACTCCGGCGCCAGACGGTAATCCGGCATGTAAACCCGTGCGCCCAGCATGCTGGCGTAGTTGCCACCAATACCGTGATAGCCCGCCGGTTCGCCGACAATGTAAGCCCCGCCGTGGATGTACATCACGATGGCATCTGTTTCAAGGTTGTCAGGAGTCACCAGCGTTCCCGGCACGCCCCCCATATCGACCTCAGTAAAGCTGACACCGGCAGGTGCGGGATTTTTAGCCAGCATACGAGTGTAGGCATCACGCACCTCACTCATAGGCGTTACGGCATCCTCACCCGTAAGGATTGGACCCAGACCGGCCAGGCTTTCAGACCATTCTTTTACGGCTTGCTTGGTTTGTTGATTCAGCATTGTCATTCCTGTTTGCATTTGCGTTATAAGTGAACAGGAATCTATAATATACAAAGATTTGGGGAATGTGTTTCCCATGTCAGGGTACTTTACCGCCCGTATTAAATGAGATAAATAAAGAATGGAGATCAACAGCATTGGTGACATCGCCGCGTTCGTCGCGGCTGTAAAAGCCGGGAGTTACACCCACGCCGCGGGTTCTCTTGGCCTCACACGTTCTGCAATTGGCAAGAGTATTGTCAGGCTCGAAACGCGTATGGGGGTTCGTCTCCTTAACCGTACCACCCGGAGTCTGAGTCTCACCGATGAAGGGAGGGTCATGTTCGATCGTTGCCGACAGATACTGGATGACCTGGAAGAGGTCGATGCTGCCATGGCCATGCGCAGGGGTAAGCCAACGGGGACTCTCCGGCTGAGTGCGCCGCTTTCTTTTGGGCAGCGCCATATCCTTCCCATTCTGGATGTTTATCTGAAAAAGTGGCCGGAACTTCGTGCCGAAGTGTCCTTTAGCGACAGGTTTGTTGACCTGATAGAGGAAGGCTTTGATATTGCCATTCGTATAGGTGAACCTCGCGATGACTCACGTATTCTTACCCGTACAATTGCTTCGCAGCACATTGTCACTTGTGCATCACCCGAGTATTTATCCTCACGGGGCGCTCCAGTAACACCCGCAGACTTAACCGGGCATGACACTATTTTTCTTCTGAGTGCAGAAAAGAGACGCAGCTGGCGGTTTGCGACCCCGGAAGGCACTTTTGTTTATGAAGGGCCAGGCAGGCTTAACCTCGACAGTTCGGAAGCCATGCGGGCATCGGCTATTTCTGGATTTGGTATCGTTCACTTACCAACCTATTTGCTTGGGGAGGATTTACGTAGCGGTAAGCTGATACCGGTGCTTGAGGAGTATCCTTTCCCTCCGGAACCTATTCGGCTCATTTATCCCAGTAAACGACATTTATCCCCGCGAATTCGGGCCTTTATTGACCTGCTTGTGGAAAGCTGGAAGCAAGGTTTACCTTGGGAATAAAGTATATCCAAACGCAGTTGTCCGGCTACATTTTCAGGCACAATGTCCGCTCCTCGCTCAAAGTAGACCTTTTGCGCCACGGGCTTTTCAGCTGAGTGACATAAGCGGAAAATGCTATCAATGTTGTGTTTTAATCAATAGGGGGCAGGTCATAACTGCTCCCTCATTTTGGCCATAGGTAAAAGTCGGCCAATGTGAGCAAGCTGTTAACTTGACTAGCCTGAATGCATAAGAATTGATCCTGTCCTTGAGACTTTATTCTGCGACAGAAAAGTCGGAATCTTTACATGTATTAGATTGCAGACATTTATTTGCTGGTACCCAAGGTCCCTGAGGTTCAATCGCATCGAGCCGGTAGATTGTTACTATGCCTGCATTGTAGCTGCCCGGCACGCCGGAAAAAGCCACTTTGTCTCCGTCACTAAGTCTACCCTCGTATACCTTGACGCCTTGGCCATTTTGAGGTGAAAGAGTTATGGAAATCCGACCAGAGGGTCTGCAAGCGATATGCATTATTACGTTCGTTTTATACCCGTTAGCCGACTCTTCAAAAGGGCGTACAATGTTATGTCCATTTGATGCCAAGCATAGGGAACCAGGTATCGTTGCTGATACTCCTTCCGCATATGCTTCTCCAGCATATGCAGAAGATAAATAAAAGGTGAGATTGATGCCAATAAGCGCGCTGCTCGGGATAGGGGATAACCGATCCTCTAAGAAATTTCTTGCTGACACCAGTACTGGTTCAAAATTGTTCTTAATGAGATCTGAGCTTGCCTCCAGACAGGCGCCTCCCACTGCTAGAATGATTGCGATAAAGCCTTTTGCTATCCATTTTTTTAACGGCATTCTTTTCCTCGATTTGTGAAACTCAATATTCCTCCCATGAGATTGTGGACCGTAAGCTCGCTGAGTTCAAAAACTAGCGTTCTATATAGAAACTTCGTTTCGAAACTTAACAATAGTCTTAAGTAACAACACTCTAAATTTATTTTACGCTATTCATTGATACACCACTATCGTTCCCTGTTGATTAACATGCGCCATCAAATGCGGGAGCAATTGCAAACGTCCGCTGCTCGCTCATAACAGACCTAATCCGTTTCCGTGGATAGTTCTGTATGAGAAGCGGTCTTCACACTTTCGATTCACGCTGGACAGTCTGGCTGACGATGCTGATAAACGGCTTAACAATTTATCCGAACTGAAACTAGAAAAATGCCGTACCAGTACAGACTGATACGGTTATTTTTGTGGTTTATTTTGTCAGAGTGGTTATCCCATTGTGCAACTGATTTCCTTCCCACAAATATAAGGTGGGGCATACGCTTTCCGGCACATATCCAGATAATCCGACCACCATTGCATCATCGCTTTACGGGCATCGAGATATTCTGCTTTATGGATGTAAGCCGCTCGAACGCTGTTACGCTCCTGGTGACTCATCTGCCGTTCAACCGCATCCTGCGCCCATAGGCCAGACTCCATCAGGGCACTACATGCCATTGCCCGAAATCCGTGGCCGCAGATTTCATCTTTTGTGTCATAGCCCATCAGGCGTAGCGCCTTATTGACCGTGTTTTCGCACATCGGTTTATACGGATTATGATCGCCGGGGAATATAAGTTCCTGATGTCCGGATATTTCCCGTATCTGTTTCAGAATAGCAATAGACTGACAGGAGAGTGGAACGATATGTGGAGTACGCATTTTTGCACCACGGCCAGAGTAGCGGACGCCGGGGATGGACTCGCGAGTGGCAGGAATGGTCCAGATTCTATTTTTGAAATCGATCTCAAACCAACGGGCGAAACGCAGTTCGCTGGAACGGATGAATAGGTGAAGGGTGAGTGAGACAGCCAGGCGGGTTAACTCTCGTCCTTGCTTGTAGTCCTCAATGCGAGTCAACAGTTCCGGTAGTCGCTCCAACTGAAGGGCGGGGTAATGACGTTTAACTGGCGGGGCGATGATACCGTCCAGATTTGCCGCCGGATTGTTATCTATCAACTCATGATGCACGGCATGGCGCATGATGTTGCACATATGCTGCCGGGAACGTGCCGCCACTTCCAGTAGGCCCTTTTTCTCAATCCCTTTCAGCAGGTCGATAAAATGACGTGGTTTCAGTTCAGTTACCGGCAAGTGTCCAATCACAGGAAATATATGATTGTTCATGCTGGCAAGCAGGCGGGTTGCGTGGTTCTCTGACCATGTCCGGTTGCTGTTATGCCACTCCAGCGCCACATACTTGAAAGTCTTTTCTGGTGTGGAAGAGGTTCTTTCAGCAGAGCGCTGTTGTGCTGGATTGATATTCTGCGCCAGCAGCTTGCGGATACCGTCACGCTGTTGTCGGGCATAAGCCAGAGAAACATCGGGATAGGCCCCTAAACCGAGGCGGGATTCTTTTCTATTGATGCGGTATTTGAGATACCAGAGACGTGAACCGCCTGGATTAACCAGCAGATATAGACCATGAGAATCGGAAACTTTGAAGGGTTTAGCGGATGATTTTAAGTTGCGGATTTTTGAGTCGTTAAGAGACATTTGGGGGTCACTCCGTCATCGAACCAACTTGACCCCAAATCTGACCACCAAATTCTCCCGATGCGGAGGGAAAACTGAAAATGCATCGGGAAGACTTTTCACGCTAACTCATTGAATCGGAATCACATAAGGATTCGCAAAGCGGCATGAAAACAAGAATTTGGCTCCTCTGACTGGACTCGAACCAGTGACATACGGATTAACAGTCCGCCGTTCTACCGACTGAACTACAGAGGAATCGTTGGAACGGGGCGCATAATATCCAGAGGGCTGCGGAGTGTCAACGCTAAATTAGTCAAAAATGTTCGACTGCTCAGCAACTAATCAATGTCGCCATAAAAGGGTACTTTACTGCGGAAAAACGTCCGTCAAAACGGAATTTAACAATCGCAGCGCTGACCGCGAAGTTGCCTTGCCAGCGGGTCCTGTTGATAAAAACGGCTGAAATGGCCGTATACCAGCGGAAAACGCTCTGAAAGTAATTCTGGTGCACTAAAGAAATACTCTGACAGTACCGCAAAACATTCGGCCGCATCGGTCGCCGCGTAGGCGTCCATGCTGGCAGCCTCTTCGCCGACAGTGTCGATTTCATCCTGCAGATTTTGCATCGCCGCGTGTAAATCGTGTTCCCATGACACCACCTCACGCAGCGGAATAGGCGGAATACCCGTGACTTCGCCGCCGTTGCGCATATCCAGTTTATGCGCCGCTTCGTGGATGATCAGGTTAAAACCAGAATTGTCGAATGAGTCCTCGATGTCCTGCCAGTTGAGTACAATCGGGCCCTGATCCCAGCTTTGTCCGGCATGAATTTGTGAACCGGCATGCACCAGCCCGTTTTCATCCTGCCAGGGAGCATCAACCACGAACGGGGAAGGGTAGAGCAGGATTTCGTGAAAGCCATCGAGCCAGGAAGCGCCCAGTTCCATCACCGGCAGCGCAAAAAGCAGCGCGATACGGGCCTGCATCAGTTCAGTCAGCTCAACGCCTTGCAGAGGAACCAGCCTTTTTTGTTGCAGCAACTGGCTGGCGACCTGAATCAGACGCAGTTTCTCATCTTCGTTGAGGCAAGATAAAAGTGGGATATTCAGCGCGTCATTCCAGGCGTCTGATTTCTCAATTTTCAGTTCATTCGCTTTCCACGGCCACTTAATCATCATCTTGCTCGCAAAGTGATCATTCTGATTGTCAGCAGGGTTCTCCGCCAGAGTACTCCAATACAAGTAACTTCAACAAGTTAGCTTAGTTATCGGGCTCATCCTGTATGGATGTTACACACCGGCAGTTTTTTAGCAAAAAGCACAGACATCTTATAAGACGCAGCTCACGTTATTAGTCTAGTCACTGAGTCACGAATGTGCCCGCAGTATGAAGAGATAGCGCCCGCCACAGGCTGCATGAAAATCAGAGCCATTTCCGGATAAAATCGGCGGGCGGTACAGGCTTTCCGAAAAAGTAACCTTGCAGGAATTCCAGCCGGTACGGGGCAAGATAATTTACCTGTGTCTGGGTTTCAATGCCTTCGGCCACGATGATCATTTGCAGACGTTTAGCCAGGTCAATCACGTTATCAACAATGTGCCCGGCCAGCGCGTCTGTACCAATCCGGCCTATGAAACTCTGGTCAATCTTCAGAATATCAATGTGGAATTTTTGCAGGTACGCCAGGCTGGAATGCCCGGTGCCAAAGTCGTCCAGCGCGATCAGCACGCCCATCTGGCGAAGTGTGTGAAACAGGCTGGAGGTGATTTCACCCGGCTCGATTAATTCACGTTCAGTCAGCTCAAGCACCAGATTGATCGGGTTCTCCCTGAAGGCATCAATAAATGCTTTGCAGTCTTCAGCCAGTGAGAGGTCTTTGAAATGGCTGGCGCAGATATTGAAACCGAAATGGAAATTTTTAGGCAACTGTGCTGCCAGCGGACCGAACTGTTCACGTACCTGCGTCATGATGAGGCGCGTCATGGGCACAATCAGGCCGCTCTCTTCTGCCAGCGGGATAAACTGATAAGGCGGGATCAGCCCTGATTGCGGATGCTGCCAGCGCATCAGCACTTCAGCGCCGGTCACCTCATGCGTGGTGCCATCCACCACCGGCTGTAAATAAGGAATGAACTGTTTTTTCTCCAGCGCTTCTCTCAGCGCCGCCGTCGGGCTGCCGACACGACCGAGCAGACTGTAGGTCATGAAAGCGATAAATAAGCTGAGCAGCGGGAACAATATCAGGCTGACGGTGGCGTAATCAAAAACATAACCCCAGTGGTCACTGGGCCGGATCACTAAGCGAATCGCGTAGGGGTAGTTCTGAGAAGCAAGCTCCATACGTTCACCATCCGGCCAGCCTTCACCGGTGTGAATGCTGCCATTGCTGTCCATCCACTGGTCGCCTACCTGCAATACCAGATAAGCGTGAGTGCTGAGCAACGACAGGATGTTGTGCAGAAAATAGCCATCCACACCAACCAGCACGCCGCTGCCGTTAACGTCATGACGATAGGCAATAAGAGGATGATCGGGCGTGATGCTGTTGCCACGCATCAGCATTAACCGTCCGTCGATATATTTGTCGGTCGAGATATTGTCAGCACGCGGGCCGAATAAGGAGGCGCAGTAAATCGTATTCTGGCGGTAGAGGTTGACCGTGCGGACATTGGGCACTTTGGCTACCTGCCAGCGTAGCGCCTGCACGGTGTTGGCATCACGAGGGGACGCCAATCAGATTCTCAACGGCACTGGTGGCAATGGCGGCATTATCCAGCGTCATATCCACCAGCCTCACTGACTGTTGCAGGTTTGCGGCGGTATCACGGCGTAATCCCTGAGAAGTTTGCCACGAGATCGCCAGTATGCCGAGAGCAGCAACAACAAGGAATGCGAGTAGTGAAAGGCATATTCGGACAGAGCGTCGGGTTAACCAGTTTAGGGCCAAGGGTATCCCCCAGTGAGAGTCAGAGAGCGGCATTTTGTCCCGTTAATATACCTCATAATCCCGCTCTGCGGTGTGGAGCTTTGCGAAGAAGATTCGGTATGGCACTGATTTAAAGGTGACGTTTTGCTCAAAAATACCTATCTGAACCGATATTTCTACCCTGACAATATATAAAAATAGTTTTTTAATTTAATGATGGGTTTTTTATATCATTATGTTTGTGTTTATATCCCGCCGGGGGATATGTGATATTTATTATGTTAAGAAAGATGGAATATTCCCTGTCCTTATGAATAATTATCTCAACAGGTGTCTTAAGTCAGAAATGAAAAAATATCTTTGCTTCACACTGACGAAAGACCTTTATTAACGTTAAGTGATGGGTCAATCATAAGGTGTGAAATATGTCTGAGAATAACGCCATATCACAATTATCCGGAATATTGGNTAAGTGGTTTTCCTGACGGCGTAAAGTTTGTAGCATAAGGCTTTACGCCGTCNGTTCCGTGAACACCACCAGGACAACCCCATGCTTCCCCGTTTTAAANTGCTCTTTTGTGCTGCTGTTTTATCGTTCTCCTTCTCCGGCGCGTCAATGGCTGCCGATGCGCCTTCTTACGGTCCGCAATTGCAGGGATTTGATTATCCGTTCCCGCTGAAACAATTCTCTTTTAATTCCCAGGGTGCCCCGCTGCAAATGGGGTATCTGGATGTGCCGCCCACCGGGCACAAAAATGGTCAGACCGTGGTGCTGATGCATGGCAAGAATTTCTGTGCCGCGACCTGGGGTGACACTATTTCGGCGCTGGTCAGTAAAGGCTACCGGGTTATCGCGCCCGATCAGGTCGGGTTCTGTTCGTCGACCAAACCTTCGCATTACCAGTACAGTTTCCAGCAACTGGCGACCAACACGCATGATTTGCTTAAAAGTCTGAAGATTACCAAAGCGGTGATTGTCGGGCATTCGACCGGCGGTATGCTGGCGACGCGCTACAGCCTGATGTATGCGCCGGAAGTGTCGAAACTGGTGCTGGTGAACCCGATTGGTCTGGAAGACTGGAAAGCTAAGGGCGTGCCGTATCGTACCGTCGATCAGTGGTACGACCGTGAGCTGAAAACCTCGGCGGAAAGCATTAAACAGTACGAACTCAAAACCTATTACGTGAATAAGTGGAAACCGGAATACGACCGCTGGGTCGATATGCTGGCAGGGCTGAACAACGGGCCGGGGCATAAACTGGTGGCCTGGAACTCGGCACTGATATACGACATGATTTTCACGCAGCCGGTCTTTTACGAATTCAAAAACCTGCGTGTACCGACCACGCTGATGATCGGCACGGCTGATACGACAGCCATCGGCAGCGATATTGCGCCGCCTGCGGTAAAAGCAAAAATCGGTCATTACAACGTGCTGGGTAAACAGGTTGCGAAGCTTATTCCGCACGCGAAACTGATTGAGTTTAAAGGTCTGGGCCACGCACCGCAGATGGAAGAACCGGAAAGATTCAATGCGACGCTGCTGAAAACGCTGGCGCGCTGATGTTCCTGTACTCCTGAAACGGTATTCATGAAAAAACCGCAGTCATGACTGCGGTTTTTTTATGTCTGCGGGTTAACGATTAACGCAGATTGTCCGGGAAGTTAGCCGGTAACTCGCTGGCAGCGCAGTCGATCACGGTGTCATTGTCGGCGCCGCAGTCACGGACGAAGGTAATGGTGGCGAATTCGTCGATGACTTCAGTCGGATAAGCGGGTCCGGCATCGCGGTAAGCATTCATCAANGGAATATGTTCGTTCTGGAAGCACACGGTTTTTTCCGGGTTGTTCATGATCCAGCGTGGGAAGAAAATGGTGCCGTGGAACACGTTGTCNCCCAGATTCACAATCAGGCTGACATCTGTACCGGTCGGTTCTGTCCAGGAAATTTTGTACACATCAGAAGCCACACGCACGATATAGGCTTTCTGGTCTTTCACCCAGCGGTTACCGACCAGCCCGCTATGGATGCGGTAATCCAGCGTTTCGGCTATTTTTCACATAGATTTCATAATTCCAGCCGTTGTCGTAAGTGTAAACAACGTGTTTGCCGATGAAATTGCTCAGGTCATGTTTATCAAAGTTGCTCATGGTAATTCTCCTTAACGCAGTAACAGGTGAAATGTTTTGTTTCGATGAGGAGAATATTACGCGCTAAAAAATTGATAAAAAAACGCTGATTTCAGATGGAAATAATCTAAAATTCCGATGTGTTTTACCTAAAGGGAGTAAAAATATGGCACTTCCACGCACCACACTTGAGCAGTGGGTGGTATTACAAACGGTGATTGAACAAGGAAGTTACGCGCAGGCCGCAGAGGTACTGAACCGCAGTCAGTCTTCCGTNAGTTATGCCCTGAGTGGNTTACAGGAACGTCTCGGTCTGCCNTTGCTGGAGATTCATGGNCGTAAAGCGACNCTGACGGAACAGGGGCGGGCGTTGCTGATGCAGGCCACGCCGCTGATTTCCGCCTTTTTGCAACTTGAGCACCGCGCCGCCGGGCTGAAAGACGGGACGCGCACCGAACTGAGCCTGGTTGTCGACAGTGTCTTTCCCAAATACCGTCTGTTTCGCGCACTCAAAAATTTTCAGCAGCAGTTTCCCGATACCCGTGTTCATCTGACAGAAATTCTGCGCGGCGAAAGCCTTAAGCAATTAAATGAACGATCAGCGGATTTATACATCACCACGCTGGCACCGGAAAATGCGATACAGGGGCGCTTCCTGCTTGACGTGGATTTTGTGCCGGTGGCCAAAAGCGATCATCCGCTGATGAGCCTCACCGTTCCGCTGACTGCGCAGGATCTGGCGCGTTTTCCGCTGATTAGCGTGGCCGACCGGCACACGCTGCGTGCAGAAAATGTGTCATCCGGCCCTGTTGCCAGCTGGACATTCACCACTGTCGGGGCCGCAATGGAAGCCATTGCGGTGGGCGTGGGGTACGGCTGGCTGCCGCTGGAAAGTGTGGAAAAAGCGCTGGAGAGCGGTTTGCTCCGNCGACTGGAATTATCAGCCAGAACGGTGCGGCAAACGGCTTTGTATATGGTGATGGATAATGAATCNGAGCGGTTTGATAAAACGGTCAGCACNCTGGCAAAAAGCATTCTGACGGAGTGCGGTTTGCTGCCATAACGTTCTGGCAGCAAACCGTTTCAACAGGGGCGTGATTACCTTTGTGATGTACGACAGGCTGCCAGAATATCCAGTTGCGGATCACGTTCCGAGGTTTGCACGTCCATCGCGCTCAGCACGGTGTGGAACAGGTTATCCTGTGAAACGTCTTTGTTCACGGCATACGATTTCAGGCATTGCAGATCAATTCCCTGCGCTTTCACATAACCGCTGGATAACCAGAACAGCATCGGCACGTGTGTCTGTTGCGCCGGTGCCACGCTGTAAGGCGTGCCGTGCAAATACAGGCCATTTTCACCCAGCGATTCGCCATGGTCAGAAAGATAAATCACAGCCACGTTGTACTTATCCTGATACTGCTTCGCCTTCTCAATCACCTGCGACACCGTGTAATCCGTGTAAAGCAGGGTATTATCGTAGGTATTCACCAGTTGTTCCTGAGAACAGTTTTCAATATCGCTGCGCGGGCAGTCAGGCATAAACTTACGGAATTCCTGCGGATAGCGTTTGTAGTACGTCGGGCCGTGGCTGCCGATCAGATGTAAGCCAATCAGCGTATTTTTGCCGTCAGGTTTGATGTCGTCATCGATATTCTGCATCAGCGCCATGTCGTAGCAGGTATCGCCATCACAGTATTTACCGTCTTTTTTTGTATCGATGGTGATATTCGGCACACGGTCGCATACGCCTTTGCAGCCTTCATCATTGTCTTTCCAGAACACCGAAACACCGGCTTTATGCAGGATATCCAGCAAGCCTTCACTGTTACGGGCGCGGTTGGCGTCGTAGCGGGTGCGCTTCATATCCGAGAACATGCACGGCACAGAAATCGCCGTTGCCGTGCCGCATGACGTCATTTTATTAAAGAACACCACGTCAGGAATAGCCTGTGTGTACTGATTAGTCGGTTTGGCGTAACCCTCAGATGACTGATTTTGCGCCCGCGCGGTTTCCCCAATCACCAGGAACACCAGATTTGGTTTCTGCCCCGGTTGCTGCACCAGTTTTGCATCGTTGCCAATAGTCTGGAACGGCATTTTCGGCGTGAAGTAACGGTGATTGATGTACTGGAACGCGCTGTAGAGGTAGTTTGTCGGCACAATTTCCAGATTCAGGGTGCGGTTGTTACGGCCCACAGAGGCGTAATCTTTGTAAAAAATCCCGGCAATGGAGGCAACCACCAGCAATGAAATCACCATCGACACCAGACGGACACCGAGACGGCGTAACGGCGTTTTTTCATAGCTGACCGGTGTCAGGAAAAGCAAAATAGCGGGCAAAACGCCGGTGAAGACAAACCACAGTATCACTTTCAGATTCAGGTAAGACGACGCTTCAGCCGATTGCGTCTCGAGAATATTTTCGATCATGCCGCGATCAAATACGACCTGGAAGGTCATCATCGCAAAACTGGCGAGGGCACTGACCGGCAGCACGATAATAAAGAATGGCTTAAGCAATGGACGAAAGCTGAAAGGGGTGAACACAAAGTTCAGTGCGGCAAACAGCGCAACCGGAATGCTCAGGGCAAAAGCCAGGTTGTAAGCGGGCAGTGCCTGTAAGATGTGATAAAAATGCAGCAAAATCGGCAGATTAACGATAAAGGTAAAATACAGGGTCAGCAGTAAAGTCAGCGTAAAGTAGCTAATCTTCGGAAATATAGAGCGCAATGAAAACTCCCAACAGGGTGGTGGTAGCAGCGTTGATGTGAAGGAAACATAACGTATAGAAATGAATATCCAATAGAATATTCATCCAAGCTTAAGAAAGCCTTAATCTACCTGTCATAAAATTTTCATTATGCAGCGTTTCCGAAAAGGTTCAGAAAATAAAAAAAATAATAAGAGACCGCCTTTTCGATCCTGAAGCCTTATGCTGTGCCGTGTAGCGATGCGGATGTTCAACGAAACACTCCCCCTTGTTTAAACCTTTCTGAGTGCGTTTCCCTCCGCTCATTTTGATCTTTCCCTGATTATGCCTGTCCGGTTTAATTCACTACTGACTGCCTGCTGGCTGTCAGAAGGATGTTCGTGTTGATTTCATCTTCGGCCACAATTGCGGCCAGCAGTATCATAGAGCCAGGTGTCATTATCGGCCCGCGAGTGGTTATCGGGCCTTTCTGCTTTATTTCCGCCGGTGTGCAAATCGGCGAAGGAACACACATTTCTTCTCATGTCGTTATCAACGGCAATACCAAAATTGGCACGGATAACCAGATTGGCATGGGCTCATCCATTGGCGAGATCAGCCAGGATTTGAAATACGCCGGAGAACCCACCGGGCTGGAAATCGGCAATGGAAACCGCATTGGCCGCCACGTGACACTGCATCGCGGCACCGTGCAGGGCGGTGGTATGACCCGGATCGGGCACCTGAATGTGTTTGAAGGGGGCGTGCATGTCGGCCATGACTGTCAGATAGGAAATGCCACGTTTATCGGCGAACACAGTGCTCTGGCGGGGCATGTTTCATTAGGCAGTGATGCCCGGATTGATGCCCTGAGCGCGGTGCATCAGTTTTGTATTATTGGCACGGGCGTCCATCTCCTTGCTAATACCTGTGTGGTGCAGGACGTGCCGCCTTTTGTGATAGCGGGGGGAAATCGCGCGGTGCCGAAAGGGATAAACGAGCAGGCAACGGAATTTTGCCGGGCCGGAAAAGCGCAGCAAAATGTCATCCGCTATCTGTACGATTTGCTTTATCACCAGCCGGAATCGGTGGAACGGGTGAAGGGGGAAATTGAGCAGCTCAGCGCGGAATATCCGTTACTGTGCCACTTCAATGCATTTTTCCTNGATTCAGCGCGCGGGATTATTCGNTAACGATTTCACGGNAACCCTGCGGCTGAACAGAGGAAGAGGNCTGTCAGGCTTCGAGTGCCAACAGGGCAAAGGTCGCCAGCCAGTGTTCGCCCATGTAGGTGCTGTCGAGATGGTTCAGCGCGCTGTGCAGATGGGCTTCTGCCGTCTGGCGCAGCAAGGCCGCACGCGGATCGCCCGCTGGCAGCGCAGAGGCCAGCGAACGCTGACACCAGGCGCGGCTGAGATTCAGTCCGTCCAGATGGCCAATTTTACCGTCACTGCGGTCAGTGACCGTGGCGGGGGTGAAAAGCGTGGCAGGCTGACTGTGAGCCAGATCCGGCAGGAAACGGCCAAACCAGGTCACAAATGCTTCGCCCGGCAGAACGCGCCGCATCAGTTCAGCCTCCATCAGGGAGGGTGACAGGAATTCATCACCGCCCGGTTCCCACGCCTGACAATGCACATCTTCCAGATGCCAGCGCAGCGCCGTTTCTTCGATCAGTTCTGCCAGTTTGTGATGCTTAACGCAGCGCGCATAATCAAGCGTTAATGCCAGTGCAAACGCGGTGTTGAAATGGCTGCCGACCCGCAGGGGATAGGTGGCTTTGGGCAAAAACTCACTAAAACTCTTTTCGAAGAACCGGCTCATCGGCGCCAGCGTTTTTGCCCATTCAGCAGCCTGCGGCAATGCCATCTCATGCAATTGCTGGCTCAGCGCCAGAAACCACGCCCAGCCATACGGTCTTTCAAATCCGGCATGTTGCGGTTGTTGCAGATAGGCCATTTCACCGGCGACATTTTCTGGCGTGAAATGCTGGCCGATCACCGCAATGATTTTTTCAGCTTCCGGTAATTGCGGAAAACGATCCAGCAGGCGCAGCAATAACCAATATCCGTGCACGCAGGAATGCCAGTCATAGCTGCCGTAAAAGACCGGATGTAACTGGCGTGGCGTTTGCGCATCTGCCGCGCTGCTCATGGCATGCATGAGTTTGTTCGGGAATTCACGGGTTAAATGATTCAGCGCCAGTGAGGCAAAACGGGACGCCATCTCTGGCGTCAGGGCGGTACTTTGTTGCGTCGTCATCGTCTTTCCTTATCAGAAACGGAACACAAAGAAATACATAAACGCGGTATTCACCAGCAACAGCAATACACCGGTTTTCCACTGCGCTTTAATCACGCCATTCTTGTCCTGCAATTCGAGCAACGCCGCAGGCACGATATTGAAATTGGCCGCCATCGGCGTCATTAAGGTGCCGCAGAAACCGGACAACATGCCGATCGCGCCCATAATCGCCGGATTTCCACCCAACTGGTTGACGATGAGTGGCAGCCCGATCCCCGCGGTCATCACCGGGAAGGCGGCAAAACCGTTGCCCATGATCATGGTGAAAAGTGCCATGCCGAAGGTATAGGCAATCACAATCGCCAGCGGTGAGCCGAGCGGAATGATGTTTTTGACCAGTTCCGATACCACGCCACCGACCCCCGCCAGCGCAAACAGCGCGCCGAGTGCGGCCAGCATCTGCGGCAGAATTGCCGCCCAGCCGACGGTATCCATCGTCTGTCCTCCCGCTTTCACGGCTTTGACCGGCGAATCACGCAGCATAATCAGCGCCACAATAAAGGCCACCAGCGTGCCGAGTACCAGCGAAATCAGCGTCACGTTTTTGGCTTCCACCAGCGGCGTGTATTTCAGCGTCAGGGTGCCGATCAGGGTCACAATCGGGATCAGCAGGGCGGGAATAAACAGTTTGTTGCCGAAGCGTTTTGCCCCCGTTTCGCGTTTTTCGACCTGTCCGGGCTGCTCACTGTCTGATTTGCCTTTACCCAGTTTCCCGCTACCGGCAATGACCGCCAGTAAAATCGCCATACAGCCGGTCACGAAGTGCGGCAATTCAGCGCCAAACAGGAAAGTGACACCGTAAATGCCCCAGAACAGCGCGTTGACATAACGGCGGGAATGGCTTTTATCGCGCACGTTGAAGAACGCATAGGCGCAGAACATCAGGCCCGCAAGAATATAAACAGTCTGCAGGTTAATCATTTCGCTGTACTCCCGTGATGAACGTCGAAGCGTTTAGCCAGCGAGCGGTCAAGCAGCCATAACCGTATAAAGTGGATAATCAGCGCAGCAATGGCGGTAGGGATCGCCCAGACAGACAGATGCAGCGGTTCAACGTTAATGCCGTACTGTTCCAGAAAACCTTTGATCAGCAGGATAGATTGCACGGCAATGAAAATGTCTTCACCGAAGAACACCGCCACGTTATCGGCGGCTGCCGCGTGAGCACGGATTTTCTGTCGCACATCATTAGGCAAATCGCCGTATTTGGTGGTGGCCGCAGCTTCAGCCATCGGCGCTATCAGCGGGCGAACCATCTGTGCATGACCGCCCAGCGAGTTAAGCCCCAGTGCGGCGGTCATCTGACGCAGGAAGAAGTACAGCATCAGCACACGGCCGGTAGTGGCGGCATGCACTTTGGAAATCAGATGACGGGCCTGTTCTTTCAGGCCGCTGCGTTCGAGGATCGCGATCACCGGCAGTGTCAGCCAGATCAATCCCATATAGCGGTTATCGGTGAACGCTTTGCCGAAGGCGCTGATGATATCGATNGTATGCATGCCGCCCGCCAGACCGGTAGAAATACCGGCCACGGTCACCACTAATAAAGGATTAAACCGCAGTGCAAAACCCAGCACGACGATCGGAATACCAATTAAAACCCACATATTTTGTCCCTCAATAATGTTGTGTTTGTTTTATATTTTTAATGGATCTGAACAGCGCTATACGCGGGTAATAACTGNGTGTTATTACTTAGAATTAATGCGTATATAAAAGCGTGAGGCGGAAAGTAACAAGCGTTAACGGTGAACGCAAGATGCAAAGGCNGGNGAGGTCATAGGAAATTATTCTATGAATCTGATGTTTAGCATTCTGACGAAATAAATAACTGGTATGGAAATAGTGACTGGCGTATCTGACAGGGCGCGGGCGAAATAACAGAATAAATAACCCGGCCTGATGGACGGGTATAACAAAAAGAGAGGGGCTGGGGCGGGGTTATTCGCCGTCTTCGTCGCCGTAATATTTCACACCGAGTTTGATTAAGTCCCGNCCCTGNGATTTACGGTGTAAGTTGCTGTCGCGCAGGGAATAAACACAGCCGCAATATTCCTGCTGNTAAAAGCGTTCGCGNTTGCTGATTTCAATCATGCGCGCAGAGCCGCCTTTTTTACGCCAGTTATAATCCCAGTAAACCATGCCCGGATAAGGCGCCGCAGCGCGTTCGCCACTGCCGGTAATTTGCTTCATGTCTTTCCAGCGGGAAATCCCCAGACAACTGGTGATGACGCTGAAACCATGTTCAAAGGCGTATAACGCCGTACGTTCAAAACGCATGTCAAAACACATGGTGCAGCGCACGCCGCGCTCAGGTTCATTTTCCATGCCCTTCGCCCGCGCAAACCAATTATCGGTGTCGTAATCTGCATCAATAAAAGGAATGCCATGCTGTCCGGCAAATCGCATGTTTTCTTCTTTGCGCAGAAGATATTCTTTCTGCGGGTGAATATTCGGGTTGTAGAAGAAAATTGTATAGTCGATCCCCGATGCCTGAATGGCTTCCATCACTTCGCCCGAGCAGGGTGCGCAGCAGGAATGCAGTAATAATTTATCGTGCCCTGCAGGCAGGCTCAGTTTATCGCGGATTAATTCAGACATACTTTTCTCCAGACTCTCAGATTTTCTTTACGACTTTTTCAGGGGGGATAATAAAAGAACCTCCCCGCCAGTCAAAATTTTCTTAACTGTTTAACTTACCGGAGGATTGTGCGCNGGCGTTCAGTGCTATGATGTGACCACGTCAGGGCNAAGCCCGGTGAACAGAGATTTAAGGATACAGGCAATGCAGATTATGAGATCGAATCAAATTCGCTGGCTCAGTGTGTTGATTGTGATGGGCGGGCTGTTACTGATTCTTCCTCTTCATTTACTGGCATGTTTTATTGCCGGTTTTTTAGTGTTTGAACTCATCAATGCGCTTACCCCGTACTTTCAAAAAATCATCAGTGGCGAACGTGCCCGCTGGGTGGTGGTGGCCATTATCGCGACCCTGGTGATCAGTTGTCTCACGCTGGCGATTGCGGGCATTGCGGATTTTCTGATGGAGGATATGCGTAATCCGGTGGCGTTTAACGCCATGGTCTCGCATCTGCTGACAGACGCACAAAGCCGTTTATCGCCGGTATTACTGCATTATTTACCGGCGAATATTGAAGAGTTGCAGCGCAGTTTCCTGCAATGGCTGCGTGAACATATCGTGATGATTCAGGCCGTTGGCAAGAATGCTGCCCACGTTTTCCTGACCATGATTATCGGTATGATCCTCGGTGCGATTATCTCGCTTCAGCAGCCGCGCAAGGGCGAACTGAACGCCCCGCTGAAAAAGGAGCTGTTGCAGCGGATGCATTTGCTGGGCGAAGCCTTCCGTAACGTGGTCTTTGCGCAGTTCCAGATTTCCCTGATCAATACCGTGCTGTCAGGTATTTTCCTGTTTGGCATTTTACCGCTGTTCGGCATTCATCTGCCGCTGGCAAAAACGCTGGTTGTCGTGACCTTCGTCTGCGGGTTGCTGCCGGTTATCGGTAATCTGATTTCGAATACGCTGATTTTCATCGTCGGCCTGTCGCTGTCGCTGTGGGTCGGCGCGCTGGTGCTGGCGTATCTGATCATCATCCACAAAGTGGAATACTTCCTGAATGCCCGCATTGTTGGCAGCCGCATCAAGGCGAAATCCTGGGAGGTTTTACTGGCGATGCTGATCTTCGAGGCGGCGTTTGGCATACCCGGTGTGGTCGCTGCACCTATCTATTACGCTTATCTGAAAAGCGAACTGAAAGAAGCGGGTCTGATTTAATCCTTTCTGAAAACGTGGCGCTTTGCGGGCAAAGTGCCACTGTTTAGTCTCTGCACAATCCCGCCTGAAAATCCTGAAATAAACAGATTCAGGCAAGTAATGGCGAGGATCGTTATATCAGTAAGTCATCTTAAACCGTCATAATTTTGCGGTGCCTGCCTTTTCTGCGGGCATGAAGTATTCCGTAATCCAATCAGGAGATAAAAATGACGCTTAACGTTCGTGGTTTCGCTGCACTTTCAGCGGATGCGCCTCTTGCGCCTCATAATTTTGTTCGCCGTGACCCGCGTGATACCGACGTTGTGATCGACATTCTGTACTGCGGTGTTTGCCACTCTGACATCCACCAGGCGCGTAATGAATGGCATCAAAGCATTTATCCGATGGTTCCGGGGCATGAAATTATCGGACGTGTGAAACAGGTTGGCGCGAAAGTCTCTGGCTTCAAAGTGGGCGATACCGTCGGTGTCGGTTGTATGGTCGATTCTTGTCAGCATTGTGAATCCTGCGCGGAAAGCCTGGAACAGTACTGTGAAGAAGGCGCTACCATGACCTATAACAGCCATGATCGTCATGACAATATGATGACCTACGGCGGTTATTCCGAACAAATCGTGGTTTCAGAAAAATTCGTTCTGCGTGTTTCTGAAAAACTGGACATCAAATCTGCTGCACCGCTGCTGTGTGCCGGTATCACCACGTATTCTCCGCTGAAACACTGGAAAATCGGNAAAGGTCACAAAGTGGCTGTGGTGGGNCTGGGCGGTCTGGGTCACATGGGNCTGAAATTTGCCAAAGCACTGGGCGCAGACGTGACGCTGTTCACCCGTTCCAAAGGCAAAGAGCAGGANGCTTACCGTCTGGGCGCGGACCACGTGGTGCTGTCTACTGATGAAAAACAAATGGCCGCNGTAAAAAGCCACTTCGATTTCATCCTGGACACCGTGCCTAATCCACATGATCTGAACCCGTATCTGGACACGCTCAAACGTGACGGTACCCATATTCTGGTCGGCTTGATTGAGCCAGTCGAGCCTGCGCTGCACAGCGGCAAACTGGTTATGGGCCGCAAAACCGTCGCCGGTTCCCTGATCGGTGGTATCGCTGAAACCCAGGAAATGCTGGATTTCTGTGCTGAGCATGACATTTCCTGTGATGTGGAAATGATCGACATGCAGGACATCAACGGCGCGTACGAACGCATGCTGAAAAGCGACGTGAAATACCGCTTTGTTGTTGATATGGCGTCATTGAAAAACGCCTGAAAGGCCGTATTGCGCTGCGTTGATTAAATAAGCAGCTAAATAGCGACCTGATGCGCCTGTCCGGCTTACGACTCTCTGTGTAGAAGAACCCGGCAGGGCGGGCGCATTGTGGCGAAATTTACTCTTTACACGTTTCTGTGACTTCTCGGCTTGAAAGCGCGGTGGTATCCTGCTGCCTTTCGCCGGGCGAAGGAAAACCAGTGGCTAAGAGTTTTGACGAACTCATCAGAGACATGGATCTGATGATTGAACATGTGGACAGGCTGAAAAACTTGCCACCACGGGTTGCTCAACCAGCGGCCTCTGACAAACCTGCGTACGATTCTTTCGGTGAGATTTTCGCGCTGAAAGCCGTCATGCGGGCTTTTATCTCTTCAGTCGACACTATTGTTAAAGTGCAGATTGCCAAGAAAGTTGAACAGGATATCGGCCATCTGGAGAATACCGTGCGGTCGATTGGCGGCGGCAGTGCAGACGCAGACGACGTCGCGCAAATCACGGCATATGTTCGTCACGCGGTGTCTGAATTAATGGATTAATTCTCCGTGCCGTCAGTCAACGCCGGTCGCACAGTGTATTTCACCAATACCTTGTGCGACTGGCGTTTTTTTTGGACTTTTTGTCCGCAGGCGAGGGCGATGAAAAGCGTCTATTCTTGCCATAATTCCTTTTTGCTGGTGCCGGTTATGTCTCAGGATTACCGCTTTTTTGCGTCAGCCCGACGCCGCTGTTATGCCCTTTTATTTGAACACCGCACCCGCAGCGGCCGCCGGATGGAAATATTCTGGATCCTGGCGTCACTGCTCAGCGTTCTGCTGCTGTTTATCGAATCCAGTGCATATGATTTGTTTCCGGCGACACCCAATATCATCCCGTTGTTCGGCCTGGTCGAAATGGGGTTTACCGCGCTTTTTACGGTGGAATACGTCTTACGGGTGGTCTGTTCGCCGCGCAAAACCCGTTATCCGGTGAGTTTTTTCGGCATTATCGATCTCTGCACCATTCTGCCCATGTACATCCTGTGGATGCTGCCTTCCTTCGCGGGGGCGGGGAATCTGGAGATCCTCATCCGCCTGCTGAGAATTTTACGTGTGCTGCGGGTACTGAAATTGTTGCGCTACATGAGCGACGCCGGGGTTTTATGGCGCAGCCTGATGCGTGCGAAACGTAAGCTCTGCATCTTCTTTGGCTTTGTCGCCATTATTCTTTGTCTTTTCGGCGGGCTGATGTTTGCTGCCGAAGGCGGCAACGGCGGATTTACGTCGCTGGGCGCGTCTGTTTACTGGGCCGTGGTGACGCTGACGACGGTCGGATACGGGGACATTACACCGCATACTGCACTGGGAAGAATGCTTGCGTCGGTGCTGATCCTGCTGGGGTATTCGATCATCGCCGTGCCGACCGGGATTTTAACGGCTTATATGTCGCAGGAATTGGAAAAAGGGCGTGCTGCCCGTTCTTGTCAGACTTGTCTGCATTCTGGCCATGAAATAGATGCAAAATTTTGCGCACATTGCGGAGCGGTCTTAGCGGCCGATAAACCACAACCTGTTGAAAAATAGCCTGATAACTGTACATCTATTGAACTGTTCGGTACAAAATTAGACTAATTTCGCGCTTTACCGCAGCATTGCATTAAAAAGAGTTGCTATTAAAGGGCAGTCATGAGTAAATACATACCGGCCTGTGGTACAGACCTATTTATGCACGACATCCTGAGTAAAGTTGTTCCAATTTAAAGCGTTATCCATGATAACCCTGCTCTGACGAATTTCCTTCTTAGTGCCTCCATAAGTAACGACTGAAATCCGGCTATAACATGCCCATGGTGGCGAAATTTATTTTTAAAAGGTAATTCTTATGTCAATGATGAAAGGTCAGGTTAAGTGGTTTAACGAGTCTAAAGGCTTTGGCTTCATCACTCCTGCTGACGGCAGCAAAGATGTGTTCGTACACTTCTCCGCTATCCAGGATCAAGGTTTCAAGACCCTGGCTGAAGGCCAGAACGTACAGTTCACTATCGAGAACGGTGCTAAAGGTCCGTCTGCGGCTAACGTTACCGCTATCTAATCTTACTTTACCGCTGTTTCAGCGATAAAAGTACAGATGACAAAAACCCGCATGCGCGGGTTTTTTTACGTCTGTTGTTTGTCAGTTAACCGCTTATCAGTTAACCGTATCGTTGATACGCCGTTTGTCATTTCTGCGAGCGTCTGCTGTTTTATCCGGCGGTCTCTGGCAAAAAGATAAAAAAAAGCCCGCATAACGGCGGGCAAAATATTTCTTATGACATTCATTATGTACTTCCTCGGGGGGTAAGCACACCGCCAGTATAGAGAAAATGAAAGTCAGGATTCTTGCTTCAATTCGTTAAGAAAATGAAAAGGAGTCCCGCAGGGGTATTTTACCGTTTCGCATTATCTTTCCTTTCATGCCATGCCTTTGTGCGGTGGTCTGTACTACAATAATCATAATTGAAAACCATGGGATAACCTGATGAAAGTTAATGATCTTGTGACAGTGAAAACCGACGGCGGGCCGCGCCGCGAAGGTAAAGTATTAGCCGTAGAGGAGTTTTACGAAGGCGTCATGTATCTGGTTTCGCTGGAGGAATATCCGGCGGGCATCTGGTTCTTCAATGAAGGCGACACCAAAGACGGCACGTTTGTCGAACCACGTGAAGGTTCTGAATAACGTTTACGCTACATCCGTTACGAATAAAAAAATACCGGGGCAGAAGNTTTGCCACCGGTATTTTTTTACTTATTGCCCGTCNGGAATAACGCTGACGCGACTATCAGAACGTTTCCCAGTTCGGCTCATCGTTCACCCCTTTTGACGAACGGGAAGCCGGGCCGGGCAGGGCGCGGGATGATGCCGGGGACTGTGGCTGCGCACTGCGTGTGCTGCCATCCAGACGGAACACCGCGACAGCCTGTGTCAGGCGCGCGGCCTGTTCTTCCAGTGACGCGGCCGCCGCTGAGGCTTCCTGCACCAGTGAGGCGTTTTGCTGCGTGACACCATCCATTTCCGACACCGCCTGGCTGACCTGACTGATCCCACGACTTTGTTCATCCGATGCGGAAGCGATTTCACCCATGATGTCCGTCACATGGCTGACCGCGGTGACAATTTCTGACATCGTGTCACCTGCATCGCCCACCAGAATGCTGCCTTCGCCGACGTAATCGACGGATTCTTCAATCAGCGCTTCGATTTCTTTCGCTGCCTGTGCACTTCGTTGTGCCAGGCTGCGCACTTCGCTGGCCACCACCGCAAATCCGCGCCCCTGTTCACCGGCGCGTGCCGCTTCCACGGCGGCATTGAGCGCCAGAATGTTTGTCTGGAAAGCGATGCTGTTGATCACATTGGTGATTTCAGCAATTTTGGTCGAACTGCGGGAAATTTTATCCATGGTACTGACAACCTCCGCCACAATATTCCCGCCTTTTTGCGCTTTATTGGAGGCGTCGGCGGCCAGTTTGCTGGCGTGGTGGGCGTTTTCGGAGTTCTGTTTCACCGTCGCCGTCAGCTGTTCCATGCTGGCAGCNGTTTCTTCCAGTGCCGCCGCCTGTTGTTCAGTTCGNGATGATAAATCGGTATTGCCCGAAGCAATTTCTGTCGACCCCTGATAAATAGACACCGCGCCTTCACGTACGGTCAGCACCGTTGACGCCAGCGAGCGTTGCATTTGATCTACGTTGTTACTCAGTACGCCGATTTCATTCCGGCCATGTGCCCGGGTGGGCTGCGTCAGATCTCCCTCGGCAATTTTCTGAATGCGCATCACCATCTGGTTCAGCGGATGAATAATCACTTTGCGCATGACCAGATAAGTGATGAAGGTCAGGACCAGCGCCAGCAGGAACCCGCCGCCCATCAGGGTATAACCGAGCACGGCATTGCGCTGCGCTTTATCATTGATGGTGTTAGCGGTTTGGGTGCGATAGGCAATCGCCGCCAGCAGCGGGACGTTATTGGCGAGATCCAGGCCACGTACTGTTTCTGCTTCCTGAGAAATCACTTCTTCGAAATGTGCCTGTTTGGCCGATTCCAGCATCGGCGCCATGCCCTGAGTCAGATAGGCGTCGTAGGCTTTTTTCAGCGGTTCATCGAGCGCCCGATCTTTATCGGTTTTATTTGGCCGGTTGATATACATATCAAACGAGGTTTGTGACTGTTTAATGCGGCTGGCAGCGTCCTTCAGGTTTTGGCTAAACACATCCTGATCGCCAATACGCGCGGCTGCAGCGGCCTGAATCAACAGCAAACGTGCGGTACGCAGATGGTTTGAACTGTTGGAAAGCGCCAGACGGATTTGCAGCTCCTGGGTGGCGTTTGCCAGCGCGGCATTACTTTGCTTCAGAAAGAAACCGGAGGTGCCGATGGACACAGCAAAAAGGAAAAGGATCCCGGTAAGAATCAGGCTAATCAGGGTAACAAGGCGAATATTGCTGATAAAGGAGGTTCTGGTCGTTAACTGTGTAGGAGTATCCATTTTATTTTGTTCCGCTCAATTGATCCTGTATACCGCCTGTTCCGGGCGGTCAGTGACAGCGATAAAGGCATTGCCAGCGGGCAAGTCCGGCCTTGACGAAAAAAACGCCATAGGGTGTCATCGGCATTCCGGCGCAGGGATTCAGTTTATATTTGTGGCGGAGATCTCATTTTCAGAGATTAACGACGATTTCTACAGGCCACACCGTTGCGTAGCCTGTAGCAGGAGGCCGAAAAAGAAGGGCGGAGGTTAATTGACGTAGATGCCGTTGGTAAGCTGATCACATAAACGGACGACGTGATAAATAATATGTTTATTCGGTGATTTTATTTTCCTTTTAATATTTCCCTTATAGGAAGACACCGTTTTGGTTTTAATTTGTAATTTATCGGATATTTCAATGGTACCGTTGCCGGACATCCACATCTTGAGCATCGCTGATTCAGAACGGCTGAGCATCACGGGCCGGGTATCGAGCATTCCGCTGCTGGCAGGATCCTGCGACTGCGGCAATAACGGATGATTGATTAACTGCTTAAGGGTATCGGCCTTAATGGATTTCGACGTGATAATCACGTTCTTACGCACAAAAATATACTCTTCAAAATGAATACGCGTACGGGACATAAAAATAAAAAACAGCGTATCAGGGTATTCGGTGATCAGTTCTCCCAGACGCTCTTTATTACCTGAATGAGGCGATATGCAATCCTCGTTAATAAAAACAAGGGAAGGATTCAGTTTGCTGCAACCATTCAGAAGCTGCTCAAAATGGCTGACGTAACTGATGTCTTGTTCACTGGCGAGAAATTGTTGCAATCCGAGACGCGTATACCGGCATGGATCCAAGATTATCGTTTGCATAGTAAGTCCCCATAGGACATCCCTGTTCTGCATAATGATTGGATTCTTTGGTGTCAGCACAAAAGGCACAAACTGCATGCTGACTCTACTTTTTGCATGAAATCTGTCCGGTTGGAAGTGATTTTTTTACCCCGTAAGAGGCAGGAAGGGGTTTGGTAAATTTGGTTTATGTCACAATTTATTTTGTGACTGAACAAAAAAATGACTCGAATTAAGACTATTCTTAATGGATGTAAGGACATAGAAGAAAAGCTAATTGATTATGATGTTACAGTAACACTCTNGAAGACATAACAATATGCTGATAACCCTGCGTATGCTTAAAAACAATTCACGAATGAAAATGGCAGGAAAAGCGGACGCAGTGCGTAAACACTGCGTCACAGAGATTACCAGTAGGACTGCCAGCATTGCGTCACGCGTGTCAGCGCTTCGACATAAAAATAGTCCCCCCAGCTGCAACACTCATCTACGCCTTTACCGCTCGCCATGTGATAGACAGAATGCTTAAGCAAACCGTCACAATCCTCCTGATCACCGGTAAGATAATTCTCAGTCAGTGAGTCCATCATGCGCAGCGCCATTTCTTCATAGCACGCACGTTTATCATCGGTGGCTGGCAGCGCGGTGGCCAGACTCAGCAGGCCGCAGACCGCAATAGCCGCAGCCGAACTGTCGCGAACGGCATTGGTGCCAAGCAGTGCAAGATCCCAGTGGCAGACATCGTCTTCCGGTAAGCGGTTAAGGAAATAATGCGCAAGACGCCGTGACAGCTCAACCTGATCTGCATCGCCGGTATAACGATAGCTGAGCAGAAAACCGTAGATGCCCCAGGCCTGACCCCGTGACCAGCAGGAGTCATCAGCATATCCCTGATGCGTATTACCAAAACGCGGCTCGCCGGTCACGGTATCCATGTAATAGGTGTGATAGGTCGAGGCGTCCGGGCGGACAATATATTTCGCCGCCTGTTCTGCATGGGCGCGGGCAGCCTCGGCGAAGCGCGGTTCACCGGTTTGCTCACTCGCCCAGTACAATAAAGGCAGATTCATATTGCAGTCGATAATCATGCGGCCAGCCTGTTCCGGGTCATTTAAATCGCCCCACGCCTGAATGATTTTCGCCTGGGTATTAAAACGTTCCATCAGCGCTTCAGCTGCGAGGAGTGCAAAACCGCGCGCCTGCCGGTTGCCGGTCAGTTTATACGCGCTGACGCATGAGAGGCTGTAGAGAAAACCGAGGTCATGCGTCGCGGTATCAATGCGGTTGGCGATACGGTTACCAAACGACGTGACCTGTTTTTCTGCCGCCAGCCGGTAACGATCATCGCCGGTCATTTCCCATGCCAGCCATAGCTGACCGGTCCAGAAACTGGTGGTCCACTCCACATTCTCTGTCAGCGGGTAATGGCCGTTTTCGCAGGTTTCCGCCGGGAACTTATTGCCGAACTTCTCCAGATTGCGGGAAATTTTGCTGAGCACCGTCTGGCGCGCGCGCTGCATTTTTTGTGCAAAGGCGATCTTATCCAGCTGATTCAGTTCCACGGGTAACAACGTCTCTTTCGCGATGGTGATAGTCATACCTTCTCCCTTTCCATTCCAATAGTTTCAACTTCAACCTGTTCAGCCGGTACGGGTGTGCCTGAGCGCAGGCTGTGGCAGGCCGATAACGTGAAGGCGGAAATCAGCGTAAAGCACAGTGCGATACCGCCCATAATCAGATAAGTGTGTTCAAAACCGATGCGGTCGTAGAAGTAACCAGCAGGGGGAGCGACCACAATCGAGCCGACATAAATCATGGCCTGATAGCCCAGCAGATACATGGTGGCGTTGACGCGTTTGCTGAAATGCTCGGCGATGTACTTAAACACTGACACCAGCAGCAGCGCGATTTCCAGCCCGTAGAACGGCTTGATAATGGAAATCAGCAGCGGATCGTTGGTCAGCCCGGAGGCAATCAGGCGTAATCCCACCAGTGCACCGACCAGCAGCAGGCTTTTCTTGGCGCCGAAATAATTCACCAGGAAAGGGATCACCATCATCATCAGGAATTCGAGGCCGGACTGCACGGTGCTCAGATAACCGTACCAGGCGTTGCCCTGTTCTTTAGTGTCGAAGAAGGTGACGAAATAACGTGAAAATTGCTGTTCGGCGACAAACATCATCCACGCCACACCGGCGACATAGAGCGAGAACATCCAGAACTTGCGGTTTTTGAGCAGTAAAATCACATCGCTGAACACGATCTTTTGTTGTGAAATCACGTCGTTATCTTTGAGTTCTTCATCACCGATTTTCAGCGACAACAGCACCGCCAGCATGACCAGCGAGGTGGCGCTGCTCAGCCCGAAGTTCCAGGCCGGGGAGAGATTAAACAGCACGCCGGAGAACGACGCGGCCAGCGCCCAGCCCAGCGAACCCCACATGCGGACCTGCCCGAACTCCATGTGATACAGGCGGCTGAAGCGGTCGGCGTAAGATTCGGATGCTGCGACACCGGCGTACCAGCCGAGGCTCAGATACAGCGCACCGACGATAATCCCGAGCATCAGATGGCTGTCCAGCAGGGGCTGATAAACGAAAATAAAGAACGGTGCCATCAGGGCAGAAACCAGCACGACAAAGTACAGCAGAGATTTGCTCATGCCGATTTTGTCCATGATATAGCCGTAAACCGGCTTCATGATCACCGCGAACACGCCGTTAACGGCAAACACGGTACCGATACTGACACTGTCGAGTCCGGCTTTTTGCCCCAGCCACAAGGCATATAGCCCGAAGCTTGAAGACCAGGTGAAGAAATACAGGAATATAAAGCTGCTCATTTTGTAGTAAGCCGTTTTACTGGCTGTTTTTATGGCTTTCATAGTGACTCCTGAAACGGATCCTGAGGATTAACCTAACGTGATGTGCCCGCTGTTACCCTGATATTGCCAGCGCAATTGTTGCCCCTGACGACTGACTTCCGGCCCGGCCAGCGCGCTGATATCACGGGTAGCAGACGCACATACGGCGCATATCAGCCAGTGAGAACCGGCAGGCAGTGACGATTTCAGCACCGGAATGGCGGCGGTTTCGGCGAACATAATGCTGCTGTTGGGCGGGGTGATAACGGCGGAGGCTTCGCGTGGTTCGCTTTCTTCAAGTGCGACAATCCGGCTGACGCCGTTGCGTGCCGTGANNGTCACACCATGTTTTTCTGCCGACAGCTGTGTTTGCGTTGAAGGNTCCTGCATTACCGCNAAACCGCCTTCGGCCGTCTCCAGCGGACGCTGATTCTCGATGTGATGAACGCGCAGATGCCAGTCNCCGCAGGGGANCAGCCAGGTACGCACGGCAACGTCGTGCCACGGCAGCCAGCGGGAGTAAATCATCTCGCCGGTGATCCGNGTCTCTGCACAGTCCCGNCGTCCGCGGAAATAACCGTCACTTTCCGAGAACATCAGCATTGAATCGCAACCGGCATGATTCAGCCCGTACCNGCCACGATCTAAAGTGAATCCGAACTGGCTGGAATAGGCGAATTTGGTGTATTTGGCTTCGGTATTCACAAAGTTATTCAGCTCAAGCTGCCCGGATGTCAGCATCACGACATGCTGGCCTTCGGNATCGCGGGTCAGGATCTGACTGGCATGAGGAATACAGTAAGCNGCGGGNAGTGCGGGAAGCGGGGCTTCTTCTGCCTGCCAGAAGGCATCGTCCGGCGGCAATGCCAGCACCAGGAACAGTTTGCATGCCCAGTAAGGTGAACCCGGCGCGTTATAGTCTTCAGCCATCACCAGATTNGGTGTGTGGTAACCAATGNTGAGCACGCCGTCGCGGTCGAAAATCGGCTCTTTTAGCCAGTGACGCAAATGACGCAAAATCAGCCCCTTGATAATACCCGGGCTGAACACCTCCAGTTTGCTGTACGCCGCCGCACTCCAGAACGCCGCTTCGGCAAAACGATAAGCCAGGCTACGTCCGAAAGGCACCGCCGCGCCGCCTGCTGAAAACATCGTAATGAAATCCTGTGCGAAACGTTGTGCGCGTTCACGTAACATGGCCGCACGCGGCGCATCCACATCGGCCATATTCTGTGCATACAGCAGCCCGTAATAATGAAACGCCATCGAAATGTAGTAATCACGCGGCCTGCCGGGACCGTCGGAATACCAGCCATCGCCCAGATAATATTCTTCCATCAGCGCAAATCGGGCCGCCACGGCTTCCTGATCCCAGGGTAATCCGGAGACTTTAAAACCCATCTGCACCATGACCGGGAAGAAATTCCAGTTATTATTCGGGATGGTGGCATCACGTCCCTGATTCAGCCAGTCAGCCAGATTCTGTTGCTCCTGCGCGCTGAAATGCTGCAACAATTGCTTGTTCAGCAGCGTCAGCCCGACGCCAAACGCCGCCATTTCCACACAGCGCTGATCAAAATCACGGATTTTTCCCCAGTATTGCGGATGCTGCGGATCGGTACCGAAACGAATGGCATTCAGATAAAAAGGCAAATCTTCACATTCACCGCCACCCGCCAGCAGCGGGAATATTCCCCACAACATGCGTGACAGCGCTTCCATTTTGGCAATCTCTTTGCCGTAATGGGTGGTGGAATTGCCCAGACTGATTCCGCTTTTGCCTTCTTCNGTATAAGGCGACACCGCCGCGAGCAATTCTTNCAAGAGATGCTGCACATCATCGCGGGTCTGTAACGGATTATTGATGTTCACTTTTTTCGGCGTCATAAAAACTCTCCCGGTGACGTGAGGGAAGCAGAAAATAAGGGTTTATTAATTTGAAATATTATTTCAATTCTTTGTGCTGCGAGTGAAATATAGAGAACTGAAAATCGCTGATTGTTACGTGCTTCACAGAATGGCGTGATTTTTGAAATTGTGATTACCAAACCACGATTAAAACGGCTTAAATTATAAAAAACTGACTGAAAATTGTGTTTTGTTGTCCTTGCCGTTAATGGCGTAAAAATGAACTGAGGAAAACAGGAATGCCGGTATCTGATTATCTGGAACGCATTGCCCTTAATGAACGTCAGGTTTCTTTTAACCGGATGAACCGTGGGAGTGCTAATTATTTCCACTGGCATCAGTGTCTGGAGTTACTTTTCGTCAGTCAGGGTTACGGCATTGTCATTGTGGATAATCAGCAATACACGTTGCGCCCGGGACGGTTGTTTGTCTTTCCGCCTTTTAAACTGCACAAAGTGTTTGTCGAATCCGGTGAAAAGAACCTGTATTTGCGCACTACCATTCATCTGGACCACCAGTTGCTGGATGGCTGCCTGCAATCGTTCCCGCAACGCCGGGCACGGTTCGCAAGTTTGTGGGATGCCGACCGCGCGGCACACATTTATGATCTCAGCGAACATGCCAGCCATATAGAAGTCATTCTCGAGCAGTTCAATCAGTTGTCTGAAGCGCAGGCCGACCAGTGGGAAGAAATTACCCTGCTGATTTTGCAACTGATGGCCTTTATGCCCGCAGAGGACGCATTGCCGAAAACCGTCAGCCGGACAACGGTCTCTAAAGTGATGCAGTGGATTGAAGAAAATTACGTGCAGAAGTTTTCTCTGGCGCAGCTCTCAGCGGCCATCGGGTTGTCAGAAAGTTATATCTCGCGGGTTTTCGGGCAGGAAACCGGGGGCTCCATTCAGGATTACCTTGCCACCCGGCGGGTTAAAAGGGCATGTGAATTACTGCGTTCCACCGACCGTTCGGTCGAAGAAATCGGACTGCAATGCGGATTTACTGACGCGCCGTATTTTATTACCCGTTTTAAAAAGATGATCGGCAAAACGCCGTTGCAGTATCGCAAGGCGGCATTTTCTCTGACGACTTAACGCCAGNTGGCGGGGGCAGAGCCGAGCGGTGAAGCCGGGAAGCGCCAGTGTAATGTCGTATTTTCCAGACGAACAGGAGGAAGCAAACGCCGGGCATTGCCCCAGACCGTACGTTCCTGTTCGGGCAAAAAGTCGGCCGGATCCGCGGATTCAATCAGTGGTTCGCCGCTTTCTGCTAAGGTGCCATTTTCCATCAGTTCGCGGGCAGTACGTGCCAGTGAAAGGCGGCATTCGCTGCCCTGACCGGTTTCCATACGTTGCGCCAAACCCTGCAGCACTGCCGCAGCCATCAGATAGCCGGTAGTGTGATCCAGCGCCTGAACCGGCAGCGGAACAGGCTTGTGACGACCGGAACGCTGCATTCCCTGTTCAGCGATCCCGCAGCTCATTTGCACCAGACTGTCAAACCCGCGCCGTTCGCGCCACGGCCCGCTCCAGCCATAGGCATTCAGGCACACATCCACCAGCCCTGGCGCAATCGCGCGACGTTGTTCACTGCCGTAACCCAGTTTGTGCAGCGCGCCTGCGCGATAGCCATGCACAATCACATCCGCGTCCCGCAGTAATTCTTCGAAACGGTGCCGGTCCTGCGGGTTATGCAGGTTCAGCCGCGCACAGTGTTTACCCAGCGTGACATCCGCTTCCTGACTGGGTTCATCCCAGCCAAAGGGATCAATGCGTAATACATCCGCGCCCAGTCCTGCGAGAAAACGCGTCGCCACCGGCCCGGCGATAATCCGTGTCAGATCGAGTACTTTCACGCCCGCCAGCGGCTGTTGCGGGGATAATTCCCAATGCGGCGGTGCCACTTTAACGGACAACGCATGCTGAAAAAGAGGTTCCGCNNTCAGCGATTTTCCCTGAACATGCTGCTGCCATTCTTCCGGGCTGAGCATCTGCGCGGCACATCCACCNGCCCGCACCACGGCGTGTTCCAGTGCTGCTTTTTTCCACATCACCACCCGCAGCGCCAGCGCCTCGCGGTTTTCCGCTTTGCCGAGCAGTGTTTCAACNACCTTACGGTGCGCGGGGGCATTGGTATGCAAACGGATCCAGCCGTCNGCCGTGGCGTAATCACCCGCCAGACTGTCCCAGGCTGGTGGTATTTCCCAGCCGTCAGGCCGGATACTGGTTTTACACCACAGCGAGGCCAGACGGCGATCCACGGTTACGGCATCGTGTTTGCCGTTTCTGAGGGCGACCAGTTGCGACACTGCGATTCCTGCCAGCGCAACAGAGGCGGCAATCAGCGGGGTTACCGGATAATAAGAGGGAAGATTTCCGGCACCGCTGACATGGAGCGTGCAGGGGAGTGAAATTTTGCCGGTTAACTGCGCGTATAGCGCACGGGCTTTCTCCTGAATCAGTTCATCGGACATGCTGAAACCTCTTGCAGTAAAACAAAAAATCACAAAGCGATGAGATTTCAGCATAGCAGGGCGGNCACAAAGGCGTGCTAACCCGGCGCGGATAACACGCTGAATCATGAGTGATAGTAACCTTCCGGTAACAGAATGTTCCTAAAGTCACCGGGGGNTTACGCACCTCAACAGGGCAGGAATTACGGCTAAAACCGGCGTTTCTGAAAACCGGCTCATCCCCTGTCATACGGGGGATAAGCACTGTCATAAGCGCTAACTTTTTCAAGCGAAATATTAGCTGAATGCATTCAATTTCTTGTACTCGGCTTGTGAATTTTACGTTAGCCTTAGGGTCGAAAATTCTGAATACGCGGGGACTGCGTTTTTGTGACGAAGCCCCCGGATTTTTTTGCCCAGTACAGGAAACGATTCTGGCATGGAACGAAGAGCATTTATTAAAGCATCTATGGCATTCGCCGCCTGGTGTGGTGTGCCGGCTATGTCCACACTGTTCACCCGTTCCGCAGAAGCGGCAGAGGCGAATGTGGCAGACGGCGGCGAATTGCCGTTTGATTTCAACGCGCTGAAAAAAATGGCGAAAGATTTGGCGGACAAGCCCTATGGTGGCGCGCCGCAGCCGTTGCCGAAGACGCTGGCTGAACTCACGCCACAGGCCTACAACGCGATTCAGTATGATCATGCACATTCGCTGTGGAATGGTCTGCCTGACCGTCAGCTTGATGTGGAGCTGTTTCACGTCGGCATGGGCTTCAAACGCCGCGTGCGCATGTATTCTGTAGACCCGGTGAAACACATGGCGCGCGAAATCCATTTCCGCCCTGAATTGTTTAACTATCACGATGCCGGTGTGGATACCAAACAACTGGAAGGCTTCTCAAATCTTGGTTTCGCCGGTTTTAAAGTCAATAAAGCCCCTGAACTGACGCGCCGCGACGTGGTTTCCTTCCTCGGTGCCAGCTATTTCCGTGCAGTAGATGATACCTACCAATATGGCCTGTCAGCCCGTGGTGTGGCGGTCGATACCTTTACCGATCAGCCGGAAGAATTCCCTGATTTCACCGCATTCTGGTTTGATACGCCAAAACCTGGCGACACGACTTTTACGGTTTACGCCTTGCTGGACGGCATGAGCATTACCGGCGCGTATAAATTCGTGATCCACTGCGAACCGACCCGTGTGGTGATGGAAATTGAAAACCATCTGCATGCCCGCGAAGATATCAAACAACTGGGCATTTCTCCGATGACCAGCATGTTCAGTTGTGGCACCAGTGAACGTGGCCGTTGCGACACCATCCACCCGCAAATCCACGACTCTGATCGCCTGGAAATGTGGACCGGTACCGGTGAGTGGATTTGTCGCCCGTTGAACAACCCGCAGCGATTGCAGTTCAACGCCTTCAGCGACAACAGCCCGAAAGGTTTTGGTCTGTTGCAACTCGACCATGAATTCAATAATTATCAGGACGTGATTGGCTGGTACAACAAGCGTCCGAGCCTGTGGGTAGAACCGGTCGGGGACTGGGGGAAGGGCGCCGTCAATCTGATGGAAATCCCGACTACGGGTGAAACCCTGGATAACGTGGTGTGCTTCTGGCAACCGGAAACACCGGTGAAATCCGGTGCTGAATTTAGTTTCAGCTATAAGCTGTACTGGAGTTCCGTACCTCCTCACCGCAGCCCGCTGGCGAATGTGCTGGCGACCCGTACCGGTATGGGCGGTTTCCCGGAAGGGTGGGCGCCGGGTGAGAACTATCCGCAAGTCTGGGCGCGTCGTTTTGCTATCGATTTCATTGGTGGCGAGCTGAAAGCCTTTGCTGATAAAGGGATCGAGCCGGTGATCAACGTCTCGGCGGGTAAAATCAAAAACATCGAAATTTTGTATGTGCAGCCGTTCGACGGTTACCGCATCCTGTTTGACTGGTATCCTGACAGCGATTCAGTCGCGCCGGTCGAGCTGCGTATGTTCCTGCGCAACGGCCAGACTGCGCTGTCTGAAACCTGGCTGTATCAGTATTTCCCGCCAGCGCCGGATAAACGCAAGTACATTGATGACCGTCAGATGACGAAGTAGTCCCCGTCATCCTTCAAACCGCAGGTGCGTTGGCTGCATTCGCTCACCCGAATCACTGACTTTAGTCAGCTCATCGGGATTCGTTCGTTTGCCGCCTTCCTGCAACTTGAATGATTTAGGGGAGTTGTCATTAATAAATACAAAAAGCCCCGACTATTCGGGGCTTTTGCTTTTTTTCTATTTTATTTTTGCAGATGAACCCAATACAGGCACGTGCAAAATACTTCCACGGGTAAAGCAAGGGTAACGCACGACACTTAACTGATGAAGGGCAAGATGGCAATCAAAACGCCTTCACCAACATTCCGTTCTGTGGCTGCTGCTGCGGATTTCGCAGCGCCATGTCGAAAGATTTCTCGATCTCTTTCAACTGTTGTAAAAATTCGTTCGGCGAAAAGTCGTGTGGTTTGCTGCTCATATAGGCAAGCGCCAGTTCTTTGGCGTTATAGCGCTGAAAGTTGTACATGCTGTTCCTTATTAATTTCAGAAATATTAATGGAATGGCTAACAGCGAGCTGGCTAATGACCACTGCTTACGACGTGCTGCCAATGCGATGAATTCTACGGGGTTTACTGATAAGGGAAAGTCGCTTTTATTGATGCATTCAATAGTTAAAAGCTAACAGACTGCGCTTTATCTATCAGCGATGAATCATGCGGATTTTAATAATCATTAAGAGGTATTAAATCGTTCAAATATGAATTACCTCATTATTTTAAACTTCCGCATTAATTGAAGAAATTCTTTGCGAGTCATGCTGTTAATGTGAATTAAAAGGGTTGGGCTTCCTGTCATGCTGCGTTACCCTCGGAGAGTTATTCACTTTCACATTATCAACGAAAAGAGGTTTTTATCATGAGTAAATTTATCTTCTCTTCGCCAAGAAAATACGTTCAGGGCAGCGGTGTACTGGATGAGTTAGGGGATTATCTGCCCGACCTGGGGGGAAAATCATTCCTGATTGCTGATGATGTTGTTTGGGGAATTATCGGTGACCGCGTACAGAAATCATTGAAAAAAGCGGGCGTAGAATTCCACTACGAGCGCTTTAACGGTGAAGCCTCTGCCAGCGAAATCACCCGTCTGGCAGGTATCGCCCGTGATGCGGGAACACAGGTAGTGGTTGGGCTCGGTGGCGGTAAGACGCTCGACACGGTTAAAGCCATTGCAGATGAACTGAAACAAAACGTAGTGATTGTGCCGACCGTGGCCTCTACCGATGCGCCGTGCAGTGCGCTGTCGGTTATCTACACCGATGAAGGCGTTTTCGAATCCTACCGTTTCTACAATAAAAACCCGGATCTGGTGCTGGTGGATACTCATGTTTGCGCACAGGCACCGGTACGCCTGTTCGCCTCCGGTATCGCTGACGGCCTGGCGACCTTTGTTGAAGCGCAGGCGGTATTGCGTTCCCATTCCCAGTCTATGGTAGGCGGCGACCCGACTATCGCCGGGATGGCCATTGCCGAAGCCTGCGAAAAAACGCTGCTGACTTACGGCTACAGTGCTTACACCGCAGTTGAGCAGAAACTGGTGACGCCAGCGGTTGAAGCCGTGGTGGAAGCCAACACATTGCTGTCCGGTCTGGGCTTTGAAAATGCCGGTCTGGCGGGGGCGCATGCCATCCATAATGGTTTTACTGCGATCTCTGGTGATATTCACCACCTGACGCACGGTGAAAAAGTGGCATACGGTACATTGACGCAGATGGTGCTGGAACAACGTCCGGACGAAGAAATCGCGAAATACGTGCGCTTCTACCGCGCCATCAAAATGCCAACCACGCTGAAAGAAATGCATCTGGAAAACGAATCTTTCGCCAATCTGGTGAAAGTGGGTGCGCTGGCAGGCGGCGAGGGCGATACGCTGGGCAATCTGAACCACAACCTGTCCGCCGAAGATGTGGCGAATGCCATTCTGGCGGTGGATGCGTTCAGTAAAACTGTGAAGTAATTATCGGCTTGTGCCTTTGGGAAAAGTGAGGCATGCGGGTGGTAAGGCGAATGCACACGTTAACTCATTCATTTGTCTTTAATACCCCAACCCTCCCCTTCGCAGGAGAGGGCGCCGGTCGGGCTATTTCCGGCCTGGCTTTTTGCTACTCCCCCTGCAAAGGGGGAGTCTGAGAAGAGGTTTTAAGGACCAGAACCGGGGTAAAATACAGGTTGTTCAGGCGCCTTAAATCCGCGCCATCACCCAGGGAATCGCCACCGGCAGTTGTGACAGCAGGTAAAGCACCAGGCCGATAAAGGCACCGACCAGCGTGCCGTTGATGCGGATAAACTGCAAATCCTTACCGATATTCAGTTCTATTTGCCGCGACATATCGCGCGCGTCCCAGCCTTTCACTGTGTCGCTGATGTGGCGGGTCAGGAATTCGGCGAATTCCGGCGCGACTTTCTCTGCAATACTTTCCATCTGCTGATTCAGCGAGAGGCGCAGCTTTTCGTCCTGCGCCAGCGCATTACCCAGCCATTGCCCGGATTCGGTGACTTTGGCGAACACCCGCGAATCCTCGCTTTCTAAATCTTCTTTCAGCCAGTTACGCATATCGCCCCACAGCTGCAAAACATACGTATTCAGCTTTTCGTCATCTTTCAGATACTGTTTGATCTCTTCAGCTTTCTGCGCGGTCGCCGGGTCATTTTGCAGCTTCCAGATAAAGCTTTGTACCGAGCGATCGAAGCCTTTGCGGAAAGCGTGGGTTTTATCGTTGCCCATATCGTCGAGCACGGAATTCACGGCATTGGAGACCATATCCGCGCCGTTGCGCCCCAGCCAGCCGGTGGGCAGTAATTTGGCGGTCAGCGGATGTTCGCGTTTCATCCAGCCGACAATCTGCGCGGAGATAAACTGCCGCGTGCTGTCTTTTGCCAGCAGGATTTCCAGCTGATCCATCGCCTGATCCAGCAGTTCCTGATGGCGGCCGTTTTTGGTCAGGCTTTCCAGCAAGGTGGCAATCGACGCCGACAGGTCGATTTTGTCGATCACCCGGTACAGCGCACGGCGGATAAGCTGGGCGATGCGCTGATCGTCAGTGACGTCCAGAAAACCGCGGATCATCTTCACGGCATATTTGGCAAACCGTTGTGCGTTGTCGGGCGCGTTCAGCCAGTCTGTCAGCATCCGCGCCGGGTCATGCTGGCGGATCAGTGTGATAAGTGTGGCGGGCGCGAGGAATTTCTCCTGCACGAACACCGCCAGATTATCGGCAATCTTGTCTTTGTTTTTAGGGATGATCGCCGTATGCGAGGCGACAAACGGCACCGGCACGCGGCGGAACAGTGCCACGACGGCAAACCAGTCAGCCATTGCCCCGACCATCGCGGCCTCGGAAATGGCTTTCAGACCGGACACCCAGAAGTTGGGCGGCAGGAAAAGGGTGATGACAAACAGGGCGGCGGCAACCAGCAGCAACCCCAGCGCGTTACGTTTACTTCGGCGAAGTTCTTGTTCTTTATCCATTACCTCAGTTTAGGAAGCGAGCGGCGGACTGTCAGCTTTTTTCTTGCGATTGCGCCACTTGCCGTGCAGTGCGCGATAACCAGTTGCCGGAACGCCGCCAGCGCGGGTGTTTCTCCGTCCTGACGCCATGCCATATGGATTTCAGCAACGGCGTCGGGATGGCTGAGCGGGCGGAATTCTATGTCGGGAAAGGCCAGATGGCGGGCACTGTCGGGTACAATCGCCAGCCCGACACCGGCGCGCACCAGCCCGAGAATAGTGTGAGTCTGGCTGCAATGTTGCACGTAATGCGGCACGACGTTGGCCTGTGCAAACAGCCCGGCGATACAGTCGTAAAAGTATTTTCCTTCGCTGGCGGAATACATGATGAAAGGTTGTCCGGCAAAGTCCCGCAGACGGAGGCGTGGTTTGGCGGTCAGCGCGGATGAAGCAGGCAACGCAACGCATAAAGGCTCACGCAGTACGCAATGATAGGCCAGCGGAAATAACGTCACCGGCTGGCGCACAAAGCCGATATCCAGCGTGCGCGCCGCCAGTGCCTGAAGCTGGGCTGACGACACCATTTCCTTCATTACCAGCGTGATTTCCGGCAATTCCTGAGCTGCCAGCGCGATAATCTGCGGGATTTGCCAGTAACTTTGTTTCCACTGATGCGGCGGTGATTGCGTTGATGACACTGGCGTTTTTTGGCAAAGGTTTACCGGCCATCGGCTGGGCAGTGATGTCAGATACCGCGCCGGAGAAAATGATCGGCCTGAGCGGCGGGGTGTTTAACTGTCTGGGTAACGTTGCGGGGATTATTACGCCCGTAGTGATCGGTTATATCGTCGCGGCAACCGGCTCCTTTAACCTCGCGCTGTGGTTTGTCGGCGCACACGGTTTGCTCGGCATGTTTGGCTATCTGGTGGTCGCCGGTAAGTTCGAGCGCATGGTGATCCGCCAGGATACGCGGGTAAAATGAGAATTGTTCTTGATATGACAATGCGTGTCATTAAACTGCGTGCAGCATCATTTTCCTGCATTCAGAATGAGAAAAATTCATGGAGTTGTTACGTGTTGTCTTTAAGCAATACCGCTGGCCGTTTTTAGGGGTGATGGCGCTGAGCCTGCTCAGCGCCGTTCTGGGCATCGGGCTGATCGCGTTTATCAATCTGAAACTGATTGAAACCACCCAAGGCTCGCTGATGGTTCTTCCGCAATTCCTCGGATTACTTCTGTTGCTGATGGCGGTCACGTTAGGCTCTCAGCTGGCGCTGACCGTGCTCGGTCATCACTTCATTTACCGTCTGCGTGGCCAGTTCATTAAACGTAATTACTCGATACCGATATCGAACGCATCGAGCAAATCGGTAATGCGCAACTGCTTGCCAGCCTGGGCAGCGACATCCGTAACATCACACTGGCGTTTGTGCGCCTGCCGGAGCTGGTGCAGGGGATTATCCTGACCCTTGGCTGTGCGGGATATCTGGCCTGGCTGTCACCGGAAATGCTGCTGGTGACGGTCATCTGGCTGTTGATCACTATTTTCGGCGGTTTCAAACTGGTGTCGCATGTTTACCGTCATCTGGCGAAAGTGCGTGATGCGGAAGACAAACTGCAAACCGATTATCAGAAAGTGATCGAGGGGCGCAAAGAGCTGGCGCTGAACCGCGAGCGTGCGCGCCATCTGTTTGATGATGTGTACCGTAAAGATGCCGAAGAATATCGTCATCACATCATCCGCGCCGACACCTTCCACCTGAGCGCCGTGAACTGGTCGAATATCATGATGCTGGGCGCGATTGGCCTGGTGTTCTTCATGGCGAATACGCTNGGCTGGTCGGATACCGANGTTGCCGCTACTTATTCCCTGACGCTGTTGTTCCTGCGNACNCCNATGTTACAGGCTGTGGGTGCGCTGCCGACGCTGCTCAGCGCACAGGTGGCTTTTGGCAAACTGAAAGCATTGAAACTGGCGGAATATAACGCAGCCTTTACCCCCGCCATTGTCGCGAAAAAGTGGCAAACCCTTGAACTGCGCGACCTGACCTTCAGTTACGCAGGCAAAGAAGAGGGCGCTGGTTTTGGCGTCGGTCCGCTGAACCTGACGATCACCCGTGGCGAGCTGGTATTTTTGATTGGCGGCAACGGCAGCGGAAAATCGACAATGGCGATGTTGCTGACCGGCCTGTATCAGCCGCGTTCCGGGCAAATCCTGCTCGACGGCGTGCCGGTCACCGCCGAAAACGCCGAACAATACCGGCAGATTTTCTCGGCGGTGTTCACTGACTTCCACCTGTTCGGTCAGCTCATGGGTCCGCAAGGCGAGATGCCGGACCCGCTGCTGGTGGAAGACTGGCTGCAACGCCTGAAAATGAAAGAAAAACTCCAGTTCAACGGCAATGAAGTGACCAATCTGCAACTGTCCGCCGGACAGCGTAAACGGGTGGCGCTGTTGCTGGCGGCTGCTGAAGGGCGTGATTTCCTGCTGCTCGACGAATGGGCGGCCGATCAGGATCCCCAGTTCCGCCGTACCTTCTACCGCGAGCTGTTGCCACAATTGCGTGATATGGGTAAAACCGTGCTGGCAATCAGCCATGATGATCACTATTTTGAACACGCCGATCGTCTGCTGGAAATGCGACAGGGCAAATTGCACGAACTGCACGGGCAGGCGCGTATTGACGCCAGCCGCGATGCGGTCGCACAGATTGGAAGTCACTAAATTGTTTACTGAAGGCAAAGGAAAATGAACTGGAATGAAGTGATGGTGTGGGGCATCAGCGGTGCGGTCATTGGCTCGCTGATCGGGGCATTACACAAAAAAGGCAAAATTGGCCGGGTACCTGCGGTGATCTTATTTCTGGTGTTGATCATCGGCGGTAACCTGCTGTGGGGGGGCGTCATCAAACCGCGTCTTGCCGGTAACAGTGAAGAGCAGAAAATCGATCAGGCGCTGGCCGAATTGCCGCTGTACAACACCATCAGAATGCAGGAACCGGCACTGTATGCGCAGATCCGCAGCAATATCCTGAATATGAAGAAAGAGGGTAAACCGCAGCAGGAAGCCATTGATACCGTCAAACCNATGGTGTCANTGTTACTCTCGCAACGCATCAGCCACGCACCNGACGCCAATGTGAACCAGGCGATGCAGGTAAATCTGGAAGAAATGCAGACGCTGCAGGCACGCAAAGACGGCAGTTGCTTTAAATTCCTTTATCCGCAGGTCAGCGGCGGCGTGAATACCGCACAGGTGCTGCCNCCGGAACTGTTCCGCAAAGATCTCGACACCATGAATGATTTACTGCTGGCGACCGGCAGCGGGCAAACGGTTATGCCNNCCCCTGTGAGCACGGAAAAAGTGGTGCAGATGATGGTGCCGGTGCGTGAAGCCCTGGCCAGTATGTACGGAGAACAGTTGCAGATGTTTAATGACCTGACCAAACCGGATNTCGATCGCGAAAAAGTNTGCGAAATTTCCATCAGCCTGTACTCCGGCATTCTGGCGCTTCAGCCTGCGGAGTCTGCGGCTATACTTCGCCAGATGCTCGGTCAGCACTAACCGTCATCCCTCAGGCTGCCTCTGCGTTAGCTTCGTTCGCAAACCCCGGTCATATACTTATGTATGCTGCCGGGGATTTGCTCAGTCGCTGCCCTGATGCACCCCGAATGATTTAGGGTTATGCACCGCAGCCTGAGAAGCAGAAAATCCCTACTCCTTTTGGCACGAGAAAGCGTATCCTTAGCCGGATTTTTCAAACAATAATTTCCCGAACTCCCGGAATCATCCTTCTATGCAAAAAATGTTAAGAGTGCCGTTGTTGCTGGCATTGTTGTCATGTCTGCTGATAACGCCGGTGCTGAGTCAGGCTGACGAAAGTACAGGCCAGCCTGCCACGGCGGAACAACCGGTTAAAGTGAACGTCACGACCGCGTTACCGGCATTACAAAAGCGTCTGGATCAGCTGAAACAGCAGGTCTCTTCGGCGAAAACCGACAAGAAATTTACCGGCCTGACTGATGCTGCGCAGAAACTGGCCGAAGATGCCGACAAGCTGACGGGTGCGCTGACGCCGGATCTGGCGCAGGTGCAGGCACAGCTCGACGTGCTGGGTCCGGCGCCTGCACCGGGCACGATCACGGAAACACCGCAAGTGATCAGCCAGCGTAATAAGCTCAACAACAGCAAAACGCTGCTGACCACGCAAATCGAGCAGACCAAAGCCATCTCCCTTGGTGCGCAAAACCTGTCTTCGCAAATCGCCGGATTACGTCGTGATGCACTGAAAACCCAGATTGCGCTCAATACCGGCAGCATTCTCGGAGGGAATTTCTGGGCACCGCTTATTACGCCAAACGATGATGATGCGGCGCGTTTTGATGACTTCGGTTCGCAGGTTAAAGACGCGTGGATGCAGGCGTGGAGCGAGGAATGGCGCATCGGCACCGCAATTTATCTGTTACTGGCGCTGGTGATTGGCCTGGCCGGTCGCCGCGTGCTGGACAGACCGATGAACTGGATCCTGCCGCGCTGGTTGCCGCAGGGGCGTTTCCGTCGCAGTTTTCTGGCCTGTTTTACTACGCTGAGCACCACCCTGACGCTTGGCATCAGCGTTCAGTTGCTCGGGTATATTTTCACCCGTCTGCCGGATACCTCGCCGTGGGTGACGGAATTTGCCGGACAACTGGTTGAACTGACCTATTTCTCCGCCGTGATCGCCGGTCTGGGGATTGCATTACTTTCCAATAACCATCCGTCGTGGCGTCTGCCGGGCATTGCCGATCCGCTGGCAAAAACACTGGCATCATTCCCGGTTCTGCTGGCGGGCTTTATTTTCCTGTTCGGTATCATCGAACAGCTGAATAACCTGGTCGGTGCCAGCGTCTCAGCAACGTTATTTGGCAACGGACTGGCGGCGTTACTCGTGGCGCTCAACTGCCTGATCGCGCCAGTGCGTATCAACCGTATGCGTCGCAAGATGAAGGCCGAAGGGGAACAGACCGAAGCACGTTCCACGCTGGCCGGGCTTATCCATCTGGTGATAAGCCTGACGGCGTTTGTCATCCTGATGGCGCTGCTGATTGGTTATATTCCGCTGGCGCGTTTTGTGACCTTCGAACTGCTGTGGATCGGGCTGGTAGTCAGTTGCCTGTATCTGCTGATCCACTTTGTCGTGGACCTGTGTGAGAGTCTGTTTGCGCCGACCACGCACAGCGGCAAAATCCTCAAAAGTACGCTGAGCGTCAATGACCGTCACCTGTCACTGGCTGCCACGTTATTCTCGGCAATCGGTAAAACCGGACTGCTGCTGATGGCCGCCGTCGCGCTGCTTAACGGTACTTTCGGCACGACGACGCCGCTGGAGCTGCTGGCAAAAATCGTCGATATCTGGGGCGGTAAAGGTCTCGAAAGCATGAACATCATTCCGGCGCACGCGGTCAACGCGGTGCTGTGTCTGGTGGTCGGCTGGTATATTNTGCGTTCCGCACGCAGGTGGCTGGATAACGATTTCCTGCCAAAAACCATGATGGATCGCGGNATGCGTGCCTCGCTGGTGACGCTGTTCACCAACGTCGGCTACGTGCTGATCATCCTGCTGACGCTGTCTTCGCTGGGCATCGAATGGAACAAACTGGCGTGGATCGTCAGTGCCTTGTCGGTCGGTATCGGTTTTGGTTTGCAGGAGATTGTGAAGAACTTCATCTCCGGTCTGATCCTGCTGACCGAACGTCCGGTGAAAGTGGGGGATTTGATCAGCATCAGCGGTGTGGAAGGGGATATCCGCCGTATCAATGTCCGTGCAACTGAAATTCAGCTAAGCGATAAATCCACCGTGATTGTGCCGAACTCACAATTGATTTCGCAGAACGTGCGTAACGCCACCATGGGTAACGCGCAGGGCGTGGCGACTATCACGTTGACCTTCCCGCTGGATATCGACCCGGAACAGGTTAAGACATTGCTGCTGGAAGCCTACAACTTGCACGAATCCATTCTGGAAAACCCACCGGCCTCGGTCAGCTTTAAAGAACTGGGACCGACCGGGATTGTGCTGAGTGTGACAGGTTTTGTGAACAGCCCGCGCATGGTCAGCGGTACGCGCAGTGATTTGCTTTACGAAATCCTGAAAATGCTGCGGGCCGCGGGGATCAGTCTGAGTCAGACGCAGACGATGATTCTGGAGAAACCGGCAGAGAGGATCGTTCCGGTTGAGGAGTAAAATCCAAAGCATGATCCGGTCGACTCCCTCCCCTGCGAAGGGGAGGGTTGGGGTGGGGTATTAAAGAAAAATCAATAAGTTGAAGTATACCTTGACAAGATGTTAGCCCTTAAAACCCCCTCCCGACCTCCCCCTTCGCAGGGGGAGGAGCCAGGACAAAACCCTAAGAATGATCCGTTCGGCTCCCCGCTGCGAAGAGGAGGGGCTTTCCCTTAAACTTTTTTATTCCTTCTCCGATGCATCAGCAAATACACCGCCGGGATCACCAGCATCGACAACAACGGGGCACTCACCATGCCGCCGATCATCGGCGCNGCAATACGCTGCATCACTTCTGAACCGGTTCCNCCGCCCCACATGATCGGCAGTAAACCCGCCATGATNGTGGCAACAGTCATGGCTTTTGGCCGGACGCGCAACACCGCACCGTGGTGAATGGCGTCGCACAGTTCTGCCTCACTCATATCCCCGCCGGCTTTTTGCTGACGTTGCACTGCCTGATTCAGATACAGCACCATGATCACCCCGAACTCGGCGGCAACCCCGGCCAGGGCGATAAACCCGACGGCGGCGGCGACCGACAGATTGAAACTCAGCAGGTACAACAGCCAGACGCCACCGGTCAGGGCAAACGGCAGTGTCGCCATGATCAGCAGGGCGTCGCGCACGCTGCTGAACGTCACGTATAACAGGACGAAGATGATCAAAAGTGTCACCGGTAGCACGATTTTCAGTTTTGCCGTGGCGCGTTCAAGATACTCGAATTGCCCCGACCAACTGACCGTCACCCCTTCCGGCAATGTTACCTGCTGGCTGACCGCCTGTTGCATGTCTTCGACGGCAGATTTCAAATCTCGTCCGCGCAAATCCACATAGATCCAGTCTGAAAGACGGGCATTCTCACTTTTCAGCATCGGCGGGCCATCGGTGACGTTGACGGATGCCAGCGCCGACAGCGGCACCTGTGCGCCGGAGGCGGTCAGCACCGGTAAATCCCGCAGCGCCTGCACGTTGTCGCGCAGCTCACGCGGATAACGCAGGTTGATGGGATAACGCTCGCGGCCTTCCAGCGTTTCGCCGATATTTTCCCCGCCGACCAGCGTTGAGACCAGCGACTGTAATTCAGCCACCGTGACACCGTAACGTGCCGCTTCACGCCGGTTAATATCAATATCGACGTAACGGCCACCTTCCAGCCTTTCGGCCAGTGCCGAGGTCACGCCCGGCACCTGTTTCACGATATGCTCGATCTGCTGGGCGATCTGCTCGATTTGTGCAACGTTATTGCCGTTCACCTTGATCCCCACCGGGCTTTTGATGCCGGTGGCCAGCATGTCGAGACGGTTGCGGATAGGCGGCACCCAGACGTTGGCGATGCCGGGCAATTTCACCGCGTTGTCGAGTTCAGTCACCAGTTTGTCCGGCGTCATGCCCGGTCGCCACTGGTCCCTCGGTTTAAAGCGGATGGTCGTTTCGATCATGGTCAGCGGCGCCGGGTCGGTGGCGCTGTCGGCGCGTCCGGCCTTGCCAAATACACTGGCGACTTCGGGCACAGTTTTGATTAACCGATCCGTCTGCTGCAACAACCGTGCGGCTTCGCGGGCTGAAATCCCCGGCAGCGTCGACGGCATATACAGCAGGTCGCCTTCATCGAGCGGTGGCATAAATTCACTGCCCAGTTTTGCCAGCGGATACAGAGACACCAGCAGGAACAGGCCGCTGAATAANAGCGTGGTTTTCGGACGTTTCAGCACGGCAGAAAGCACCGGCTGGTAGGCGGCAATCANCCAGCGGTTGATCGGGCTGGCNTTTTCATCAGGAATTTTGCCACGAATAAAATAGCCCATCAGCACCGGCACCAGNGTGATGCCCAGCCCGGCAGACACCGCCATCGCGTAGGTTTTGGTGAATGCCAGCGGGGAGAACATCCGGCCTTCCTGTGCTTCCAGCGAAAACACCGGAATAAACGACAGGGTGATGATCAGCAAACTGCAAAACAGCGCCGGACCCACTTCCGTGGCGGCACGCTCAGACACCTTCCAGTAATCCGCCGACGCAGGCTGCTGGCCGGGATGATCGTGCCGCCATTGCTCCAGCACCTTATGCATATTCTCGATCATCACAATCGCCGCATCGACCATGGCGCCGATGGCAATCGCAATACCGCCGAGCGACATAATATTGGCACTGACCCCCTGATAATGCATGACGATAAACGCGCCGAGAATGCCGAGCGGCAGGGTGATGATCGCCACCAGCGCCGAGCGGAAATGGAACAGAAACAGCGCGCAGACCACCGCGACTACCGCGAATTCCTCCAGCAGTTTATGCGACAGCGTTTCGACGGCGTTTTCAATCAGCGGCTGGCGATCGTAGACCGGCACGATTTCCACCCCCGCAGGCAGCGTGCGGGCGAGGGCATGTAGCCGCTCTTTCACCGCCTTCAGGGTTTCCAGTGCATTTTTACCCGAGCGCATAACAATCACGCCGCCCGCCACTTCNCCTTCACCGTTAAGTTCCGCCACGCCGCGCCGCAGTTCAGGGCCNGTGCGGACGGTGGCGACATCCGCCAGCAGCACCGGAATACCGCTGTTGACTGTCACGACCACATTGTTGAAATCNTCCAGACTTTTCAGATAGCCGGAGGTGCGCACCATGTATTCGGCCTCGCCCATTTCCAGCAGCGAGCCACTGCTTTCCTGATTAGCGTTTTGCAGCGCGGTCACCAGTTGCTGATGCGTCACGCCCCGGGCGCGCATCCGTTGTGGATCGGCCACCACCTGATACTGACGCACCATGCCGCCGATGCTGGCGACCTCAGAGACATTCGGTACGGTTTTCAGGTCATAACGCAGCGTCCAGTCCTGCAGGGCACGAAGTTGTTCGAGGCTGTGTTTGCCGGTTTTGTCGATCAGCGCGTATTCATAGATCCAGCCGACGCCGGTGGCATCCGGCCCCAGCGAGGCTTTGGCTCCGGCGGGCAGTGAGGATTGAACCTGACTCAGGTACTCCAGCACGCGGGAGCGCGCCCAGTAAGGATCGGTACCATCATCGAACAACACATAAACATAGGCATCACCGAACATCGAAAAGCCGCGCACGGTTTTCGCGCCGGGCACTGACAGCAGNGTGGTGGTCAGCGGATAGGTCACCTGATCTTCGATGATTTGCGGTGCCTTGCCNGGATAACTNACGCGCACGATCACCTGCACATCGGAGAGATCCGGCAGGGCGTCGAGCGGCGCTTTCTGCAATGACCAGATGCCCCAGCCCGCCATCATCAGCGCGGCGAGTAACACCAGCAGCCGGTTCTTCAGCGACCAGCGGATCACAGCGGCAATCATAAATCACCTCCGTGCTGGTGCGCGTCCGGCGCGGGGGCGTCGGTGGCAGGCAGTGCGCTGCGCAGGCTGGCTTCGGAGTCGATCAGGAACTGTCCGGAGGTGACAACNGACTGACCTTCTTCCAGGCCTGAAAGTACCTGCGTCCAGCCATCACGCGTNACGCCGATGGTGACCTTCTGCGGGGTGAAATGTCCGTTGCCGTCNTCGAGCAGCACGGTATTGCGGCTGCCNGTCTGGATCAGCGCTTCCTGCGCAATGGCCAGAACCGCCGTCTGNGCACTGACATCNGGCGATAAATTCAGGTACATGCCGGGACGCAGTTTTTCCTGCCGATTATCAATCACCACGCGGGCTTTCAGCGTACGGCTGACGGCATCCACATCCGGCAGCAATTCGCTGACCGTACCGTGAAATATCTCGCCCGGCTGACTGTCGGCACTGGCCGTAATTTTGCCGCCGATCTGGATCTGACTGGCGGCAGAAGGCGGATAATCCATCACAATCCAAACCTGTTTCAGACTGGTCAGTTCGAACAGCGGCTGTGTGGCGCTGACCTGCGCCCCTTCACGCACGGAAAGCAGGCTGATATAACCGTCTTCCGGCGCGACTACGTCGATGCGGGTTTGCGGCTGACCGGTTTTATCGACGCGGCGCAGAATGTCTTCCGGCATAAACTGCAAAGCCAGCCGCTGACGGGCGGCAGCCGTCAGGCTGCGGTCGGCAAGCTGACGCACGGCCAGATATTCCTGCTGCGCGGCGGTCCAGTCGGGGATCCACAGTGTGGCCAGTTTCTGACCTTTTTTCACAGGCTGCTGGCTGGCAGCGACGTAAAGTTTTTCGACTAAACCATTCGCACGGGCGGCGACCGTGCGCAGGCTGCGTTCATCGGCGCTGACCGTGCCATACACATTAAGCGGTGCGGAAATCATCCGTCGCTGTACCTTTTCACTGCGCATACCGAGATTTTGCTGCTGACGGGCGCTGACCGTCACACCGCCGTCATCCGTGGCTTCATCGGCGTAACGCGGCATCAGATCCATATCCATAAAGGGCGATTTGCCCGGTTTATCGAAACGCTGGCCGGGCGTCATCGGGTCATACCAGTACAGCACTTTGCGTTCGGCCGGAGCAGCAGAAGCCTGCGTTTGCGCTGCAGGGCTGTGACGGCCAGCCACGTAACCGGCGGCGAGTGCGGCCATGATGGCGACGGCCAGCAGGCTGTAAGTTTTAGCGGAAGTCATTAATGAATCTCCTGGGGGGCCAGATAGCGCAGGGCGACCCAATAGCGGGCCACTTCCAGCCCGGCATTGCGTTCGGAAATCTGGCTGTCGATCAGGTTGCGGCGGGCGTCGAGAACGTCATTCAGGCTGCTTTTTCCGGCGCGATACTGTGCCTGAATCACGCTGATGCGTTGCTGTTGCAGGGGAATAACGTTGTTTTTTTGCCGCTGCCATAACGTGGCGGCGGCCTGATATTGCGCCAGCAAACTGGTCAGTTGCGCCTGATGGTCGCGCATCAGTTGCGCCAGCCGGTCATTGCTTTCCATTGCCATCGACTGATCGGCGGCGTGATCTTTATCCTGACGCGAAGCGGTAAACAGCGGCAGATCGACGGTAAACATCACCCCTGCCAGATCTTCATAACTGTCGGCACGATGGGCGTAATAGACTTCCACGCCGACATCCGGCAGCGCCGCAATGGCCGACTGGGAAGATTTCGCCTGCGCCACATCGGCTTCACGCCGAGCCTGAATAATTTCAGGATGTTGTTCGACGCTTGTCGCCTGTAACGCCTGTGGAGGAAGTTCGGTGAAAGGCGGAATGGCACCGTTAATTTCAGGCTGATCGATGCCGGTCAGCTGGCTTAAGCGGGTGCGCGCCAGTTGAACATCCCGTTCGGCTTCGGTCAGTTTGTCTTGCATGCTGATGAGCGTCAGGTGCGCGTCCAGCACCGAGGCGGGCAGCGAACTGCCGCTGCTGACACCGCCCCGCTGAACCCCAATCTGGCGCTGACTTTCGTCCACCAGTTTTTGTAATTGCGAGACGGTTTGCCCGCCGATGGCCAGTTCCATCCAGGCCAGCGCCGCATCGCGTTGCAAACGTGCCCGGATACTCTGGCGGGTAGCCGCCACTTCCCGGGATTCTGCACGCAGCGTGTCGGCTTTGCGCTGGCGCTTATCGCTGCTGATGTAATCCTGCATGATGCCGATACGTTCCATCGTCATCCCTTCACGGGTAAACCGGTCGGTGTTGCCGCCGCTGACCGGCAGGTTTTCGATACCGAATTTCAGCTTCGGATCCGGCAGTTGCATGGCCGAATCGGCACGGTTATCCAGCGCATTGATCTGGTGACGACTGGCAGAAAGCTCGGCGGAATAATCCTGCGCAGCGACCAGCGCCTGCGGCAGGGTAACGGGTGTGGCAAACGCGCTGACCGGCACAAAAGCCAGCAGCCATTGCCACGTCATCCGGTGATGGCGCGGTAAAGTCAACATGGTGAATCTCCCGGTCAGCGTTTCAGCGGTGTCAGTGTCTGTAACTGATAAGCGGACTCAGTTTTGACAAAGCTAAAGGTGACCGGCGTACCGGCGGGCAGGGAGTTGGCGGCGATCTCCGGCGGCAGACGGAAATTCATGGTCATGGCCGGCCATTTCAGCGCAGGAATGGCGTGATGGGAAATCCCCACGCGATCAGACTGCCACTGAGTGATCACGCCTTCGGATTCATAGGCCTGCATATTATGCTGCATCGCCATAGCATCGTGATTCATTGGCATAGCATCGGCAAAAGAATAAGCTGAAATAAAGAAAAGACTTGCAGTAAATACATTTAAAATTGCACGCATGGGAAATACTCCAATACTGTCATTAGATAAAAACTGGCCATTAATCTGGCAAAACAATTTCATTTAATATTGAGTGCGGAAAAACACTCAGGACAGCAGGGGCTATTCTCTGTATCGGCAGAACTGAACTTCAGCGGGAGGAGGAGTGACGGTTGGCGCAATCCAGTCCGCGGTGGTGACCGCTGTGCTGGCATCGACGGTGAGCATGGCTAATGCCGGAGCGACGGGCAATGCCACCAGTGGCACGGAACCACTGTCAGACTGGGTTCTTTCAGGGGCACAGTGCTTCTCACACAACAGCGACTGACTCTGCATGTGCTCTGGAGAATCAGGCATTTGCATGGTGATGTTATGTGCCATGGCGGTGTTTTCCACCGGCGGGCGCATATCGCACTGATGGCTGGCGAGCGCCAGTTGGGCATTCAGGACAAGCCAGCATAACGCGAACAGCAACACACTGACCCGCTTGCCGGGCAAGCGCAGCGAATGCATGAACTGTGAAATCGCGAAACGAACTGACATGATGAATATTATTTCCGTAAGGAAGATGCGACCGAGTATATAAGGAAATAAGGCGAAGAGGAAAGGACAAACAGAATAAGTCAGGATTAAAATTGTCAGGATAATTAAAGAACGCGAATAACAGCGGTTTCTGTTATTCGCATGTTAATTAACGTGTGTTTTCAGGTGATAATTAACTTACAGCCAGCCTGATTTTTTAAGCTTCCAGTATAACCACACACAACCGGCGACAGTGACGCCCAGCGTTACCGGATATCCCCACCAGTCATCCAGCTCCGGCATGTTTTTGAAGTTCATGCCGTACAGACTGAAAATCACTGTCGGGATCGCCAGAATCGCGCCCCAGCCCGCCAGTCGCTGTACCACTTCGTTCTGATGCACCGACACCAGCGCCAGATTCACATGCATGGCGTTCGACAGCATTTCGCGCACATCGTCCGTCGTGCGGATCACCTGATTAGCGTGGTCCTGCACATCACGCACATAAGCCCGCAGGCTCTTAGGCATCAGTTCTTCGTAGTGATGGCTGAGCTGATTACAGATATCTTCCATTGGTACCGCGGCGTTGCGCAGCGAGAGCAGATCCCGCCGCAGACTATAAACCTGCTGCACCGCCTGCTGATTAAAGGTGTTGCGGAACATCAGTTTTTCGATGGCATCAAACTGTTCGGTGTACTGATGCAGGATTTCCAGATAGTTATCCACGATGGAATCGAGTACGCAATACAGTGCATAAGCTGGCCCTTTACTCAACATTTCCGGGCGTTCTTCGGCGTGTTTACGGATTTCTTTATAGCTGGATGACGCACCGTGACGCACGGTGATCAGAAAGTTTTTGCCGAGAAACAGGTGTGTTTCGCCGTACTCGATGGTTTCATTCACTTTCTGCGCAGTGTGCGTAACGATAAACAGCGATTCGCCGTACTGCTCAATTTTCGGTCGCTGATGGGCGGTCAGTGCATCTTCAATCGCCAGGTCATGCAGACCGAATTCTTCCTGAATGCTGCGCATATAGGCATCTTCCGGCTGCCACAGTCCGAGCCAGACAAAGGTATCGGGCTCTTTCAGGACTTCGCTGATGTCTTCGACCGTCACATCCTGCAATCGTTTACCGTCGCGGTAAGCCACGCTGTTAATCACTGAATCACAGCTGGGTTTTTTATCTTCGTTGGAAATGGAATTCATTGTTTTACCCGATTGTTATTCAGACGAAAATCCTGCCCGCAGGCAGGACGATTTCAGTGTCTGAACAGAATAGCGCAGTCTCCGGGAAATGCGCTGACGGGATCTTTAAAAGAATGTTTCAGCCATCGGCAGACCGGCTGACCGTTTCCCAGATATCGATATCCTCACGCATTTGTTGCATCTTTTCCCTGACAAATTTAACGGCGTCACTGCCGAGTAACAGCGAGGCTGGCGGCTCAGGCGCATCGAGCAACTGCAACATCGCTTGTGCGGCTTTTAGCGGGTCGCCCGGCTGATGACCGCTGCGTTTTTCCCGCGTTTCCCGCACGGGGTCGAAACTGGCATCGTAATCACTGATGGCACGCGGTGAGCGCACCATCGAACGTCCCGCCCAGTCGGTACGAAAAGACCCGGGCTGAATGGCCGTGACGGCAATATTGAACGGTTTGAGTTCTTTGGTCAGTGTTTCAGAGATCCCCTGCAAGGCGAATTTACTGCCGCAGTAATAGCTGATGCCCGGCATTGTAATAAAGCCTCCCATCGACGTGATGTTAAGAATATGTCCACCACGACGCTGACGAAAATACGGCAGGAAGGCTTTGATGACCGCAACCGCACCAAAAACATTGACGTCAAACTGATGCAGCGCCTCGCTTAACGGCGACTCTTCCATAATACCTTCATGTCCGTAACCGGCATTGTTGACCAGCACGTCAACGGCACCGATTTCCTGTTCCACGGCAGCCGCGAGCGGGGCGATAGCCTCGAAATCAGTGACATCCAGCATGCGACCAAAACTACGGCGGGGGGCCAGCGCGTCAAATTCTGCGCAGGCTTGCGCATCACGCAGCGTGCCGACCACACGATGTCCTGCTTTCAGGGCTTCTTCTGCCAGCGCACGGCCAAATCCGCTGCTGACGCCGGTGATGAATAATAATTTTGACTGACTCATACAAACTCCTCAGTAAAAAGCGGACTTGCAGAATAGGGGGGACAACAGCAAATCCGTAGCCCCGATCCTCTCTGATGTTTGCCTGTTCCTCTGAGGCGTCTGGACGCGACTGATTCCCGGTGCGACACTTCATTCACTTTCCGCTGCATATTTTCAGGTTCATATGACGTTTCCATCTTTGACAGTGACTGAGCAAATGATCGTGCTTTTGGACCAGCTTACGCCCCATGAAGGCTACAACCTGACGACGCTGGCAGATGTGCGTTTTTTACGTTCAAACCGTCCGCTGCTGCGCACGCCGGTTTTGTATGAGCCGGGGATCGTGATTGTGGTGCAGGGGAGAAAACGCGGATTCTTAGGTAATGATGTCTATTTGTATGATGCACAGCATTATCTGACCGTATCGGTGCCGGTGCCTTTCACCATGGAAACTGACGCCACCGCCAGTGAACCGATGCTGGCAATTTACCTGCGGCTCGATTTCAGTCTGGCGGCTGAACTGATGTTGCAGCTCGATGCTTATGACGCCCCGCAGCCGGAATCGCCGAAAAGTATGGTGTCGAGCCTGATGGATGACGCGATGCGGGCTTGCGTATTACGTTTTTTGCAGGTGATGGCATCTCCGCTGGATGCAAAAATTCTGGGCAGGGCGATGATGCGTGAGTTGTATTACCGCGTGCTGACCGGTGCTCAGGGCGGCACGCTGCGCAGCGCACTGACCCTGCAAGGGCAATTTGGCAAAGTGGTAAAAGCCCTGCGAAAACTGCACGCAGAATACCACTCGCATCTGGATGTGAATGCGCTGGCAAAAGAAGCGGGAATGAGCCTGCCGACGTTTCACAGTCACTTTAAAACCGTCACTGATACGTCGCCGATGCAGTATCTCAAGTCCACCCGTTTGCATCAGGCCAGATTACTGATGTTGCGCAATAACCTGACCGCCTCGGCGGCCAGCGCACAGGTAGGCTATGAAAGTGTGTCGCAGTTCAGCCGCGAATTTAAACGCTTATTCGGGCTGACGCCGGTGAGAGAAGTGGCACGGATGAGGCAGAATTTTTCATTGCCTGCCCCGTCCACGCCGTCGGATTTTATCTCTTCACATTAATAAGGCGTTACGGTGTCACGCCAGACGTGGTTTGTACCTTCACATCCGGCGTGGCTGCCGGACCAAAGACGGTGTAGGTCGGCAAATCGACGTTCTGATACGGCTCCCAGCCGCCGCCTAACGCTTTATACAGCGAGACCAGATCGGTGCTGGTTTTCACTTTCGCTTCAGCGCATTGCTGATGCGCCTGTGCCAGTTGGCGCTGGGCATCAAGCACGTTGATAAAGGTAGAAAGCCCCTGACGGTAGCTGTCGCTCGCCAGATCAAAGGCGGTCTGTAGCGCTTCGGTAGTCTGGTCTAAACCGCTGACCTGATCCTGATCGGTGCGGTAATTCACCAGCGCATTATCGACATCCTGCAACGCAGTCAGCACGGTCTGGCGATAATTCAGCGCCGCATTCGCCTGTTGCGCACGGGAAAGATGCACGCTGGAGACCAGACGTCCGCCCTGAAAAATCGGCAGGGAAATCTGCGGGCCAAAGGAGTAGAAATGGCTGCTCCAGTTATCGAGATAACTGACGTCTGTGTTACGCATGCCGAACTGGCCGGTGAGCGAAATACTCGGGAACATCTGCGCGACGGATACACCAATATTGGCGGTTGCCGCGTGGAGATCAGCCTCGGCTTTGCGTACGTCCGGACGACGGCGCGCCAGCTGTGAAGGCACACCGACCGGCACGGCAGCGGGCAGGGCAGGCATCGGTTTAGGGGCAGAAAGTTCAGCATCCAGCGAGCCAGGCGTCTGACCGAGCAACACGGCCAGTCCGTTCATTGCCTGACGTTCCTGCGCCTGATATTGCGGCAACTGGGCGCGCAGGGAACCCAACTGTGCGCGGGCATTTTCGACATCAAGCTGCGGTGACAGCCCGTTTTGCTGACGGTTTTGTGTCAGATCTAAGGTTTGCTGCGCGACATCGATTTGCGTCTGTATCGCTGCCGTCACGCTTTGCGCGCCACGCAGTTGCAGATAGGCACGGGCGACCTCAGCTTCCAGCGAAACTAATGCATCGTTGCGTTGTTCTATGGACGATTGCGTCTGGGCATTGGCGGCTTCGACCTGACGTCGTGTGCCGCCGAACAAATCCAGCTCCCAGCTGGCATCGAAATTGCCCTGATACAAATTCACCGGCCGCGTAGCCGTGCTGATCGCGCCGGAGGCTTCCGGTCCGAGATCGTCAAGTTGTTGCGAGGCGCCGCTGGAATCGAGAATACCTTTCAGACCGAGCTGCTGACGGGTCATTTTCGCGCTGCCCTGCACCGATGGCAGCCAGGCGCCTTCGGCCTGTTTCACCTGCTCGCGGGCACCGGCGATACGCAGTACTGCCTGTTGCAGGGAAATATTCCCGGCAATCGCACGGGTGATCAGGCTGTCGAGTTGCGGGTCATTAAAGGCTTTCCACCACAGCGGATTTGGCTCCGAGGGCAGGGCAATCGATGCGCCGTCTTTGTCTTTCGGCTGGGTCATATCGTTATAGGCCGAGGGTGTCACCGGATTCGGCTTCTGATAATCCGGGCCAACGGAGCACGCTGCTAATACCAGCGTTAATGTCGAGAGAGTCAGAAAACGGGTGCCTGAATGTAAAACCCCCTTCCGGCCCCGGCCTTCGCAGAGGGTGGAGCAGGACGGCATCACGGATGGCTGATTTCTCAGAGTAGAGCTTTTCTTGTTCAACTTAATGTGCTCCGGCATTACCTTCGCTCTTAACTGGCGAAAGCAGGAAACAAAACGGGATCAAAATAACGGCGACGATGGCGCAATAACCGAATACGTCGATGTAGGCCAGAATGCGCGATTGCGAAATCATCTCCTGATACATGCGCACGGTCGCCAGTTGCATCGGGTCGCCGACCACGTGGGCAAAATCACGGATCGCCTCAGCGCTTTTGCTCACCGCCTGATTAAACTGTTCATTGAGCGGCGACATGTTGTGCGCCATATGCGCACTGTGTGCCTGCGTTCGCTCGGTGACACCGGCTGTCGCCAGCGAAATACCAATCGACCCCGCGACGTTACGGAACATGGTAAACAGCGCGGCAGCGTCGGCGTTCATTTTTTGCGGGATGGTAATAAATGCGATAGTGGTCAGCGGCACAAACAGGAAACCGAGCCCTATCGACTGCGCGCTGCGGTACAGCACCAGCGTTTCAAAATCGACATCAGGTGTCAGCGTTGCCGAATAGATAAACGAGGCCGCCAGCAGGAAGAAACCGAAGGCAATGATGTAACGCGTTTGTACAACGGGCATCAGCTTCAGCACCAGCGGGATCGACAGCACGATCAGCACCGCGCCCGGCGACATCACCAGCCCCGAGAGTGTGGCGGTGTAACCCAGTTGCTGCTGCGCCAGTTGCGGAATGACCACCGAACTGCCATACAGAATCATCGCCATACCGGCCATCAGTAAACCGGCGACAGCAAAGTTTTTATCCTTCAGACAGCGCAGATCGACCACCGGTTTTTTGGCGTACAGCAACCAGTAAACCGCGCCGACAATCCCGGTGGCCGCCAGCACAGCAAAGGTGACAATAAAGCCGGACTGGAACCAGTCATCGTCTTCGCCGCGATCCATCATCACCTGTAAGCAGCCCAGACCCAGCGCAATCAGCCCGATACCGATGTAATCAATACTGAGTTTGCCTTTGGCCTTGCGCTCCCACGGCGGATCTTCCAGCAGCTGATAAATCGCCAGCAGGGCAATAATCCCGACCGGAATATTGATCAGGAATACCCAGCGCCAGCTGAAGTTATCCGTGATGTAACCGCCAAGTGTCGGGCCGACGACCGGCGCGACAATAATGGCAATCGATGAAAGGCCAAACGCTTTGCCGCGATCTTCCGGTTTAAAGTAATCCAGCAAAACCGATTGCTGGATCGGCTGCAAACCGCCGCCGAAAAAGCCNTGCAGNATGCGGAATAAGATCATCTGCCACAGTTCGGTGGCGATGCCGCACAGGAAGGAGCAAACGGTGAACATGCCGATACAGATCAGGAAGTAAGTTTTGCGGCCCATCACGCGGCTGAGAAACGCCGAAATCGGCAGCACGATACCGTTCGCCACCAGATAGGACGTCAGCACCCAGGTCGATTCGTCATAACTGGAAGATAATGAACCGGCGACGTGCGGCAGCGCCACGTTAACGATAGTGGTGTCCAGGATTTCCATGAACACCGCAATGGTCACGACGGCGGCAACTGCCCACGGATTGGCCTTGGGTTTCCAGTAGCTGCGATCTTCATTCATTCGACGGTCACCGTCGGTTCGACAGACAGGCCCAGCGGCAGAGGGTGATTCTCATCAAGACCGCTGTCGATGACGATTTTCACCGGCACGCGCTGAACGATTTTCACGTAGTTGCCGGTGGCGTTTTCAGCCGGGAAGGCCGAGAAGCGCGAACCGGTGCCTTGTTGAATACTGTCAACGTGGCCGTGAAGTTTGATGTCCGGGAAGGCATCGACGGTAATTTCTACCTTGTTGCCGGGGCGCATGCGTTCGAGCTGCGATTCTTTGTAGTTTGCGGCGATCCAGATATCTTTTGAAACCACTGAGAACAGCGAGGTTCCGGCCTGAACCAGCGTACCGAGCTGCACATTACGCTTGGTGACGTAGCCGTCGAACGGTGCGCGCACCTGCGCATAGGAGAGGTTGAGCGTCGCCGTTTCCAGCTGAGCTTTCGCCTGTTCAACCTGTTGCTGACGAGCTTCGACGTTGGTTTCAGCCTGACGGATATTCAGCTGTACCTGCGCGGCAACCTGCACCTGCGCTTTGGCATTTTCCAGATCAGCGGCTGCAGAACGCACCTGCGCGTTGGACGTATCAATATTTTGTTGCGTGGTGGCACGCGGGTCTACGCCGCGCTGACGACGGAAATCGGCAGTGGCATTCAGCAAATTGGCTTCCGCCCGCGTCTGCTGGGCTTTCGCCTGAGCAAGCTGCGCCGGATATTGTACTTTCGCCAGATCGTATTGCGCCTGTGCCTGATGCAACTGCGCGACCGCCAGACCGAGCTGAGCCTGTGCCTGATCGCGCTGCGCGGTCGCGTCACGCGGATCGATGTCCACCAGTAAGTCGCCTTTCTTCACGAACTGGTTATCTTTCACCGCAAGATGAGTGACATAACCGGCAATTTTCGGCGCGATGGTGACGGCATCACCTTCGGTAAAGGCGTCATCGGTGCTGACCTGATCTTTGGTCATCAGCCACCAGACCAGTGCCACGACCACCATCACCACTACCACAATCCCGAGGATGATCAGGGGTTTCTTGCCGGGGCCTTTACGCTTTTCATCGTTATCCTGNTTACTGTCGTCGGGATTTTTCTGGTCTTTGGGATCCTGAGTGTGACCTCCTCCTGATTTTACCTGGCTGGAATCGAGTTCAGTATTNGCGTCGCCGGACGCGGAGGGCTGTGTCTTGTTATCGTTTGTCATAATGCTCTTCTGAATAGTGCTCTTCTGATTATCGGCCGCCACGCGCCGGAACAAAGAAATCTTGTTTTAAGCTAGAACGTATTGATGTAAATGCAAGTAAATCCATGTCAATTAACCTTAGGGAAAGCACAAAGATCCAAACCATAGGGAACGTCTTAAAAGTTGGAAATGGGTTATAATGCCGGGCTGGTATTTGTATTTTTCAAATAAAGTTGATTCTCTGCTTCAGGACATTTTTGTGAAACATTCCCAACAACAACCATTCTTGTGGGTCAACCCATGACCCGTCCCGCGCCTTCCTATAAAGGCCTGACACGTATTGCCTCGCTGGTGTCGCTGTGCGTCGCGCTGATCCTGGTTTGCGTCAAAGTCTGGGCGTGGGCCGCCACCGGTTCGATTGCGCTGCTGACCTCTGCCGCCGACGGTCTGGTCGATGTACTGGCCTCGATGGTGACGCTGATCGGCGTGCGTTATGCCATCCGTCCGGCAGACAAAGGCCACCGTTACGGCCACGGCAAAGCCGAAGCTGTGGCCGCGTTTGTACAGGCGCTGTTACTGGGCGGCGCGGGGCTGGTGCTCGGCGGTGAATCCATCGGGCGCATCATTAATCCGGAACCCCTGGCGCAGCTCGGTCTTGGTATCTGGGTGATCATCGGCAGTTCGCTGGCCGCCACCGGACTGGTGCTGATGCAAACCTATGTGGTGAAACGTACCGGATCAACGGCCATCGCGGCTGACCGCGCGCACTACATTACGGACGTCGCNGTGAATATTGCCGTACTGCTGGCGCTGATTTTCGAGCGTTACTTCGGNTGGACGCGTTCCGACTCCATCGGCGCNCTGTTGATTTCCTTCTATATGATCTGGAATGCGCGCGGTATGGCGGCAGATGCACTGACCCAGTTGCTTGATCGCGAACTGAGTGCAGATGACCGCAAGCGCGTGAAAGCGGCAGTATTAAGTGTTGAAGGCGTGCGCGGTGTACATGACATTCGCACCCGCAACGGCGGCGACCGCGTATTTGTCGAGTTTCACGTCGAGGTTGATGGCAATCTGACGGTGGATGTCGGGCACGATATCGGTGATGCGGCTGAAATGGCGGTGAGCAAGTTGTTTAAGTCTGCGGATGTGACGGCTCATCTGGAGCCGGACGGGATTGATGACGACAGACTGGATAATTTATTGCACTAAGGTCAAGGTTGTGGGTTTGCTCCCTCC
>Ga0065704_10000235_pt1 | contig 60501 bp, 47 predicted proteins | sample SwiRhicommuniRL2_FD_59091 | JGI IMG/M metagenome (GOLD analysis project Ga0065704, IMG submission 59091) | Switchgrass rhizosphere bacterial communities from Rose Lake, Michigan, USA - RL2 v2 (version 2) | ecosystem: Host-associated > Plants > Roots > Rhizosphere > Soil | place: East Lansing, MI | reverse complement strand
CGAACAGCGTGCGCTGCGAATCGAGCACGCGCTCGAAGTCGACGAGCCCTTCCTGGTACTGGACGGTCGCGATGTCGAGCGAACGACGGGCGGCCTGCACGGCCTGCTCCAGCACGTCGACCTGCGCGCGGTTGGTCGCGAACGAGACTGCCGCGTCGTCCAGTTCGCGCGCCGCCTGCAGCACGGTGTCCTGGTAGGCCTCGTGCAGCTGCTGGAAGCGCGCGTCCTGCACCAGCACCTGGTTCTTCAGGCGGCCATAGTCGAACACGTTCCAGACCAGCGCCGGCCCCGTGCTCCAGGCGAGCGTCGTGGCCGAAGACTGCTGCGAGGTCGACGACAGGCCGACCGATCCGATCAGTGCGATCGACGGGTACAGCGCGGCTTCGCTGACGCCGATCAGCGCCGACTGGGCCGCGAGTTGCATCTCGGCCGTGCGCACGTCGGGACGCCGGCGCAACAAGTCGGCCGGCATGTCCACGATCACGTCGAGCTCGGCGTGCGGGATCTGCTCGCGGCCGGTGCCCATCTCGGGCAACGGCCCGGGTGGACGACCGAGCAGCACGCCGAGCGCATTCTGCGCCTGGCGTTCGGCGCTCTCGAGCTCCGGGATCGTCGCGAGCGTGCCGTAATAGAGCGAACGCGCCTGCTGCACGTCGAGTTCGGATTCGTTGCCGCTGCGGAACAGTCGTTCGGTGATTTCGAGGCTGCGCCGTTGCAGCGCGACGTTCTCGCGTGCGATGCGCAACCGCAGCTCGAACGTGCGGACGGTCGCGTACAGGCTTGCGGCCTGCGCGGCGAGCAGCACCTGCACGTCGTCGTACTGCGCGATGCTCGCGAAGTACGCCGCGTCGGCCGCCTCGATGCCGCGCCGGAACCGGCCCCAGAAATCGAGCTCCCAGGCCACGTCGAACGCGGCGCCGTAGCTGGTGTACGACGTGCTCTTGCCGTCCGACGGGTCCTGGCCCACCTCGAGCACCTGCGCGCTGGCTTGCTGCAGTTGCGGGTACAGCGCGCTGCCCGCGATCCCGAGTTGCGCGCGCGCTTCGAGGATCCTCAGTCCGGCGAGGCGCACGCCGGGGTTGGACTGCCGCGCGGCGGAGACGATTCCGTCGAGGACCGGATCGTCGAAGACGCGCCACCAGTCGTCAGGTGCGGTCGGCTGTGCGGGCGCGGCGACCGGCGCAGCCGGGCCCGGCGCCGTCGGCTCCCAGGTCTCAAGCCACGGCACTTCGGGCGATCGAAAGTCGGGGCCGACGGACGTGCAGCCGCCGAGTGCGAGCAGCAACCCGCAGCACGCCGCGCGATGCGCCGGGCGACCCTGCATCACTGGGCGACCGGCGGCGCCTCCGGCGCCACGGCGCCGTCGTGGACCCAGTTCATGAAGATCTGGTAGCCGAGAGCGAGCAGCACCGCACCGACGAACAGGCCGAGGATGCCCGCGGTCGCCATGCCGCCGAGCGCCCCGAGCAGGATCACCGGCATCGGTGCATCGACGCCGCGGCCGAGCATCAGGGGCTTGAGGAAGTTGTCGGCGATGCCCGCGAGGAACAGCACGATGGAGTAGGTGACGGCGGCGCCCGTGCCGTAGTCGCCCGACGTCCAGAGATAGGCGATCGCCGGCAGCGTGACCAGCAGGGCCGGGATCTGTGCGATGCCGAGCACGAGCACGATCACCGACGCGACGCCGGCGAGCGGCACCTTGGCGACCAGCAGCGTCACGCCCACCGCGATCGCCTGGATCAGCGCCACGCCGATCACGCCTTGGGCGACCGCGCGAATCGTCGCGGTCGACAGCTTGACGAAACCCGGTGCGCGCTCCGGGCTGATGATTCGCGCGAAGATCGCCTGGCTCGCGCCCGCGCCTTCGCGGCCAAACGCCATGATCACGCCGGCGATCAGGAACGAGGCCAGGAAGCCGAGGATGCCGCCGCCGATGCTCGCGACGAAGCCGAGCGCCTTGCGCGCGAGGTCACCGACCTTGGGTTGCATGCTCTTCACCAGCGCTGGCAGGTTCTCGTGCGCCTGGGTCCAGTACGCATGGACCTTCTTGCCGACGATCGGCCAGTCCTCGACCCCGGCACGCGGCGCCGGGACGTGCAGCGTGTTCTGTTCCACGGCATGGACGAACTCGCGCACTGAATCGCCGAGCGAGCTCAGCAGTGCCGCGGTCGGCCAGACGATCACGACCGCACCGACGATCGCGATCAGCGTGGCCGCGAGCCCCTGTCGGCCGCCGAGGCGTCGCGCGAGCGACTGGTGCAGCGGGTACATCGCGACGGCGAGGATCAGCGCCCACACCATCAGCGTGATGAACGGCGAAAAGATCCGGTAGCACAGCGCGGCCAGGGCGAAGACGAGCCCGGCCCGGATCAGGACATCCAGCAGCAGCGAGGACTTGCGGCGCTCTTCAGGCGTTGCGAAGGTCATGTGCCCCCTGGTCGCCATGTTCGTTGTAATTGCGCACTGAGCTTGTACGCCAACGCCGCGGCACGGTAAAGGGCCGCCGAGGCGGTCCGCCGGGGACGAGCCCTGTCGCAGGGATCGCGACCGGGGCCTGGAACGGTGGAGCGGCCCGAACGCGCGACGGCGGCCGGCTCCGGTCAGCCGGAGGCGTCCTCGAGGCCCGCTTCGGGCGCCGTCCGGCGCACGCGGACGTCGCCGATCCGCGGTCCGTGCATGGAGAGGACCTCGATCTCGAGCTCGGCCAGTTGCACACGGTCGGCCACGCGCGGGATACGGCCCAGCGTCTCGATGACGAGGCCGCCGACACTGTTGGCCTCGACCATCGGCGCCACGACCCCGAGTTCGCTTTCCAGGCTCAGGATCGACAGGCTCCCCGCGCCGGTCACGCTGCCATCGGGCGCGCGTCGCCACGACGGCGACGATTTCGCAAATTCGTCTTCCACCGGTCCGAACAGCGACTCCACGACGTGCTCGAACGTGAGAAAGCCGATTTCGGTCTCGAGCGGGTCGACGACGATGCCGAAGTGCGGATCGCCACGACGGAACGCGGCGAGCACGGCCTCGAGCTGCTCGTTTTCGCGGACGTGAGGCAGCGGGCGCAGGTACTGGCGGATCGAACCGATGTCGCGCAGCCGTCCGGGGGCAGTGATGAGGTCCTTGATGTGCAGGAGCCCGATGAAGCGCTGCGTCTCGCGGTCCCGCACCGGGTAGCGCGTGTAGCGCGTGCGGCGCACTTCCTCCAGCACGTCCTCGATCGTGGCGTCCTCGTCGACCCAGACCAGCTCGCCGAGCGGGCGCATGACGTCGCCGACGACCAGCTCGCCGAGTTCGAGCCCGCGATAGGCGATCTGCGCCTCGACCGTGCCGACCTCGCCGTGCCGATGGCTCGCGCGCAGCACCGTGCGCAGTTCGTCGATCGAGTGCGCCTCGTCGCCTTCGGTCGCCATCTCGACGCCGAGGCGACGCAGCAGCGAGTTGGCGGCCCCGTTCAGCAGCCAGATGAACGGGTACATGATCCAGTAGAAGACGTACAGCGGCAGCGCGGTGTTCAGCGAGACCGATTCGGCGCGACGGATCGCGAGCGACTTCGGTGCGAGCTCGCCGAGCACGATGTGCAGGAACGAGATCAGGCCGAACGCGAAGGCGAACGCGATGCTGTGCACCACCTCGGGGTCGGTGATGCCGGCGAGCTCCAGCACCGGCTCGATCAGCCGGGCGAACGCCGGCTCGCCGATCCAGCCGAGTCCCAGTGAGGCGAGCGTGATGCCGAGCTGGCAGGCCGACAGGTAGGCGTCGAGGTGCGTGCGCACGATCCGCAGGATGCGTCCGCGCAGGCCCTCGGTGAGCGCGAGCTCTTCCGCCTGCGTGCGACGCAGCTTGACGATCGCGAACTCGGCCGCGACGAAGAAACCGTTCAGGAGTACGAGCAGGAACCCGACCGCGGTCAGGAGCAATGTGTCGGCAGGCATTGCCGCTATGTTACCAGCCGGTCGCCCGTCGCCGCAGGGCGCTGGTCTGCGGGCCGCCTGCGCGGCGGCATCCGATGGCGGACGACCGCGTCGCGCTGGGTTACAGTTCCCGCGGGCGACGCATCCGGAGGCGGGCATGGAACGGTCGTGGCAGCGGCGCTGGAGGGCGCTGGCGCTGTTCGTGGCAGTGAGGGCGCAGGAGGCCGAGCGATGAGCCGCACCGACACCACCGCCTGCATCCTCTGCTCGCGCAACTGCGGGCTGACGGTCGAGGTCGAGCAGGGTCGCTTCACGCGCATCCGCGGCGACGAGGCACACCCCAACTCGAAGGGCTATCTCTGCCAGAAGGCGGCACGGCTCGAGCATTACCAGAACCACGCCGAACGACTGCAGTTCCCGCTCAAGCGACAGCCGGACGGGAGTTTCGAACGTATCCCCTGGGACCAGGCGCTCGCGGAGATCGCGGCGCGCCTCACCGCGATCCGCGACCGCCACGGGGGCGAGGCCTTCGCGTTCGTCGGCGGTGCCGGGCAGGGCAACCACCTCGGCGGCGCCTACAGCCGCCAGTTGCTCGCGGCCATGCGCAGTCGTTTCGCCTACAACTCGCTCGGCCAGGAAAAGACCGGTGACTTCTGGGTCAACGGCCGTCTGTTCGGCCACCAGACCTGTCACACGACCGAGGACGTCGAGCACGCCGACTACGTGCTGTTCATCGGCTGCAACCCGTTCCAGTCGCACGGGATCCCCTCCGCGCGCGAGACCTTGCGCGCGTTCAGGAAGGACCCGCGACGCACGATGGTCGTCGTCGATCCTCGTCGCACCGAGACGGCGGAGCAGGCGGACCTGCACCTGCAGCTGCGACCCGGCACCGACGCGTACCTGCTCGCCGCGATGCTGGCGATCATCGTGCGCGACGGGTTGCACGACGCGGCGTTTCTGCGCGAGCACTGCACCGGGTTCGACGAGGTCGAGCGCAGTCTGCGTGCCGTTCCGATCGAGGACTACGCGCGTCGTGCCGACGTGCCGCTCGAGTTCGTCGAGCGCGTCGCGCACGGCTTTGCCCGCGCGGATCGGGCCTGCGTGCGGGTCGACCTCGGCACGCAGCACACGCTGCACACGACGCTGAACGCGTACCTCGAGAAACTGCTGTGGCTCGTCACGGGCAAGTTCGGCCGCGAGGGCACCAACAACCTGCACTCGTTCCTGCTGCCGATCCTCGGCCACACCGACGAGCGCATGCGTATCGCCGGCAAGCCGCTGCCGCGCACCGTGCACCACGGCATGCATCCGATCGCGGGCATGTTCCCGCCGAACATCCTGCCCGACGAGATCCTGCTGGGCGGCGAGCGGCGCATTCGCGCGGTCGTCGCCGACAGCACCAACCCGCTGCTGACCTGGGCGGACACGGCCGCGTTCGAACAGGCCTTCGCCTCGCTCGAGTTGCTGGTCGTCGTCGACGTCGCGATGACCGAGACCGCGCGCCTGGCGCACTACGTGCTGCCGGCCGCCTCGCAGTTCGAGAAGTGGGAGGCGACGGGGTTCAACCTCGACTTCCCCGAGAACTATTTCCACCTCCGGCACCCGTTGTTCGAGCCGCTCGCGGAGACGTTGCCGGAACCCGAGATCTACACGCGACTGCTCGAACACATGGGTGCGATCCCGCGGCGATTGCCGTTCCTGTCGAGCGTCGCGCGGCTGCAGCCGGCGAGCGCGACCTATGCTCCCTACCTCGCGGCACTCGGCGCGGCCTTCGCCCTGCACAAGCACTGGATGCCGTACGCGGCGTCGATCCTCTATCGCACGCTCGGTCCGACGCTGCCGCGCGGGGCGGCCGCGGCCGCCGTGCTGCTGCCGATGGCGCTGCAGTTCGCGGCGCGACACGAAGCCGCCGTGTGCCGCGCCGGGCATGAAGGCAAAGGGGCCGCACTCGGGCGTGCGCTGTTTCGCGCCATCCTCGAGCAACGCTCGGGGGTGGTGATGAGCCATCACCGGTACGAGGACGTCTGGAGCCTGGTGCGCACGCCCGACCGGCGCATCCGGCTCGAGGTTCCCGAGATGCTGCGCGAACTCGAGGCACTCACGGCCGAGTCGCTCGACTTCGGGCCGTATCCGTTCGTGCTGATGGCCGGCGAACGGCGCAGCTACAACGCCAACCAGATCTTCCGCGACCCGGCGTGGCGCAAGGTCGATCACGACGGCGCGCTGCGGCTGCATCCTGCCGATGCCGAACGGCTCGGGCTCGCGCAGGGCGACCGCGCCGTCGTCGAATCGCACACCGGCCGCATCGAGGTCGTCGTCGACGTCGACGACAGCGTGCGCCCCGGCGTGGTGACGCTGCCGCACGGCTACGGTGCGCGCTTCGCCGGGCGCGGCCCGATCGGGCCCGTGGTGAATCGCCTCACGGCGTCGCAGCATTGCGATCCGTTCACGCGCACGCCGTACCACAAGTACGTGCCGGTCGCGGTTGCGCNCGCACCGGCGGACACGACGCCGGCCTGAAGCATCGCCANAGNCGCGCTCCGCTATCCGGGCGCGTTTTCGCGTCCGCTCCGCTTCGGGTTCGTGCAGCGNCTTAGCGCCTGTCCGCAGCGCACTTACGCCGATTCGCGCCNNATTCCGACACTCATCCGATCTGGGACCTTTTCCCTCATTGCCCGCTTGTCGATCGGCAGACTCCGCCCCGTCATCGAGCCGGGCCACTGCCGGCTTCGCCACACGGACGATGGGAGAAGAGATGATCAGAGCATTGAAGCTGGCCGCCCTGGCCACCCTCGCGACGCTGGCCTGCATTCCGGCCGCCAACGCCTACACGACCACCCGCAAGTTCCACCCGGGTCACTACACGGTCCTGTTCATGTCGGACAACGTGTCGCAGAAGGCGATGTACGACGCGAACCGCTCGGGCATGACCGGCATCGTCAAGAAGTACTACTGGCGCGACCTCGAGCCGACCCAGGGCAACTACAAGTTCGACGTCATCCAGGCGGACCTGAACTGGGCGCAGGCCTACGGCATGCAGCTCGTGATCATGATCGTCGACAAGACGTTCAAGCTCGAGCGGCCCAACCCCGCCTACCTCGACGCGCTGACCCCGCGCAACCGCGCCGGCGGCTACACGATCGTGCGCTGGAACCCGACCGTGGTCTCGCGCTACAAGGCGCTCGTCGCGGCGATGGGCAATCGCTTCGACTCGCACGCGAACTTCGAGGGCATCGCGGTCCAGGAGACGTCGCTCGGCCTCGACTCGCCCGTGCTGAAGGCGTTCGGCTACACGCCGGAGAAGTACCGCGACGCCTCGATCGAGAGCTACGGCCATGCGCTCAGCGTCATGCCGCGCTCGCGCGTGTTCTGGTACCAGAACTACTTCGTCGGCAACCAGACCTACATCGGCTCGATCGCGGCCGCGCTCGGCCCCAAGGGCCTCGTGATGGCCGGGCCGGACGTGCTGCCGGACAACAAGTCGCTGGTCAGCAAGTCGTACCCGTACTTCACCCAGAACCGCGACAAGATGCACCTCGGCATCCAGATCGAGGACGTCTGCTACAGCCACCTGCACGCGACGTCCGGGTACAAGACCAAGTACTGGACGCCGGCGGAGCTGCACAGGTACGCCCGCGACCAGCTGCACGTCGACTACCTGTTCTGGGTTCGCGTGCCGAAGGCCTCGCCGACCGATTCCTACGACTGGTACGACGCGTTGCCGGTGATCCAGTCCAATCCGTCGTTCTGACGATACGGCTCGCCGGGCCCCGCGGCCCGCGCGCAGCCCGCACCGTGTTCTCCTCCTGGCCCCGCCACGCGCGGGGCCTTTTTTTGCGTCGGCCGGTAACCGAGGTATCTTGCGCAGCGCGCCCTGTGTCGCCCGGAGTCTGCGAAACATGAGCTTGCCGGAGATCCTTCGCTGTCCCCGCACCGACACGCCGCTCGCAAGGCTGCGAGTCGGTGGCGTCGACACCGACGTCTGCGAAGACTGCGGTGGCGTGTGGCTCGACCATGCCGAGCTCGGGCGCTTCGACCGTCCCGACACGGTCCTCGGCGACGCCGTCGTTGCGCACCTGCGGCAGTTCCCGCCGGGTCTCGTCGACCACTCGCGGCGTCTGCGTTGCCCGCGGCACCGGGCGGTGGTGATGCTGCGGCGGCGCTATTCGGCGGAGGTGCCGGTCGAGATCGACGTCTGTCCCGAATGCGGCGGCGTCTGGCTCGACACCGGAGAACTCGCCGCGATCCGCGAGTGGCGTGCCGACGCCTCGCGCTAACGGGCGGGCGCGCTGAGCCTCAACGCACCAGCTCGCGCCCGATGATCAATCGCTGGATGTCGGACGTGCCCTCGTAAATCTGGCACACGCGCACGTCGCGGTAGATCTTCTCGACGAGGAAGTCCTCGGCGTAGCCGTAACCACCGAGCACCTGCACCGCGGCGGAGGCGATGCGCTCGGCCCGCTCGGACGCGAACAGCTTCGCCATGCACGCCTCCCGCAGGCAGGGCTGGCCCGCGTCCTTGAGCGAGGCCGCGTGCAGCACGAGCTGGCGTGCGGCCTCGAGCTCCGTCGCCATGTCCGCGAGCCGGAAGGCCACGGCCTGGTGTTCGGTCAGAGGCTTGCCGAAAGCCTGCCGGTCGCGTGCGTAGACGAGCGCCTGTTCGAGCGCGGCCGAAGCCATGCCGACGCTTTGCGCCGCGATGCCGATGCGGCCGGTCTCGAGGTTGGCGAGCGCGATCCGGTAACCCTCGCCCTCGTCGCCGATGCGCAGCGCATCCTCGACGAAGACGTCCTCGTAGACGAGTTGCGCGGTGTCCGACGCGCGCTGGCCGAGCTTTTTCTCGAGCCCGCCGACGCGAAAGCCCTGGCGTCCGGCGGGAACGAGAAACGCCGTGTGGCCCTTCTTGCCGGCGCCGGGATCGGTCACCGCGAACGTGATGGTTACGCCCGCGATCGCGCCCGAGGTGATGAACTGCTTGGTGCCGTTGAGCACGTAGCCGCCCTCGACGCGCCTCGCGGTCGTGCGCAGGTTCGCGGCATCGGAGCCGGCGTGCGGCTCGGTCAGCGCAAACGCGCCGATCATCTCGCCGGCCGCGAGCGGTCGCAGGTATTCACGCTGCTGTTGCGGCGAACCGCGCGCGACCAGGATCGCGCAGACCGGTGCGTTGTTGACGCTCATCAGAGTCGACAGCGCGCCGTCGCCGGCCGCGATCTCCATCAGCGCGAGCGCGTAGGAGACGTAGTCGAGGCCGGCGCCGCCGAGCGCCTCGGGCACGGTCATGCCGAGGAAGCCGAGGCTGCCCATCTCGGCGAGCACCTCGTGCGGAAACGCGCCGTCGGCTTCCCACTGCCGCGTGTGGGGCGCGAGCCGGTCGCGCGCGAAGTCACGGGCGGTGTCGCGCACCAGCAACTGGGCGTCGGTCAGCATCATCGCGGGCAGCCTCTCGTCGGGGAACGTGCGTCGGCCGCGGAGCTTACGCCGTTCGCCACGTCGTCGCTCGGCGCCGCACTCGCCACGGCGCGCGCGTGCGACTTCAGGGCGTCACGGCCAGCACGAGCTTGCCGACATGGACGCTCGACTCGAGCACGCGGTGTGCCTCGGCCGCCCGGTCGAGCGGATACACGGCGTGGATCACCGGCGCCACGCGTCCCGCGTCGAGCAGCGGCCAGACGTTCTTGCGCAGCGCCTCGGCGATCGCGCCTTTTTCGGCGCTCGAGCGCGGCCGCAGGGTCGAGCCCGTCACCGTCAGGCGCCGGCGCATCACCTCGAACAGGTCGAACCGCTCGACGATCGCGCCGGACTGGGTCGAGACCTCGACCAGACGCCCGTCGATCGCGAGCGAACGCAGGTTGCGTTCGAAGTACGTCGCGCCGACGATGTCGAGGATCACGTCCACGCCGCGACCGCTCGTCAGCTCGGCGATGCGCTCGGCGAAATCGTGCGTGCGGTAGTTGATCGCGGCCTCGGCGCCGAGCGCGAGACAGGCAGCGCATTTTTCGTCGCTGCCCGCCGTGACGAAGACCCGGGCACCGAACTCGCGCGCGAGCTGGATCGCGGTGACGCCAATGCCGCTGGTGCCGCCGTGCACGAGCACCGTGTCGCCACGCACGAGCCGGCCGTGCAGGAAAAGGTTCGCCCAGACCGTGAAGAACGTCTCCGGCAAGGCCGCGGCACGGATCGCCTCGTATCCCTGCGGCCACGGCAGGCACTGGGTCGCCGGCACGCTGCAATACTCGGCATAGCCCCCGCCGTTGACGAGCGCACACACGCGACTGCCCACTTCGAACGCAGTCGTCTCCGCGCCCGTCGCGACGACCTCGCCCGCCACCTCGAGCCCGAGGATCGGGCTTGCGCCCGGTGGCGGCGGATAGAGCCCGCGGCGCTGCATGACGTCGGGCCGGTTGACGCCGGCCGCCTGCACGCGGATGAGCACTTCGTCCGCGGCGGGTGTCGGCACACGCGTGCGGCCGACGTGCAGCACCTCCGGTCCACCGGGCCCCGTCATGGCGACGTAACGCATTTCCTCGGGCAGCATGGCGATCCTCGCGTGCGTGTGCGGGCATTCTAGCGCCGGGCGCGGCGCGACCCGCCGCGAACGCAGTCGTCGCCTCGACTCTCGCGTCGCGCGTCACGCCCCGTCACAATCGGGGCTCGTGTGCACGCGCACGCAGCGATCGCGGGTCCGCATGGCGAGCAGGGAAGAACTGGCGGCGTTCATGGAGCGGGAATTCCCGCAGTCGAAATGCACGGTCCGCGAGGTGGGCGACCGCCGCGCCGTCGTGTCCCACCGTATCGGGCCGGCGGAACTGCGCCCCGGCGGCACCGTGTCCGGGCCGACGCTGATGAGCGTCGCCGACGCCGCGCTGTACGTCGCGATCCTCGGTGAAATCGGCATCGTGCCGCTCGCCGTGACGACGAGCCTCACGATCAACTTCCTGCGCAAGCCCGACAGCGCGCGGGACATCGTCGGCGAGTGCCGGCTGATGAAGCTCGGGCGCACGCTCGCGGTGGGCGAGGTCTGGCTCTATTCGGAGGGCGAGAGCGAGCCCGTCGCGCACGTCGTCGGGACGTATGCGATCCCGCCGCGGCCGCCGAGCTGAGGGCCGGCGCGGGCAGAATTCTGGACTGCCTCTAGACGCGACCGGTCGCAACGGATAGAAGCAATCCATTGCGTCACCGCGGAGCGCCTCGGCCCGCTGACGTGGCGCGATCGCGGGAGACAAAAATGAATCGAGCGCTCGTTCTCGTCGTCGTCGCCCTGGCGTTGCTTGCCGGCGTGTACGTGGGTGGGGTGGGTCCGGCCAGCCGCGCCGTCGCCGAGGCGGTGCCTGCCGTCGACGCGCCCGTGGGCGCGACGCTGCTGCCCGGATTGGGTCACCACGAGTTCAAGATCACGACGCGCAGCGCCGAGTCGCAGCGCTGGTTCGACCAGGCGCTGATGCTGACCTTCGGCTTCAACCACGACGCCGCCGAGCGTTCGTTTCTCAAGGCCGCCCAGATCGATCCCGACTGTGCGATGTGCTGGTGGGGCGCCTCGCTCGTGCTCGGTCCGCACGTGAACGCGACGATGGATCCGGCGGACGCGCCGAAGGCCTGGCAGCGGTTGCAGCGGGCGATCGAGCTCGCGCCCGCTGCGACACCGCGCGAGCAAGCCTTCATCCGTGCGCTGGCGGCGCGCTACGCGGCGAACCCGCCGCAGGACCGCCGCTCGCTCGACGCGGCCTACGCGGATGCGACCGGCCGGCTCGTGGCAGAACGGCCCGACGACCTCGACGCCAAGGTCTTCCACGCCGAAGCGCTGATGGACCTGCAGCCGTGGGACTACTACGACGACAAGCTGCAGCCGAAGGGCAACACCGCCAAGGTCGTTGCCCTGCTCGAGGAAGCGATCGCCAAAAACCCTGAGCACGCCGGCGCATTGCACCTGTACGTGCACGCGGTGGAGGCCTCCGCAGATCCGCAGCGCGGCGTCGTCGCGGCCGACCGGCTGCGGGCGCTGATCCCGGGCTCCGGGCACCTGGTGCACATGCCCGCGCACATCTATGCCCGCGTCGGTCGCTGGCACGACGCGGTCGTGGCGAACCAGGCCGCGATCGCGGCCGACCAGCAGTACCTCTCGATGTGCCGCGGCAATTACCGCGGTGTCTATCCGCTCGGTTACGTGCCGCACAACCCGCACTTCCTGTGGTTCGCCGCGAGCATGGAAGGCGCAAGCCGGGTGGCCCAGGACGCTGCGCGCGTGACGGCCGAACGCGTCAACCTGCCCGACCTGATGCGCGAGCCGGGTTACGCCGGGCTGCAGCACTACTGGCTCACGCCCTGGTTCGACGACGTGCGCTTCGGCCGCTGGGACGCGATCCGCGCGCGGCCGAACCCGGCGCCGGACCTGCCGTACGTGACCGCGATCTGGAACTACGCGCAGGCGATGGCCGCGATCCGCCAGAAGCGCGAGGCCGATGCCGTGAAGCATCACGAGGCGCTGGCCGTGCTCGCCGCCGATCCGAAGATGGACGAACTGCTGGTGTGGGACCGCTACCCGTTGTCGCTGGCGGCCCGTGTCGCCGACCGCACGGTCCGTGCCGAGCTCGCACGCCTGCGCGGGGACGACGAGGCCGCGATCGCCGCGCTGCGCGAAGCGGTGCAGATCGAGGACCGCATCCCGTACGACGAGCCGCCGGGCTGGCACGCGCCGGTGCGCCAGACCCTCGGCGCGGTGCTGCTCGACTCGGGACGCGCGGCGGAGGCGGAAGTCGTTTATCGCGAGGAGCTGCAGCGCAATCCGGCCAACGTGTGGTCGCTCAAGGGGCTGCAGCTCGCGCTCGAACGGCAGCGCAAGGATGGGGAAGCGAAGCGCGTCGCGGCGGAGTATGCGCGGGCCAGCGAGCACTCGGACGTGCAGCTGGTCGCTTCGCGGTTCTGAGCGAGCATCGCCGCGTCACGCTTGCGACGCGGGCACGGCGACGAGGCCGCACGTCGATCCAAAAAAAAACCCCTGCGGCCGGTGGCCGCAGGGGCGATTCTTCTTCTATCGAGTTTCGTTGGTCTCGGATCGAACACGCCCGGTCGGAGCGGCGGCATCGCCGCGCGACGCCGCGTGCCGCCGGCACGGGCGCCGTGTCACCACTGCGGCGTGAACACCGGATTGGCCTCGATCACCGGCAGCGCGTCGTACCAGTCGTAGCTGTCAGTGGGGTTCGCGGTCGGGATGCGCACCCAGAACAGGTAGTTCGCGTAGAGCTTTTCGCGCGCGTAGGTGAAGAGTTCGTCCGGCGTCCAGTACTTGGTCGAGTAGCCGGCCGTGGCGTGCGGGTGCTTGTAGCAGATGCCCTCGATCTGGATGCCCATGTGCATCCAGCCCTTGTACGTCGCGTAGAACGGATACGACTGCTTCACGAGGTCCTGCTTGTCCGGCATCACGTCGGGGCCGGCCATGACGAGACCCTTCGGGCCCACGGCCTTCGCCACCTGTCCGATGTAGCTCTGGTTGCCGAGCAGGAAGTTCTGGTACCAGAAGATCCGTGACTTCGGCATGCTCGCAAGTCCGGACTCGAACTGCTCGATGTACGCGTCGCGGTATTTCTCGGGCGTGTAGGCGTAGGCACTCAGCTCCGCCCCTTCGAGGCCGAGCGACGTCTCCTGCGTGGCGATGCCCTCGAAGTTCGGGTGCGCGTCGAAGCGTGCGCCGAGCGCCGCGACCAGTGCCTTCCAGCGTTCGGTGTAGGTCGGGTGCCAGCGCAGCATCGTGTAGCCACCGATGCGGTTCGGCTTGCTGATGCCGGCCAGGTACACGGGCGCCGGGTCCTCGGCCGAGAACGTCTTGTCCTCGATCATGACGATGATCTGCTGGCCGTAGCTCTGCGCCCAGCTGAGGTCCGCGACGATGGCCGAGAAGTCGTAACCGCCCTGCGTCGGCTCGAGCTTGCGCCAGGTGTAGCGCTTGACCAGGCCGACGTTGCCGGGGCGCAGCGCGTCGTTCATGTACTTGAGCCCGTTCTGGCCGCGCAGCAACACCGTGTAGTGGCCCGGGTGGAACTTGCGGTCGGTGACGTACGGGCCCTTGACCGGCAGGATGCCGCACGGGTCTTCGCCCTGCAGGTTGAGCGGCAGGCTCACTTCCTGCGCGTCGGCGAGCGATGCACCGAGGTAGACCTTGGTGTCGGTGCCGCCGGTGTTGCGCACGCAGATCTGCGAGGTCTGCGGCGTCCAGAAGTACGTGCCGTCGAACGAATTGACCGAGGCGTCGAACGACACCTCGAGGTTGCGTTCGGCGTTGATCCGCACCACGTCGCCCGTTTCGAGCTTGATGGTCGACATCGAGTTGACGCCGCTCGACGCCGTGAACGTGCCCGCGAACCGCTGCGGTGTCGTGGCACCGGCGATCAGGCGCACTTGCCACTTGCTGCCCGTGACCTGGGTGATCAACAGGCCGCTGTCGGGCGTGGCGGCTTGGGTGGCTGCCAGCGGCATCAGTGCCCCCAACACCATCGTGGCAGCCAATAGACGAATCTTCGTGAACATGCTTCGCTCCCCAATCAAGAAGACTTCCCGATCGAGGCCGTGCACGAGTCGCAGCAGAAGGTCCTTCTTCGTCGCTGCCACCGTGTGCGTGGCCTGACGAGTCGCTCGCCGAACTGCGCGGCAGTGTCTCGCTGCCGCCGTTCACCGGACCGGAGATCGCGCCGGAACGGTTGCGTGTGTGGCGCGCAAAATGGCTTGTTTTAAAGTGGTTTTCGCGTAGGTCGCGCGCTTTTGTGAGGTGCCTCGCATTTGTCGGGCACCGGCGCGCGTCGAACGCGGACGCGATTGCTTCGCGATGTCGTCAATGACGTGTTGAAGCGAAGCGCACAATGAAAACGAACCTGCGTGTGCGATCGCACACGCGCGAGCAGCGCGCGCGAGGGGGGAGCGGCGGCCGGGCCGCCTATCGTTCGAGACGGCGGTACTTCTCGAGGATCCGCTGCAGCCGTGCGTGATCGATCGCGACGAGCCGATGGTCGTCGATGCCCGTCATCGTGCGTGCCGCGACCATCGCGTTGATGATCGATTCCTCGACGGCGAGCACGGTCGACTCGAACAGGCCGTCGAGCTGGTCGTTGGGCAGGAACGATGCGTGCTGCAGTCCGGCATCGGCGGAGGCCGCCGCGGCGTTGGCGGTCGAGAATGCGACGAAGATGTCGCCGGAGCCGTTGCCGGCCGTGCCACCGGTCCGCGCGATGCCCATCGACGCGCGCGCGGCGATGCGCTTGAGCTGCGTCGGCAGCAGCGGCGCGTCCGTCGCGATCACGACGATGATCGAGCCGAGTTCGTTCGGACGCCCGGCATCCGCCGTGAACGGCGCATCCTCGGGCCACTCGCGACCCACGGGCACGCCGGCCACCTGCAACTGCCAGCGGCGCCCGAAGTTCGACTGCACGAGCACGCCGACGGTGTAGTCGCCGACGCCTTTGACGCGCACGCGGCGTGACGAGGTGCCGGTGCCGCCCTTGAACTCGAACGTGTGCATGCCGGTGCCGCCGCCCACGTTGCCTTCCGCGACCGGTCCGCCACGCGCATTGTCGAGCGCCGCGAACGCGTGCTCGCGGCGGACGTGGAAGCCGTTCAGGTCGTTCAGGTGGCCGTCCCAGGTTTCCGCGACGATCGGCAGGCCCCACAACTGCTCGGTCGCGCCCCTGCGCACCAGCCATTCGACGACGGCGTCGCGCACGACGCCGACGCTGTGCGTGTTCGTGATCAGGATCGGCGTGGTCACGAGACCCGACTCTTCGATCCACGTCGTCCCGGTCATCTCGCCGTTGCCGTTGCCCACGGCGTAAGCGCCGAACACGGCACCGAGCGTTTCGCGGCCCCGCGGCAGGATCGCGGTGACGCCGGTGCGCACGGGCCCCTTGCCGACCTGCAACGCGCCTTCGCCTTCGACGATCGTCGTGAAGCCGACTTCGACGCCGGCGACGTCGGTGATCGCGTTCAACGGCCCGGGGGTGCCGACGAACGGGATGCCGAGGTCGCGTGCGCGCGGTCCGGGCGTCGGTGGTGCGGCGCTGCCGCCCGGCGCGACGCCGAGCGTTCCGAGCAGCAGACAGCCGGCGAGCCCGAATCGTGCGTCCATCGTGTTGCCCCCGAAGTGTTGGGCGAATCATCGCACGGCTCGCCGCGCTCGTGGACAGCGGCGGGAGCGTGCCGTGTTTGCGGACCCGAACGTCGAACAGGTTGCGACTTTCAGCGTGCTCCGATTTGGTTGTCGGCCATCGTGCTGCATCCACTCCGATACCGCCGTTCGCCATGGCCGCTGACTGACGGCGCTTCGGCTGGCGCGACACTCGATGTGCGAATTTTTTTCGTGGGATTCGATAGGGGGAATCGAACATGCAGTCCAGCACCAGGATGTTCGCGGCGGTTGCGACGCTGTCGGCGGGATCGATGACGGTCGTCATGGCGGACGCTGCACGGGCCGCCGACGAGGCACAGGCGGCCGCGACGGGGGTCACCGAGTTGATCAGCGTCACCGCCAACGGCCAGCGGGCCGCAGGCGACAGCAACCTGAGGCACGGCGGCGGCGCGTTGAGTGCCGACGGCCGCTACGTCGCGTTCTATTCGTTCCGTGACAGCGTCGCGCGGGGCGACGGCAACGCACTGCCCGACGTCTTCCTGCGCGATCGCGACCGGTCCATGACGCTCCTCGTGAGCGCCGCGACGACCGGCGGGGCCGGTGACGGCTGGAGCGGGCTGCCGTCGATCAGCGACGACGGTCGACTGGTCTGCTTCATGTCGGCGGCGGGCAACCTCGTGGCAAACGACCGCAACGACTCGGCCGACATCTTCGTGTGGAACCGCGACACCGGACGCACCGAGCTCGTGAGCGTCGCCTCGGGCGGCGCGCCCGGCGACGATGCGAGCCTCGAGTCGGCGCTCAGCGCCGACGGCCGCTACGTGGCGTTCACGTCGTTCGCATCGAACCTGGCAACGCCGGACCCGGACCGGCGCACGCACATCTATCTGCGCGACCGCGACGCCGGCGTGACGGAGCGCATGACGGTCGGCCTGCGCGGCGAGCTGGCCAACAGCTACAGCTGGGAGCCGAGCGTCAGTGCGGACGGCCGCTATGTCGCGTTCTACTCCAACGCCGACAATCTGGTCGAGGACGACCGTGGCCAGTGGTCGGATGTCTTCGTCCGCGACCGCCGCAACGGCCAGACGCACCGCGTGAGCGTCAGCTCCGCCGGCGCGGCCGGCAACGACTACAGCGTGCAGCCGATGATCAGTGCGAACGGCCGCTACGTCGTCTTCGTCTCCCTGGCCGACAACCTCGTCGCCGGCGACACGAACGCCCGCATCGACGTGTTCGTGCACGACCTTGAGCTGCGCACGACCGAACGGGTCAGCGTGGGGCCGGACGGGCGGCAGGCGAACGACGCCAGTGATGAGCCCTCGATCAGCGCCGACGGCCGCTACGTCACGTTCGAGTCGTACGCGACCAACCTCGTCGCCGGGGACACCAACCGGCAGCTCGACGTGTTCGTGCACGACCGCGAGTCCCGCACGACACGACGCGTCAGCGTGGGCAACGGGGGCAGCCAGGCCAACGAGGCGAGCTGGACGCCGTCGCTCAGTGCCGACGGCCGCCACGTCGCATTCCGGTCGGACGCGAACAATCTCGCCGCGAACGACCTCAACACGTCGTCGGACGTCTACGTGCACGACCTCGCGCTGCGCACGGAAGGCGAAACGGCGTTCACGCTCAAGCCCGGTGCCCTGGATTTCGGGGCGCAGGCGGTCGGTTCCCGGGTGACGCAGGCATTCTGGTTGCGCAACAAGGGCACGGACGCGCTGGCCATCCGGACGATGGAACTGCGTGGCGTCGACGCGAGCTCGTTCGCGCTGTCGCACGGCTGCTCCACCTCGCTGGCCGCGGGCCAGGCTTGTGCGCTGCGCGTGACGTTCCAGCCGGGCGACAGTGGTGCAAAACAGGCGACGTTGCGGGTCACTGCCGGGGACGGGGCGGTGCGCACGCGGGCGCTCGCGGGAACCGCGATGCCCTGAAGCCGTGCGCGGGTCTCCGGGTGCGTGTGGGTCGCTGGCGAGCCCGCGCCGCGCAGGTCGACAAAAAAAATGGGCGCTCACGAGTCAGGTGAGCGCCCACCGGCACGGCTTTGGTTGTTCGACGGTCCGCGACGGACAGCGGGGCCAGGCCAGACAGTGATGACGGTAGTCGGCCAGGGCCCCGAGGCCGGCATTCTCCCCGACCGCGCGACCCCGTCGCGCGAGCCGACACCAGTTTGGGTGCGATGACACGTGGCCGACGGACGGCGAACCGCCGGTCCGGCTCGCCGTGCGCTTCGGTATAGTCGACCGCTTCAGGTCCGGCGCAGCAGATCGTTCCGGGGTCACGGCACGCCGGGATCGCGGCTGCGCCCACCGACGAACGACAAACGGGGAAAACGCATGCGCAAGGTCGGCAAGGTGCTGGCGTGGATCGGCGGGCTGCTCGCGGCCGGAGTGGTCGCGGCCTCGATGTGGTTCTGGTTCACGCCGGTGGGCCTGAACAACTACGTCAACAAGATCACGCTGCAGCTCACGTTCGATTCGCCCGAGATCCTGTCGCAGCTCGGGTTCGTCGACAACACGCCGCTCGACTTCCACAGCGGCGAGCTCGACAGCCACACCAAGGCGCACGACGACGAAGTGCTGGCCCGCCTGCGCAAGGCGCGGCAGGGGCTCGACCGCTATGGACCGGACGGCCTCGAAGGGCAGGAACTCGTCACCTGGCAGACCACCGCCTGGTTCCTCGACGACCTGATCCGCGAAGCGGAGTTCGAGCACGGCGCCTACCGCGTCAACCAGATCTCCGGTCCGCTCGTCACCACGCCGCAGTTCCTCACCGACACGCACGTGATCAAGGACGAGCGCAGCGTCGAGCGCTACCTGTCGCGCCTGCAGGAGTTCGGCCGCGTGCTGCGGGAGGTCAAGGTCCGGGTCGAGGGCGATCGTGACGCCGGCGTCGTGCCGCCCGACTTCGTCATCGACCAGTCGCTGACCGGCATGCGCGCGTTCGTCGCGAGCGGTGCCGCGCAGAACGCGCTCGTCACGACGCTGCCCGACAAGCTGGCGAAAGTGGAGGGCCTCACCGACGAGCAGCGCAAGGCCTACGTCGCGCGCGCGACCGACATCGTCGCGAGCGACGTCGTGCCGGGCTACGAGGCGATGATCGCGCTGTTCGAGTCGATGCGGCCGACCGCGTCGCACGACGCAGGCATCTGGCGCATTCCGCACGGCGACGAGATCTACGCCGCCGCGCTCAAGTCGAGCACGACTACCCTGCTGTCCGCAGAGGAAATCCACGCACTCGGCCTCGCCGAGGTGGCGCGCATCGAGGCGGAGATGACAGCGATCCTCGATGCCCAGGCCGTGCCCGGCGCGACGCTCGCCGAGCGGATCGCGGCGCTCAACGTCGACCCGGCGCAGAACTTCCCGAACACCGACGAGGGCCGCGCGCAGATGCTCGCGAGCCTGCACGAGATCGACGCCCGCGTCATGGCCGTGGCGCCGAAGTTCTTCAAGACGATCCCGCCGCAGCCGCTCGAGATCGTGCGCGTGCCCGAGTACTCGCAGGACTCCGCGCCGGGCGGTTACTACAACCCGCCCGCGCTGGACGGATCACGACCGGGTCGCTTCTACATCAACCAGAAGGACACCGCGGACAACCCGAAGTGGACGCTGGCCTCGCTGATGATCCACGAGGGCTCGCCGGGCCATCACTTCCAGCTGTCGGCGCAGCAGCTGATCAAGGGCGTGCCGTTGCTGCGCAAGGTGCTGCCGTTCAGCGCCTACGCCGAGGGCTGGGCGCTCTACGCGGAACGCCTCGCCAAGACCGACATGGGGTTCTACGACCAGGACCCGCTCGGCGACCTGGGCCGCCTGCAGGCCGAAATGTTCCGCGCCGTGCGGCTGGTCGTCGACACCGGCATGCACGCGAAGCACTGGTCGCGCGAACAGGCGATCGACTACATGATCGCGAAGACCGGCAAGACCGAGGCCGAAGTCACGCGCGAGATCGAACGCTACGTCGTGTGGCCGGGGCAGGCGACGTCGTACAAGGTGGGCCAGCTCGCGATCCTGCGCATGCGTGACAAGGCCGAAAAGGCGCTGGGCGCGAAGTTCGACCTGCGCGAGTTCCACGAAGTCATCCTGCTGAACGGTTCCATGCCGCTGGCCGTGCTCGAAGGCGTGGTCGATCGCTGGATCGCGCAGCAGCAGGGAAGCGCGACGGGAGCCTGACGCGGAGGCCCTCCCCTGGCGCGGGAGGGCCCGATCTCGAGTCGGTGGAAGTGGCGCCCCGGCGCGTCAAGCGCGGGGCACGAGCCGAGCGCGGCGAGCGCTCAGGCGGAGCGCGCGTGCTGCCAACGCGGCTCCTCGAATTCGATCCAGTACTCGCGCTGCTCGACGTCCGACAGCCGCAGCGGCGCGCGAGCGGCCGGCACGTCGCCGATCACGGCTTCCGACCCGTCGAAAAGACGCCGGCAGACCCAGCAACGCTGCTCGCTCGTGTTGCTCGGCGCGCGACAGGTCGGGCAGATGACGATCATGGCATCCTTGCCTCGGTCTTTTGCGACGGTGACAGAATAAGGGGCACGGTGCGGCACGCTTGTAGTCGGGACCGCGGATCGATCGCGGGGCGGGACCGACAGACGTGTAGGACATCGTGATGTGTCGCGGCCGACAGCGGCGCAGACGTTGACCGGGGCGAGCCCCGCTCAGGAGTCGCGGCGTCCGAGCCAGAACATGGCGAGCACGCCCAGCAGCAGCACGCCGACGCCGGCGATTGCGCCGAGACGCACGTACTCGACGCTCGCCCACAGCACGAACAGGCAGCTCGCGCAGAACACCAGCGGCAGCAGCGGGAACAGCGGCACCCGGAAGGGTCGTCGCAGGTCGGGGCGCTTCACGCGCAGCACGATCACGGCGAGGCCGCTCGCGCAGAGGAACAACCAGAACACGGGCGAGGTGTAGTCGATCATGGTCGCGAAGCCGTCGCGCGAGTACGTCCCGAGCCCCACGAGCAGCACGCCCACCGCGCCCTGCGAGACGATGCCGCGCACCGGGATGCCGCGCGCCGCGTCCCATTCACCGAGACGCGCGAGTCGCGGCCAGTCGGCCGCGGCGGCATAGGTCGTGCGTGCGCCGACCACGATCGTGGCATTGATCGAGGTCAGCGTGGCCATCGAGATCGCGAGCGCGGTGACGATGCCGGCGGCGTCGCCGAAGGCGAGTGCGATCACGTCGGAGGCCGGTGTGCGGCTCTGTGCGAGCCCCTGCAGCCCAAGGCCGCGCCAGAGGGCCCAGTTCGCGAGCAGGTAGAGCGCCGTGATTGTCAGGATCGACCAGACCAGCGCGCGCAGCATGCCGCGGCGCTCGTCGCGGACCTCGGCCGACAGCGTCGAGATTTCACTCCAGCCGCTGTACGCGAACAGCACGAACAGCAGCGCGGCACCGAACGTCGCGGGGTAGCCGGCGTTCGCCACGGTGTCGGGCACGAGCGGCGGCGTCCCGGCGACGGTGAGCACGACGCCCGCGCCGAAGATCAGCAGCAGCCCGCCGACCTCGAGCCCCGTCATCGCGTAGTCGGCGCTCTGTCCGGTGTAGAGGCCCTTGAGGTTGAACGCGGTCATCGCGACGATCGTGACGATCGCGTACCACGACGAGCCGTTCGGCCCGAGCGAGACGACGGCATTGGCGTAGTCGCCGAGCACGAAGCCCAGCAGCGCGATCGAACCGGTGTTGATGATCGCGAACCGTGCCCACGCGAACAGGAACGCGACGCGACGACCGTACGCGGTCTTCAGGAAATGGTAGTCGCCACCCGCACTCGGCAACGCCGTCGCGAGCTCCGCATAACAGAGCGCGCCCATGAGCGTGACGGCGCCGCCGGCCAGCCACGCGACGAAGAACCACGTGGCCGAGCCTGCGTTTGCCGCGATCTCCGCGGGCGACCGGAAGATCCCGGCGCCCACCACCATCGCCACCGCGACCATGACCACGTAGGTGACACTGACGTGGCGTCGCGGGGCGGCGGTGGCTGCTGCCTCAGAAGGAAGCGCGGACACCCCCGTAGACGAAGCGGCCGTTGAAGCCGATGGGAGAGAGGACGTCATACGGGAAATTGCCGAAGTAATTGATGTCGGAGGTCGAGAGGTCAGGATACTCGTCGAGCAGGTTGCTCGCGCCCAGGAACAGTTCGACGTCGTTCCAGACGCGCCACCCGGCCTCGACGTCGACCTGCCACTCCGCGCCGTAGGTCTGCTCGGGCTCGAAGCCGTCGCCGAAGTTGAACACGCGCGTCGTCTCGCCGTAATAGTTCAGGCGGCCGAGCAGCGACAGGCGGTCGCCCTGCCAGTGCGCGCTGAACGCACCCTTGTCCTGCGGCGCCGCGCTTTCGATCGTGTTGCGTTCCTCGACGCCGACCAGGATCACGCCCGCGACGGCCGGGTCGTTGACGCTGCGGATTTCCGTGTCCGCGTAGGCATACCCGAGGTCGAGGTTCAGCGTGCCGTCGCCGAGCGCGAGCGCATACGTCGCCGTGAACTCGACGCCTTCGGTGCGGGTGTTGACCGCGTTGGTGAAGAAGTTCGCCGCCGTGATGTTGCGCGCCGTGCACAGCGCGAGTGCGTCGGCCGGCACGCCGTCGCTGCCGCAGTCGACCCGCTCGCTGAGCGTGATGCGGTCGTCGACGTCGATCCGGAACGCGTCGAGCGTGAACTGCAGGCCGTCGGCCACGCGCGCGGTGAGACCGAGGCTGAAGTTCGTGGACGACTCCTTGTCGAGGTCGCGCGCCCCGAGTGCACGCGCGAGCGGGTCGTCGACCGGCAGCGTGTTGACGGTCGTGAGCTGGCCGCCTTCGCCGAAGCTCGACGAGGAGGTGCCGTAGCCGAGCTGCACGAGCGAGGGGGCGCGCAGGCTGTTCGACACGGCCGCGCGCACGGCGTACCCGGGCACGAACTCCCAGCGCGCCGCGAGCTTGCCCGACACCGCGCTGCCGAAGTCGTCGTAGTCCTCGAAGCGTGCGGCGACGTCGACGAGCACCGTGTCGGTGAGTTCGACCGCGAGTTCGCCGTAGACCGAGGCGACGTCGCGGTCGAGGTCGCGCGTCTCCTCGGGCCGCAGACCGGTGCCGGCCTGTGCGCCGATCGCGAGGAAATCCGGCTCGCCCGCGAACGGGCCGGCCTCGTACGACAGTGGATCGCCCGCGTGGCTCTGGAAGGCTTCCAGCCGGTACTCGACACCGGTCGCGAGCGTGGCACCGGCGAGCCAGTCGAGCTCGCGGTTGAAATCCAGGTTGAAGCTCGTCAGTTCGTTCTCGGTCTTGCCGGCGTCGAACTCGGTCGGGCTCGCCGCGCCGAGCGACGGGTTGAGCGAATGCCGTACGCCCTGCTCGAACGTGTTCCGTCCCCAGGAGAGGCTGCCGTCCCAGTGCCACGCCCCGATGTCGCCGCGCAGGCCGGCCGAGAGCGCGACGTCCTCGTTGTCGCCGGTCGTGACCGGGCGATACCCGAGCGGGTACACCGCCTCGACGTTGGCGGAGCTGACCGGATAGCGGAAGAAGCCGGTGCCCGCCGCGTCGCGCGTGTCGTAGGTGCCGAAGCCGTAAGCCGTCAGCCCGCCCAGCGCGAACTCCGAGTTGAACCAGAGGCCGACGTCCTCGGTGGCCGAGTCGCCGGGCTTGTAGTTGCGCTGGCCGCCGACCAGGGGGACGTTCGCCTCGTCCTCGAAGAACGGCACCTGGTCGAAGCCTGCGCGGTTGGTGCCGTCGCGGTCGCGGTATTCGAAGCCGGCCCGCAGGAAGCCGTCGTCGCCGAGCCCGACGCCGAACGAACCCTGGAACGTCGTCGTGGCGCCGTCGTCGATGTCGTCGCCGATCGGCTCGAAGTCGGTGTAGTGCCGGCCGTAGCTCGCGGCGAAGTCGAAGCCTTCGGCACGGTCGTCGAGGATGATGTTGACGACGCCCGCGATCGCGTCCGAACCGTACTGGGCACCCGCGCCGTCGCGCAGCACTTCGATGCGCTTGATCGCGTTCGACGGGATCGAGTTGAAGTCGACTGGCGCGGTGCCACGGCCGATCTTCGAGTCGATGCCGGTCACGGAGGTCGTGTGGCGCCGCTTGCCGTTGACGAGCACGAGCACCTGGTCGGGGCTCATGCCCCGCAGTTGCGCCGGGCGCACGAGGTCGGCGCTGCCGGAGTTCGACTGGCGCGGCAGGTTGAACGACGGCACCAGCACCTGCAGCGTCTGGCCGAGTTCGCCGCCGAACGCGCCGGCCGAGGCGATCTGGCTGGCGTCGACGACGTCCACCGGCACCGGGGTCTCGAGGTTCGAGGCGGCGCGTCCGCGCGTGGCGGTCACGACGATCGTTTCGAGTTCGTCCGCGGCGGGCTCGGCCGCGAGCACGGCGGGCACTGCGGCCACGGAAAGGACACCGAAAGCCGCCACGAGGGGCTGGCGAGGATAGCGACGCATGAAGGCTCCCAGGCTGCTTGTGGGTGGCTTCGCGGACTGCCGCGAGGCCCTGTTCCGCTGCAAAGGCTATTGATCCGCGCTCGCACGGGCCAAGAGCGCGCAGTTATTGCGCGATAACCGCGTGTCGACCATGAGAGCAAATGCAGAGCGGCCCGGCCGATGCGCCAGCCGGGCCGTGGGGACCGATCGACGATCACTCCGGCAGCATGTCGCCGGAACCGCCGAAATCCTTCGGGAAGTCCTTGAACTTGGGCAGCCCGTCCCGGACAGCCATGACCTTCTCGCCGTAGTGGACGTGCAGCGCCGGACTGAACGTGAACGACTTGATCGAGCCGGCCGGCACGTCGGTCATGCCGATGCCGGGGTGGCCCACGAGCACGGGCGCCCCGCAGCTCTTGCAGAACTGCCGGAGGCTCTTTTCCGTCCGCTGGTACATGCCGAGATTGTCGGCACCCCGGGTCACTTTCACGCTGCTGGCCGGCCACAGCGTGGCGGCGTGCAACGGCGCGCCGAGCCAGCCGCGGCACGAACTGCAGTGGCAGTACGCCTGGATCGGCGGTTCTCCCGTGAGCTCGAGCCGCACGGCGCCACAGGCACATCCTGACGTGTAAGACATCTTGTCCCCCGCGAGTGATGCTGTCGGGGACCGATGGTACGCCGCCTCGCGGCGCCGCGCTGGGATCCGCGGAACCGGCTAGGCGACGTCCTTGGCGACGTGGCGCGCGGCTGCGGCCGACGGCGCGGACGCCCGCAATTCGCACGTCCGGTACGCGAGCGCGATCAGTTCGCGCTCGGCCATGCGCGCCAGGTCGCGCAACTGGTAGATCTCCTCGCCGGAAAAGCGGCGCGGCGCGACGTCGAGGATGCAGAACGTGCCGAACGCCATGCCCGGTTCCGCCTCGAGACGGCAACCGGCGAAAAAGCGCACGTGCGGCGCGGCGGCGACGAGCGGGATGTCGCGGAAGCGCGGGTCGTCGATCGCGTTCTCGACGACGAACACCTCGCTGCCGGGCGTGGCGTGCACGTGCGGCACGAACTCCAGCAATGCGTCACGCAGTTCCGACGTGAGGTTCGAGCCCCCGCGTTCGCCGTCGGCGAGGTGCACGAGAGCCGCGGGCACGTCGAACATCTGGCGCGCGAGGCGCGTGAGCCGCTCGCAACGCACCTGTGCCGGCGTTTCGAGGATGTCGAGGTCGCGCAGCGACTCGCGGCGAAGTTGCTCTTCCTTGGGCAAGGCGGGGATCAGCATGGAGCGAAAGGTGTCCGATCGAAATTGATAACAGATGCAACGTAAACTGCCGTGTCGCCGTCGTCGCGACAAGCCCGTTCATTTGCAGCCACGTGGCCGGTGAATCGCTGCCGTGACCGCGTGGCGTTGCGGTTTCTGCGCACGCCGATCGGGCCTTTCACGGGTGACGATCGTGGCCTTCCGACATGCGCGCGGGCCGCTGCCACTTCACGGTCGCCCACTCGAAGCTCTCGAGGTGCACGAGCGGCCAGGCGCCGGTGACGACGTACACGAGCGCCTGCACGTACAGGACGAAACGTGCACCGCCGGCACCGGATGGCCTTGCGTGCATCAGTAGGCCCGGTCGAGTTCCTCGCGCACGAGCGTCAGCAACTGCTCGTAGCCGAAGCTCGGCAACGGCCGGCCGTTGACGAAGTACTCAGGCGTCGCGGTCACTTTGAGCGTCATGGCGTCGGTGCGGTCGCGTTCGATGCGGCCCGTGACCTCGGCGCTGTCCATGTCGGTGCGCAGCCGCGTCATGTCGAGCCCGACGCGTTCGAGCACCGGCACGACGAGGTCCGGCTGCACCGTGTGGTGCGGTGCCCAGCTCGACTGCGACGCGAGCAGCGCTTCCAGCGTTTCCCAGTACTTGTCCTGGGCGCGACTCGCCTCGAGCGCGCGGACGGCGAACTCGGCCCCCTCGTGGAACGCGACGTGACGCGTCGAGAGACGGATCTTTCCCGGGTTCTCGGCGATGAGCTGCTTCACGACCGGGAAGAACTGCGCACAGGTCTCGCAGGCCGGGTCGAGGAATTCGACGACGTGCACGCGTGCATCGGCATTGCCGAGCGTCGGGGCGTGCTCGCTCGCGAGCGCGGCGGCACTGCCGGAAGAACCGTCCGGGGTGGCCGACTGCTTGCGCAGCGCCACGACCGCCAGCGCGACCACGAGCACGCCGACGATGAGCCCCGCGATCAACCCGCGGCGGCTGTTCGTGCCGGCCACCTTGACGGGTGCCGTGGTGCTCTCGGCGTGCGTGTCGAGACGGTTTCTTTTCGATTTACGACTCATTCTGCGCTCCAGGGAAAGGCCAGCCATTCGACGCACGATGGCTTTCAAGGTTCAACGGTGCGGCGCGTCGAAAGACCGTATTGTCACCGGCGGGTTACCGACGCCGCGACCGGCGGTCCGAAACAATGCCGGCATGGACGGTAACCGATTCGGCGCCTGCGCGCGCCCCGCGACGCTCGTGATCGTCGGCGCCGGCTTCAGCGGCACGGCCCTCGCGCTGGCGCTGTTGCGCGACCCTCCCGCGGGAACGAGCACGATCGTGCTCGTCGAGCGGTCGGGACGGTTCGGCCGCGGACTCGCTTACGCGGGACACTGGCCGCAGGCGCTGCTCAACGTGCCGGCCGGACGAATGTCCGTGGACGAACGCCAGCCGCGGGATTTCTGCGATTACCTCGCACGGCGCGGGTTGCCTGCGCACGAAAGTGTGTTCGCTCCGCGCGCCGTGTACGGCGACTATCTGGAGGCAAGGCTCAAGGAGGCCGCGGCGACGACACCCGCGCGCGTGCGGCTGCTGCAGCTGTGCGACACCGTGGTCGATGCGGTGGAGGACCGCACGCAGCGCTCGTGGAACGTGCGGCTGGCCGGAGGCGAATCCCTCGCCGCCGACGCGGTCGTGCTCGCGCTCGGGCACCAGCCCCCCGCGGGCCTGCCGGCGCTGCGTGCGCTCGCAGGGTCCGGGCTCTACGTCGCCGATCCCTGGCGGCACGTCACCGGTACGCCCGACGGCGGGACGGCGGCCCCGGCGCGGGTGCTGCTGGTGGGCACCGGACTGACGATGGCCGACACGGCCTGCGCGCTGATGACGAGTCCGCAGCCGCCACGCGAGATCGTCGCGGTGTCGCGACGCGGGTTGCTGTCTCGGCCACGTCCGCCGTGCGTATCGGCGCCGCCCCGCACGGCGTGGCAACGCACGCTTGCACCGGACGCATCGGCGAGCCCCGATCCCTCGACCGCGCTCGACCTGCGCGCGTTGCGACTCGAAACGACCGCCCGCGGGCTCGTGGCGGCGTTGCGTCGGCACGTCGCCGCCGCCGAGGCCGACGGCACTGGCTGGCGCGCGGTGATCGCCGCCGTGCGCGACCTGGTGCCGGACCTCTGGCACCGTCTCGACGAGGCGGAGCGACGACGCTTCCTGCGTCACGTGCGTCCGTACTGGGACGTGCACCGGCACCAGCTGCCGCCGGCCGTCGGTGAGCAGGTCCTGCGTCAGGTCGCCGAGGGCGTGCTCTGCGTGCGCGCGGCGCGGATCGTCGCGGCCCGCATCCAGGGCGATCGCGCGCTCGTGACCCTGCGCGCCCGGGGGCGATCGACGACGGTCGAGGAGGCGTTCGACCGCGTCGTCAACTGCAGCGGGCCCGACGACGACCTCGCGCGGTCACCCACGCCGCTCGTCGAGGCGCTGTTGCGATCCGGGTTGCTGGCGCAATGCGCGACAGGCATCGGCGTGCGACTCGATGCCGCGGGCCGGCCGCTCGGTCGTTCGGGCGAACCGGCGCCGGGTCTTTACTACCTGGGCCCGTGGGCGCGCGCCCGCGACCTCGAAGCGACTGCCGTGCAGGAGCTGCGCGCGCAGGCGCACGCGCTCGCCGCGCTGCTGCGCAGCCGCCTGACCGACCGTGCCGCGACGCCGCTCAGCCGTGCGCCGGTTCGCGATGCAGCGCAGGCACGGTCGCGCGTTCGTCCGGCACCTGGATCATCCGCGTGATGCTCGAGGGCGTCGGTGCCGGCCAGCCCGATTCGCGCGCGACACGCGTGATCGCCTCGTTCGTGTCGAAATACACCTGCCAGTAGTGGTCGGTGTGACAGAACGGGCGCACGGCCAGCACGACGCCGAGCAGGTTGATGTCGAGCAGCGAGACGTCCGGCGCCGGCTCGGCGAGCACGTTCGGGATCCGTGCGACTTCGGCCTTGAGCCGGGCGATGGCGTCGTGGTGGTCGACGCCACCGGCGAGCTGTGCCGTGCGTTCGACGCGTCGGTACGGCAGCGCCGAAAAGTTCTGGATCGTGTCGGCGAAAATCTTGCCGTTGCCGATCAGCGTCAGCACGTTGTCAGGCGTGACGATCGTCGTGCCGAACAGGCCGAGTTCGTGCACGGTGCCGGTGACGCCGGCCACGCTCACGAAGTCGCCGACCTTGAACGGCCGCAGCACCATCATGAACGCGCCCGCGGCGAAATTGCCGAGCATGCCGCTCCAGGCCGCGCCGATCGCCACGCCGGCGCCCGCCAGCATCGCGGCGATCGAGGTCGTCTGGATGCCGAAGTAGCCGAGGATGCCGAGCACCAGGGCGATGTTCAGTGCCACCGACACGATCGAGCCGAGGTAACGCGTCAGCGTCGGGTCGATGTGGTTGCGGTGCATCGCGGCCTGGATCAGCGCGATCACGCGGTGGATCAGCCAGCGGCCGACGAACCAGAAAATGATCGCCGCGCCGACCTTGATCGCGAAGTCGGCGACGGTCGTGCTCAGAAACGTCTGCAGGGTGTCGATGTCCATGAGGGCTCCCTTCGTTGCGTGCCTGCCCGCGGCAGTGGACATGCGACCTGCGCCGCGACCCGCGAGCGACCCCACTGCGGTCGACTATAGCGCGCGCCGGCCGTGCCGGCAGCGCCGGTCGAGCTTGCAACCCGCGTGTAAACCGGCAACATCGCCCGACCCATGGACCGCCTGCTCGCTGCCCTGCGCCCCGATTCGTTCACGCTGCTGATCGTCGCGACCGTCGGGCTCGCGAGCGTGCTGCCGGCCACGGGGGTCGCGGTCGACTGGCTCGACCTCGCAGTCAAGGCGTCGGTGATGACGCTGTTCTTCATGCACGGGGCGAGGCTCGCGCGCGAAGCCGTGCTGCAGGCGATCGGGCACTGGCGGCTGCAACTGACGATCCTCGCGATCACGTTCGCGCTGTTCCCGCTGCTCGCGCTCGCCGCGTCGCCGCTGCTCGAGCGCGTGCTCGACCCCACGCTCCATTTCGGCGTGCTGTTCCTCTGCTGCCTGCCGTCGACCGTGCAGTCGTCGATCGCGTTCACCTCGATGGCGCGGGGCAACGTACCCGCGGCGGCGTGTGCCGCGTCCGCCTCCAACCTGGTCGGCATCGCGCTGACGCCCCTGCTGGTCGGCCTGCTGATGTCGCGGCAGGGCGAGGTCTCGCTGGGCGCCGTCGGTTCGATCGTGTTGCTGCTGCTGGTGCCGTTCGTCGCGGGCCAGGTCGCGCGGCCGTGGCTCGGTGCCTGGATCGGCCGGCGCCGGCTGCTGCTGACGACGGTCGATCGTGGCGCGATCCTGCTGATGATCTACAGCGCCTTCGGCAAGGCCGTCACGGGTGGTGTCTGGCAGCGCATCTCGGGTGTCGACCTGCTGCTCGTGGTCGTGGTCTGCGCAGTGCTGCTGGCGCTCGTGCTGGTGCTGACGATCGTGGCGGCGAGACGCCACGGCTTTTCGCGTGCCGACGAGGCCGCGATCGTCTTTTGCGGTTCGATGAAGTCGCTCGTCACCGGCATGCCGATGGCCAACGTGCTCTTCCCGGGCGCGCAGGCCGGCTTGCTCGTGATCCCGCTGATCGTGTTCCAACAGGTGCAGTTGCTGGCCTGCGCGGTGCTCGCCCGTCGCTACGGGAACACGACACGCGCACAGGCGTGACACGCGCCGGATTGAGCCTCGGGGCGGCGTCGTCGCGCTGGTAACGCCTCGCGACGCCTCGCACGCGCAGGCGACATGACTCAGTCTTGCCCAATCTCTGTGCAGCGCCCTGCTGCGATGCACCATCGAAGGTCAGCGAGGCCGGGCGAGTGCATCCAGAGCGGTGCCAAAGCAGCGGAAATCAAGGCATTTACGGGTTTCGACGTATTGCTCCGAGGGTGGCACGACCGTTGCAATACGCCTCGTAGCAACGGTGCATTCCCCCGCACCAATGCAGGTCCCGGCGTGATGCCGGCGCCGCCGACGCCGCCGAACGTCGCGCTCCCCCCGCGTGTTCCGCGGCGTTTTTATTTCTGCGTGCGTTGCAGCCGGCCCGCGACCAGCAGCCCGACCAGCATCGCCGCGACGAACGTGAACGCCTGCACGGTCAGGCCTCCGAGCAGCACGAGCCCGGGCCCCGGACAGATGCCACTCATGCCCCAGCCCAGACCGAAGATCGCGGCACCGAGCACCAGCGCGCCGTCGATGCGCGTGCGGTCGGGCAACGTGACCGGCTCGCCGGCCAGGGTGCATGCGCGCCGCCGCATCAGGAAAAACGCCGGCGCGCCGACGAGGATCGCGCCCCCCATCACGAACACGAGCGCAGGGTTCCAGTGGCCGGCGACGTCGAGGAAGCCGAGCACGACCTGCGGGTCCGCCATGCGCGACAGCAGCAGCCCGCCACCGAACAGCAGGCCCGCGACGAATGCGGTGAGGACTTTCATGCGTGACGCACCAGGTACACGGTGGCGATCGCGACGGCCATGAACGTCGCCGTGGCGACGAGCGACCGCAGCGAGAGGTTGGAGAGACCGCAGACACCGTGGCCGCTCGTGCAGCCGGACCCCACGCGCGTGCCGATGCCGACGAGCAGGCCCGACAGCGCGAGCCATGGCAGGTTGCCCGCAAAGACCACGTCCGGCGCGCCCAACACGAACACCGGTGCGATCAACCCGACGAGAAACGCCACGCGCCACGCGCCCTCGCCCGTGTCGCCGGAGACCACGTCGGCCGTGATGCCGCTGATGCCGGCGATGCGACCGTTGCCGTACAACAGCACGACCGCGGCCGCGCCGATCAGCAGCCCCCCGAGGAATGCATGGATCCAGGCTGTCGGAAGCATGCGGGCATAATACAAGTCACGGGAACGATGCGATGCGACTGTTACTGGCCGAAGACGACACGATGATCGGCGAGGCCGTGCGCAACGGCCTGCGCCGGCACGGCTTTGCCGTCGACTGGGTCAGGGACGGTCTCGCGGCCGAGCAGGCGCTCGCGACGGAGCCGTACGACGCCTGCGTGCTCGACCTCGGCCTGCCGCGCAAGGAAGGGCTGGGCGTGCTGCGCGACCTGCGCGCACGCGGTGTCGAACTGCCCGTGCTGCTGCTCACGGCGCGCGACGCGGTCGCCGACCGTGTGGCGGGCCTCGACGCCGGGGCCGACGACTACGTGGTCAAGCCGTTCGACCTCGACGAGCTCGCCGCGCGGATCCGGGCGCTGCTGCGGCGTCGCGCCGGGCGTGCAAGCGCCGTGCTCGAGCACCGTGGCGTCACGCTCGATCCCGCCACGCACGAGGTGCGCAAGCTCGGCGAGCCGGTGCAGCTGTCGCCGCGCGAATTCGCGCTGCTGCACGCGCTGCTCGAGCAGCCAGGTCGCGTGCTGTCGCGTGCGCAACTCGAAGAACGACTGTACGGGTGGGGAGAGGAAGTGGAGAGCAACGTCGTCGAAGTGCACGTGCACGGGCTGCGTCGCAAGCTCGGCGCGGAGTTCATCCGCAACGTGCGCGGCGTCGGGTACCGGGTCGCCCCGGACGGCAAGGCATGAACTCGCTGCGCAACACGCTGCTGGCCTGGCTGCTCGGCGCCGTCGCGGTGGTCGGCGCGGCGGGCTCCTGGTTCAGCTACCGCTCGGCGCTCGACGAGGCGAACGCGTTCTTCGACTATCAGTTGCGCGAAGCCGCGATGCTGCTCCGTGACCAGTTCTTCGGCTTCCAGCCGCCCACGGCGCTGCCGCAGGAGGTGCCGGCCTACGACTTCGTCGTGCAGGTGTGGACCTTCGAGGGCGTGCGGATCTACCAGTCGCGGCCGCACACGGTCTTGCCCGGCCTCACGCAGATCGGCCTGTCGACGGTCGAGACGCCGGCGGGACGCTGGCGCGTGTACGGCGTCACGGTCGGCCGCCACGTGATCCAGGTCGCCCAGCCGCTCGACGTGCGCGAACGACGGGCCGCGACGCTCGCGCTGCGCACGATGCAGCCGTTCGCGGTGCTGATGCCGGCGCTCGCGCTGCTGATCGTCTGGGTCGTGCGACGCTCGGTCCGCCCGATGCGCGAGTTTTCGCACGCGCTCAGCACCCGCAAGCCCGATTCGCTGGAGCCGCTGCCGGACACGCCACTGCCGGACGAACTGCAGCCGGTCGCGACGTCGCTGAACGAGCTGCTGGCACGGCTCCGCGATGCGGTCGGTCGCGAGCGCGCGTTCGTCGCCGACGCGGCCCACGAACTGCGGACGCCGCTCACGGCACTCACGCTGCAGGCGCAGGAAGTCGCGCAGCTGCCGTCGGGGCCGGAGCGCGAAGCGGCGGTCGGACAGCTGCGCGCCGGCGTCGAGCGCGTCGCCCGCCTGGTCGAGCAACTGCTCGCGCTGGCGCGCGAGGAACGCGCGGGTGCACGCGAGCACGTGCCGGTCGACCTGCTCGAACTGGTGCGCGAAGTCGTCGGTGACCTGCTGCCGCTCGCCGACGCCCGCCACGTCGACCTCGGCGTCGAGACCGCGACGGCCGCGAGCGTCCGCGGCGAGCGCGAAGCGCTGAGGCTGATGGTGCGCAACGTGATCGACAACGCCGTGCGCTACTCGCCCGAGGGCGGCAGCGTCGACGTCGCGATCGAAAGCGTGGGCAACCCGGCCGTGGTGGAGCTGACGGTCACCGACGCCGGTCCGGGCATCCCGGCGGCCGAGCGCGAGCGCGTGTTCGACCGGTTCTACCGTCTGCCGGGCGCTCCGGTGGCCGGCAGCGGCATCGGTCTCGCGCTGGTCCGCTCGATCGCGACCCACCACGGCGCGAACGTCCGGCTCGAGGATGGCCCGGACGGCCGCGGCCTGAGGGTCCGGATCGCGTTTCCGACGCCTTAAGGTTCCCCTAAGTCGCGTTCGGGCACTCTCCCTCCTGCGGCACGCCAAGCCCGTGCCGCCAAGGACGTGGAGGTAGTGACATGAAGGCGAACGCATTGACCGGTCATCCATGGGTGGCCGCCGCCCTGGGCGCCGCGGCGATCGCCGTGCCCGCGGGCGCGATGTACCTGTATTCCACCGAACGTTCCTCGGCCGAGGCTTCGAGCCCGCCGGCCGTCGTCGCCGCGCCGGTGCACGCGACCCCGGCCGTGGCGACCCCGGTCGCGAGCGGCCTGCCGGATTTCCGCGGCCTCGTGCAGCAGTACGGCCCGGCCGTCGTCAACGTGAGCGTGCGCGGCGTCGTCAAGACGGGTGCGCACGCGGCGCTGCCGCCGGGCATGGACGAGGACAACCCGCTGTTCCGTTATTTCGGCATGCCGAACATCCCGGGCCACGGCCAGGGAATGCCCATGCGCGGCGAGGGTTCGGGGTTCATCGTGAGCCCGGACGGCGTGATCCTGACCAACGCGCACGTCGTCGACGACGCGCAGAAGGTGACGGTGAAGCTCACCGACCGTCGCGAGTACGTCGCGAAGGTGATCGGCTCGGACCCCAAGAGCGACGTGGCCGTGTTGAAGATCGAGGCCAAGTCGCTGCCGTACGTGACGTTCGGCGACCCCGCGGAACTGCAGGTCGGCGAGTGGGTCGTCGCGATCGGCTCGCCGTTCGGTTTCGACAACTCGGTCACGGCCGGCATCGTGAGTGCGAAGGAGCGGAGCCTCCCCGACGACACGTACGTGCCGTTCATCCAGACCGACGTCGCCGTGAACCCGGGCAACTCGGGCGGCCCGCTGTTCAACCTTCGCGGGCAGGTGGTCGGCATCAACTCGCAGATTTTCAGCCGCTCGGGCGGTTTCGAGGGGCTGTCCTTCGCGATCCCGATCGACGTCGCGATGAACGTGAGCAAGCAGCTGCAGGCGCACGGTCACGTCACGCGCGGCAAGCTCGGCGTCGGCATCCAGGACGTCGACCAGGCGCTCGCCGAGACGTTCGGCCTCGACGTGCCGCGCGGCGCGCTCGTCGCGAACGTCGAGAAGGGCGGCCCGGCCGAGAAGGCCGGCATGCAGGCCGGCGACGTGATCCTCGCGTTCGGCGACCGTCCGATCGACACGGCGGCGTTGCTGCCGGCGGCCGTGGCCGGCTCCGCGCCCGGCAAGACGGTGACGCTGCAGGTGTGGCGCGACCGCAAGACGCAGCCGGTCAAGGTCACGCTCGGTGAAGTCACCGACGAGCCCGTCGTGGCCGCCATCGGTGGCGTCGACGAGTCCGGGCGACTGGGGATCATGGTGCGGCCGTTGTCGCCCGAGGAAAGGCGTGAGGCCGACGTGGCCGACGGTCTCGTCGTCGAGGACGTCGATGGCGCGGCGGCCGAGGCCGGCATCCGTCGGGGCGACGTCGTGCTGTCGGCGAACGGCAAGCCGGTCCACGACGTCAAGCAACTGCGCGACGTCGTGTCCGCCTCGCGCGACCACGTCGCGCTGCTCGTGCAGCGTGGCGAGGCCAGGATTTTCGTACCGGTCGAACTCGGTTGAAGTTCGAGGCGACGACCGGTCGGCCCCGGTCGTCGTCGATGCTCACCGCGGGCGGCGCCTGACTCCCGTCGCCCCGGTTCCTTCCGCAGCGCGTCCGCACTCCCCGGACGCGCTGCGATGTTGGCCCACCCCGACGACACCGCCGTTCGACGCACGATTCCGGTGCAAGCCTGCGCACGAACGGACCCGGTGCGATTGAGTCCGGACGCTGCACGGCCCGACACAAGGCCGGCTCTGCAAACCAGGTCACACATTCAGGCTTCCGACGATGGTGCGGCAGGTGTCCCGCACCGTACAGTCCGCCGAATGGCCACGATCCTCATCGTCGACGATCGCAAGGAGCACCGCACGGCGACCCGCCTGGTCCTCGAGCGCGCGGGCCATCGCGTGCTCGAAACCGCCGACGGCGAAGGTGCGCTGCAGGTCGCGCGGCGCGACCGTCCCGACCTCGTGCTGTCCGACGTGCTCATGCCGGGCATGGACGGCTTCGCGCTGTGCCGTCGCGCCCAGGACGATCCCGAACTGCGCGCCGTGCCGTTCGTGCTGATGACCGGCATGTTCGCGGACCCGCGCTACAAGGAGTTCGCGGCCGAGGTGGGCGCCGTCGACGTGCTGCAGAAGCCGCTCGATTCGAAGTCGCTGCGCGAAGCGGTCGATGCCGCGCTGCGCAGCGTGGACGCCGAGGACACGGCCCGGCGCATCCGCCGCCTCGACGAGCGCGCCTTCCACCAGCGGCACGTCGAGGCCGTCAACGCCAAGCTCGAGCAGCAGATGGCGGAACTCGAGCTCGCGAACGCGCAGTTGCGCGCCAGCGAGTTCCGGATGCGCGAGGTGCTCGGTGCGGTCGTCGAGGCCATCACCAAGATGGTCGAGTACCGCGATCCGTACACGACCGGCCACGAGCGCCGCGTCGGCGCGCTCGCGACCGCGATCGGACAGGAAATGGGCATCGCGGGCGACGTGCTCGACGGGCTGCGCATCGGCGGCTACCTGCACGACGTCGGCAAGATCGCGATGCCGTCGGAGATCCTCACCAAGCCGGGGCGGCTCAGCGACGTCGAGATGGCGCTGCTGCGCTCGCACGCGCAGATCGGCTACGACATCCTCTCCGGCATCGACTTCCCGTGGCGCATCGCGGAAATGGCGCGCCAGCACCACGAGCGGATCAACGGCACCGGCTATCCGCGCGGCCTCGCGGGCAGCGAGATCCTGCTCGAGGCCCGCATCATCGCGGTCGCGGACACGGTCGAGGCCATGACCTCGCACCGACCGTATCGCCCGGGCAAGGGACTCGCCGACGCACTCGCCGAAATCGAACAGGGCCGCGACGTGCTCTACGACGCGGCCCCGGTCGACGCGTGCCTGCAGCTGTTCCGCGAAGGCCGCTTCTCGTTCCAGTGAACGATCAGAGGTTCGCGCTGATCTCGCCCGAGTAGTCGCTCTCGAGGCCCGTGTTGTTGAACGAGCGGATCGCGAAGTACCAGGTGCCCGGTGCCAGACCCTCGAGCACGACCGAGGTCGCGCCGGCGTCGGGCACGCGCACCGAGGCCTGGTACTGGCGCGACGCGTTGCCGTAGAACAGGGTGTAGCCGGCGAGGTTGGTCAGCGCCGTGCCGTCCGTGTTGCTGGTCGGCGCAGTCCAGTTCAACGTCACGCTGCGCGTGGGCGCGGACGCCACCGTGATCGAGAACGGCGCGAGCGCGGCGGTCGCCTTGCCGTCCGAGACGCCGATCGTCACGTTGGCATACGTGCCGACCTGCGCGGCCGTCGGCGTGCCGTACAGGGTGCCCGTGGTCGCGTCGAACGTGGCCCACGACGGCTTGTTGCCGATGCTGAAGACGAGCGTGTCGCCGTCCGGGTCCGCGGCCGTGGCGCGGAAGGAGTACGGGCGGTCGGATTCGGCCGCCGTCACGGGCGTGCCCGAGATCGTCGGCGCGCGATTGACGACCGGCGCGGTCACGGTGATCGAGAACGGGGACAGCGCAGCGGTCGTCTTGCCGTCCGACACGCCGATCGTCACGTTGGCATAGGTGCCGGCCTGCGCGGCGGTCGGCGTGCCCTGCAGCGTGCCGGTCGTCGTGTCGAACGCGGCCCACGACGGCTTGTTGGCGATGCTGAACACCAGGCTGTCGCCGTCGGCGTCGGCAGCGGTCGGGCGGAACGAGTACGGGCGATCGGATTCGACGGCCGTCAACGGCGTGCCGCTGATCGTGGGCGCGCGATTCGCGACGGCTGCGGCGGTCACGGTGATCGAGAAGCCGCGCAGCGAGGCGGTCTTGCTGCCGTCCGTGGCGGAGATCGTGATCGTCGAGGTGGGCCCGGCGACCGTCGGCACGCCGCTCAGGCGTCCGGTCGAACTGCTGAACGTCGCCCATGCGGGCTTGTTCTTGACCTTGAAGGTGACCGTACGCCCTTCCGGGTCGTAGGCCGAAGGCTGGAACGCGTACGCCGAGCCGACGGTCGCGCTGGTGGACGGTGTGCCCGAGATGACGGGCGGCAGGTTGGTCGTGGGCTTCGCGGCTTCGGCTTGCATCGTGCCGAGGCACAGCGTGGCGATCATCGCGAGTGCAGGCCCGACCGCACGGGGGGCCGACGTGGAACGAACTTGGAACATGACGAGGTCCTCTGCTCGGCAACCCCGCTATCCCTCGACACGGTGGCCGGTGGACCGGAGGCTTTGCGTCCCCGTCTCGCGACGGGTTTGCCCTTGTTGAACGACGGCGGCATTGTCGGCCGATGACGCGGGCGCAGGCGGCGTCGGCATGACGCGCATCACGCTTTGCGGCACGCAACCCGCTCCAAAAAGGAACGGAGTCCGACAGGATTTCCACCCGTGTGTCGTGCGATAGTGCGAGCCGAGGGCTGTCAACGGCGACGCGCGCGGACGCAACCGGATCGGCATCGAATCGAACCCGTGTGCCGTCGCAATTCACGCGTGCACGTCGCCGGTCGAGCCACTCGCGACCGCAACTGCAGGAGGACCGACAACATGTCCAGGTCGATGGCAGTGATCGTTGCCGGCGTGCTGTTCGCAGGCGTTGCCGCCCTGCAGGGCACGCCGACGCCCGTGGACGAGGTTTTCTGGCTCGGCGACGCCGTGCGCGTGCAGGACAGGCTGCCGCCGGGCCACCCGCCGATCCCGTCGCGAGGGCTGCCCGAAGGGCACCCGCCGATCGGGCCTGCCTATCCCGTGCTGCCTGAAGGTCATCCGCCGATCCCGTGGCCGCGGCAGGGTTGTCCGGGGCTCGACTTCGGTCCGGGCTCCCGCGGCAGCGAGGTGCCCGTGGGCGAGTCGCCGGAGGTCGTCAGCACCTGAACGCCGCCCGTCTCTCTCGCGTGGGCCATCGCTGGCTCGCGCTGTTCGTCGGCCTGCAACTCGTCGCGTGGACCGCCAGCGGTCTGTTCATGGCGGCCGTCGACATCGACGTGATCCACGGCGACACGCTCGTGCGCAACGTCGCGCCGCCGGTGCGGCTCGATCGGCCGCTCGCGCCGATCGCCGACGTGCTGCGCGGACACGACGACGTCGTCGCGCTCCACCTGCGCACGCTGCCGGACGACGGCCGCGCCGTGTACGAGCTCGTCGACAGTGCAGGCAAGCGCGCCCTGCTCGACGCGACGACGGCGGCGGTGCTGCCGCCGTTTTCCGCGGAGCGCGTCAAATCGCTGGCCGAGGCGTACTACGCGGGCCGCGGTCGTGTCGCCGGGGTGCGTCTGCTCGCGACCGATGCGGAGATTCCGCGCGAGGTGCGTGGCCGTCGTGCGCCGCTGTGGCGGGTCGAGTTCGACGACTGGCTGGAGACCACGCTGTACGTCGACGCCGGATCCGGGCGGCTCGCGACACGCCGGCACCGGCTGTGGCGCTGGTTCGACTTCGCCTGGTCGCTGCACATCATGGATTACCGGGAGCGCGAGGACGTCAACAACGGCCTGCTGCGCACCGTCACGCCGCTGGCCGTCCTGACGGCCTCCTGTGGTGCCTGGCTCGTGTTCTACAGCTTCGCGTTCCTGCGTCGTCGTCCACGCGCACGAGGCGCCGCTTGAAGCTGCTCGTCCTGCGCAAGCTGCACCGCTGGGTGGCGCTCGTGGTCGGGCTGCAGCTGCTCGCCTGGTCCGCGAGCGGCGTCGTCTTTGCGTGGCTCGACCACCACGGCGTCGAGGGCGAAGGGCTGGCGACGGCGGCCGCGCCGCGCACACTCGCGCCCGGTGACATAGGCATCGAACCCGCGGCCCTCGGGCTCGCGCCAACGCCAGTCGCGGCCCTGGCACTGCAGTCCGTCAACGGGCAGTCGGTCTACCGCATCGAGACGGCGCAGGGTGTCGAGCTGCGTCGCGCGGCGGATGGCGCGCCGTATCGCATCGACGAGGCGGTGGCGCGCGACCTCGCGACGGCCGCGTATCGTGGCGACGGGCGCCTGACAAACGTGCGCTTCCACGACGGGCCGACGGTCGAGACGCGTGCTGCCGGCGCGACCTGGCAGACGCAGTTCGACGACGCGGCCGGCACGAGTCTCTACTTCTCGGCGGACGACGGCGCACTGGTCGCGGTGCGCACGGACGCGTGGCGACTCAAGGACGTGTTCTGGATGCTGCACACGATGGACTATCGCGGTCGCGACGATTTCAACCACCCGCTGATCGTCGTCGCGGCGGTGGCGGCGCTGTGGGTCGCGGGCACCGGCCTGTGGCTGCTGCTGCGCGTGTTCGGGCGTCGCCGCGACGTCACGAGCTGAGCGCCGCCGGCGCACGGCTGCGCGCTCAGAACTTCAGCAGCTTTTCGAGTTCCTTCTTGACCTTCTCCTCGAGCGGTTGCTTCAGGGTGTCCTTGGCCACGGCCTGCAGCAGCTTCGAGACGTCGGGTCGCACCTTGGGCTCCTGCAGCGTGCCGCCGACGTCGAGCGGGATCGGCGCGTCCTGCAGCCGGCTCACCTTCATGCCGAACAGCCGCCCCGAGGGCGTCTTGAGCAGCCGCGCGGTCAGGTCGAGGTCGAGCCGGTTGTCGCCGTAGTCCACGCGTCCGCGGCCCTCAACCCTGGCAAAGTCGGTCAGCAATTCCATGCGTTCGTTCTGCAACGCACGCCCGCGCAGCGTCCCGCGCGTCGCGAAGCGCGAGAACTCCGTGCGGCCGTGGTTCACGACGTCGGCCGTTGGGGCGCGCGTCTGCGCGACGGCCATCGCCCGCTCGATTTCGTACCAGACGTCGACGCCGAGGACCGTGCCGTCGGTGACCGTGACGTCGAACGGGCCGGCGAGGTTCGCGAACAGCGCGGCACCATCGGCGCCCCGCGTGGTCAGGTCGAACGTGGCGTTGCCACGGCCCGTGAGCTGGCGCACGTCGAACAAGGCGCCGAGCATCGCCGCGACGTCCACACCGACGAGCCGTTGTTCCAGGCGCAGCGTCGGCGTGACCGCGGCGAAGTCGTAGTCGAGGTTCGTCGTCGCGCGCCCGCCGAACGCGGTGGCCTGCAACGGTGCGAAGGCGAGCTTCCCGTCGTGCACGCGCACTTCGGCGCTGACCTGGGTGAGCGGCACGGCGACGACCGTGAGCCCCGCGAATCGCAACGTGCCGGCGACGTCGAGTGCCGGGCGGGGTTCCTTCGGCGGAACGCCTTTCGGTGCGGGCGCCGGCGGTGGGGCCGGTGCCTCCGGCGGCAGGTAGCGGTCGAGATCGAGCGTGGTGCCGGACAGGTCGAAGCGCAGGGCCATGCGCTCCAGGTCGGCGATGCCGAGGCGGCCCTGCAAGCGCGTGTCGTCGAGTGCGAGGTCGAGCCCGTCGACCTGCAGCCCGGTGTCGGCGGCGTAGCGCAACTTGCCCGAACCGCCCAGTTTCGCGAGCGCCTTCGCATCGCGCGTGACCGGTGCCGCGATGCCCAATGCGGCCAGCAGGTCGCGCGGGTTCGTCTCGTCGAGCACGAAGTCGCCGCGCGTCGTCGCACCGCTTCGACCCTGCGCGATCGCCAGCGAGGTCAACACCCGGGCCGGCCCCAGCCGCACCCCGAGCTGCTCGACCGTGATGTCGCGCGAGGCGCTCGCGCGCGTGATGGTCGGTGCCTGCAGATCCACGACGAGCGGGTCACGCCCCTCGCGCGGCAGTGCGACGCGGCCCGTGGTCGAGCGCAGGGCCAGCTGCCCGGCCTGGGTCGGGTCCACGGTCGTATGCAGCTCGAAGCGGCCGAGCGGAAGTGCGTCGCGCAGCGCGTCGAGACTCGTCTCGACGTCGAACGTCGCACCGCGCCGCAACGCGCCCGCGCGCAGGTCCCAGTCCTGCAGTGCGTACGCCGTGCCGGCCTGCGCGTCGTCGTACTCGAGGCGCGCGTCCGCGAGTTCGAACCCGGCCATGCTCAGTTCGACCGTTTCCGCGGCGTCGACGGGCGTCGATTCGGCCTCGTCCGCTTGCAGTCGTTCGAGCAGGTCCGACCAGTTGTCGGTGCCGTCACGCGCGACGGCGAGGTGCAGGCGCAGGCCTCCGACGCGGACGTTGCCGAACTCGACGCGTCGCGACGCAAGCAGCGGCCACAGGCGCACGCCGAGACGGGCGTGCTCGAGCGCCGCGAACGGCTGCTCGCCGAAGCCGGCGCGATTCGACACCGAAGCCGGCCCGGTTTCGATCGCGAGCCACGGCACGAACGAGAGCGAGAGGCGGCCGTCGAGGCGCAGCTCGCGTCCCGTCGCGTCGTGAAAGGCGGCCTGCAGTCGATCCTTGTGATCGTTCGGGTCGAACAGCGCCCATGCGAGCACCAGCGCGCCCGCCACCAGCGCGAACACGCCGCCGACGACCCATCCCGCGATCTTCAGTCCGCGCATCCTGCCCTCCGGTGCGGAGGTGCATTCTAGGGCGAGGCGCGGACCGTGCGCGGGACGGGCGCGAGCGGACCGTGGCCGCGGCGCGTGGCCGGGGACTTCAGAACGCGCGGCGCAGACCCAGCAGGAACGTCACGTCCGGCGCAGCGTCCGATTCGACGTCCTCGACGATGCCGAGGTCGAATCGCCAGCCGCCCGTGGTGACGTAACTGCCGCCGAAGGTCAGGACCACGGCGCCGCCGTCGAGGTCGCTCAGTCCCGTGTCGAGCACGGCCGAGTTCGCCTCGACCTGTGCGGTGAGGTCGAGCCCGCGCCAGGCGTTCCAGGTCACGCCGCCGAGCAGCGACCAGGCGAAGTCCTGTTGCAACTCGGGCATGAAGTCGCCCTCGCCGAGCCAGGCGACGTTGGCCTGTCCGAACAGTTCCCAGTGCGCGCCCGGCCGCGTCTGTGCCGCGAGCGACAGCGCCACGTCGACTGCGCCGCTGCCGGTCAGGTCGTCGGCACTGCCGGTCGGCAGCTTGACGGTCGCCCAGGTGGCGACGGCGGATTTCTCAGTGGCGACCAGCTGGTAACCCAGCGCGACCGGGATGTCGGCGATGCCCGAGGTGCCTTCGTCGAGCCGCCACGCGGCGGCATCGCCGACGCGGTACTCGAGCAACAGGTGGTCCTCCGGCAGGAGGTCGCGCGAGCCTTCGGGCAGGTTGAACGCGTCGTGCCAGTCGTCGATGAACGAGTCGAGCGAGCCCTCGTCCAGGCTGCGCCAGGCCAGCTCGGCATGCAGCGCGAAGCGCTGCCCGAGCGCGCGGTCGGTATGCAGCCGCGCCTCGAAGACTTCGCCGTCGAGCGTGTATTCGAAGTCGCCGGTGCTGTCGGTGACCTCGAAGCTGGTCCAGCTCACGGTCGCGCCGAGCGACCCCGTTCCAGCGGTCGGCAGGCGTGCCGGCAGCGGCGCCGGCAGGCCGTACATCGCCGCCAGTGGATGCTGGTTGCGGACCTGGAACGGTGCGGAGTGCGCTGCGGGGGCGAACGACGCGCCGACGGCGCCGAGGCAGGCGAGCGGCCAGCCGTGTCGCATCATCGAAGTCTCCCTGCGCCGCGCGACGCGGTCGCCGTGTGTCGCGGCATGGTAGGGCCGGGGCGCCCCGAGGGCAGTGAGGGTTCTCCGCGGTGCATCGCGGCGCAGGTCCTCACACTTGCAGCGCTTTGCTGCAGTGCATCCTGGAGCTGCGTCACGCCGCTGTCAGACAACGTTGCCTGTCGGCTTCGCCGCGGTTGACATCGCCGTGGGCCATCGCGACACTCTCACGCCCCAGCCACCGGGTGCCTGCACCGTGGCGGCTGGAACGGGGAGGAGCAGTGGGCGGGAAGCCCCCGACGCATGAACAAGCACAGACCGGATGCTGATCGCGTGACCAGGGAGGGAGCGCAGATGGTGCCCCAGGAAGTATCGACGAAGGGGACTGCCACGGGGTCGTGGGATCCTTACGACGTATGGCTCACGCGCGTGAAACAGCCGCGCGATCGCGTGCCGCGTCCCGGCGACGTCGTCGCCCCGAGCCTGGACGCTTCGGACGAAATGCACGCAGATGACGCGCACGTCGACGGTGGCCGCCTGCTGCCCGGCGTGACCTGAGCCGCGGGCCCGCGGCCGAAACCCCAGTTCGAAGATCGTGACGACGCCGCGCCGCCCCTTCGAGGCGCGGTCGAGCGTCCGTGCCTGCGACACGGACACACCTCGCGCGCCGTGACGCGGGATAATCGGCGTCGATCGCGGGGCCTTCACGCAAGGCACCGCGCGCACCCTCGACGGCAGGAGTCTCCTTCACGATGCACGGTCGCGCCGACGCGGACCCTCGTTCGCTGGCCGGCGCGGCCGGCCCTTTGCTCACGTTGCGGGAGCACGAGGCGCTGCTGGCCGCGCGTCGTTCGGTGCCGACGCGGCTGCAGCTCTCGCTCGACCTCGGGCGCTCGATCGCCGACGTCGAGGCGACCGCGACCGGCTGGGGCTGGCGCGGGTGCGAGTTTCCCTATCTCGAGCGCTGCAGGGACCGCACCGTCTATTACTGGACAGGCACGGCGTTCGAACCGGTCGCGCGCTTCGGCAGCGCGCTGATCAAGCTCGTGCCGACGGATTGGGGCCCGCCGACGTTCGAGATCGACGGCATCAAGATGTTGCCGACCGCGCAGGTCTCCCCGTACGAAGACGCGCGTCACAAGGTCGAACGGGTGCGCCCGCGTGGGCGGCGCGTGCTCGACACCTGTGGCGGGCTCGGATACTTCGCGGCGTGGTGCGTCGAATCGAAGGCTGCGCGCATCCTGTCGTTCGAAAAGAACCCGGACGTGCTCTGGCTGCGTGGAATGAATCCATGGTCGCCGCGGCCGGGTGGCACGCTGGAACTCGTGGCGGGTGACGTGACGGAGCACATCAAAGCCCTGCCCGACGCGTCGTTCGACGCCGCCTTGCACGACCCGCCGCGCTTCGGCATCGCGGGCGAACTCTATTCGGCACGCTTCTATGCGGAGCTTGCACGCGTGCTGGTTCCGCGGGGGCGTCTGTTTCATTACACCGGTACGCCAAACCGTCTCACTTCTGGACGTGACGTTCCACAGGAAGTCGCGCGACGGTTGCAGACGGCCGGATTCGACACGTCACTCGTCGGCGACGGAGTGCTTGCGACGAAGCGCTCGGGCTGAGTCTGCCCGCGTGCCGTGGCCGCCGATGGCGTACCATCCTGACCTCATGCGTTCTCCGTCGGACGTGCTGCCGGTCGATACGGATCCCGGCCTCGTCACCCGCTTCCGTCAGGCGGCCGGCCTGCTGGCGTTCGTCGCCGGCGCGCTCGGCGTGTTTTTCGCGGCGGCCTCGACCCTGGCGACCGGCATGCCGCGCCTGGCGGCGGTCATGGGGCTGGTCGGCCTGCTGCTGGTGAGCGCCGCGGTGGCATTGTCGGTGCCGTGCCGCGGCCCGGTCCGGGAGTACCGCTGGCTCGTCCGTTCAGCCGCCGCCTCCGTGCTGCTGCTCGGGGCCGGCGCGGTCCTCGTGTCGCCCGCGGGGCCGGCAACGCGGCTCGCCAACGCGCTCATCTACGCCACGCTCGCCGTCGCGCTCTGGCTGCTGGCCGAAGACGAGCCGGCTCGCACGCGCGTCGCACACCGTCTCGCCGCCGCGGGCGCCCTGCCCGCGATGCTCACCGCCATGACGTCGCTGTTCGTCGCCGTCCACGGCACGAGCAGCGGCAGCCCGCCGCCGATCCTCGAACTCGCCTCGTCACTGGCTGCGCTCGCGCTCGCCGCCGGCGTCGTCTGCGCGCGGATCGAGCACGGCTGGGCGGCCGCGCTCGCCAACCGCAGCGTGGGTGGGCTCACGTTGCGTCGCTTCCTGCCGGTGGTGCTGGTGGCGGTGCCGGGGCTCTTCTGGCTGCGACTCGAGGCGCAGCTGCACGGCGTGTTCGGCCTCGAGTTCGGCGTCGCGCTGGCGACCACGGCCGGCCTCGCGATCATCGTCGCAGTGCTGTTCTGGAGCGCGTCGTATCGCGAGCAGCGCGAGGCGGAGCTGCGCGAGACCAACGAGCGCATGCGGCTGTTCATCGAGCATGCACCCGCGTCGCTCGCGATGTTCGACCGCGAGATGCGTTACCTCGCGGCGAGCCGGCGCTGGCGCACCGATTTCGGTCGTGGCGACCGCGAGATCCTCGGCGCGTCGCACTACGACGTGTTTCCCGACATGCCGGACGAGTGGCGGGAAGTGCACCGGCGAGGCCTCGCGGGCGAGCACGTCAGCTCCGACGACGACCGCTTCGAGCGCAGTGACGGCAGGATCCAGTACCTGCGCTGGGAGGTCTGGCCGTGGAGCGCCGCGGACGGCAGCGTCGGCGGCATCGTCATCTTCTCCGAGGACGTCACGGGCTTCCGCAAGGCCGAGGAACAGGTCCGCAAGCTCAACGCGGAGCTGGAAAAGCGCGTCGCGGAACGCACCGAGGAACTCGTCGTCGCCAAGGCGCAGGCCGAGACCGCGAGCCTGGCCAAGAGCGCCTTCCTCGCGAACATGAGCCACGAGATCCGCACGCCGATGAACGCGATCCTCGGCCTCACGCACCTGCTGGCCGAAGACCTGTCCGACACCCGCAGCAAGGACAAGCTCGCGAAGATCACGGAGGCCGCGAACCACCTGCTGGCCGTGCTCAACGACGTGCTCGACTTCTCGAAGATCGAGGCCGGCAAGTTCACGCTCGAAGCGATCGAGTTCTCGCCGCAGGCGTTGTTCGACCAGGTCCACTCGCAGATCTACGACCGCATCCAGGCCAAGGGCCTCGTCTTCCGCAGCGACACCGGCGGGCTGCCACCGGTGCTGATCGGCGACCCGGTGCGACTGCGCCAGGCGCTGCTCAACTACCTCGGCAACGCCGTCAAGTTCACCGAGACCGGCTCGATCAGCCTGCGCGCCAGCGTGCTCGAGGAGCAGGGCGATCGACTGCTCGTGCGGTTCGAGGTGGCCGACACCGGCGTCGGCATCTCGGAGGAGACACAGGCCAAGTTGTTTGCACCGTTCGAACAGGCCGATGCCTCCGCGAGCCGGCGCCACCAGGGCTCCGGGCTCGGCCTGGCCATCACGCGTCGACTCGCCGAACTGATGGACGGCGCGGCCGGCGTGCAGAGCCGGCCGGCCAACGGCAGCACGTTCTGGTTCACCGCGCAGTTGCGCCGGCGTCCGGAGGCGTTTGCGACCACGGATGCCGCACGCAAGCCACCCGCGGCGGAGGCCGAACTGCGCCGGCTGCACACGGGCGCCGAGATCCTGCTGGCCGAGGACAACGAGGTGAACCGCGAGGTGGCGCGGTTGCTGCTGGGCAAGGCAGGCCTGGTCGTCTCGGCCGCGAACGACGGCTGCGAGGCCGTCGCGATGGCACGGCACAAGCACTATGACCTGGTGCTGATGGACGTGCAGATGCCGGAGATGGACGGGCTCGAGGCCACGCGCGAAATCCGCAGGCTGCCGGGGTGGACGGACATCCCGATCGTGGCGATGACGGCCAATGCGTTCATCGAGGATCGCGAACGCTGTCTCGAGGCGGGCATGAACGACCACCTCGCCAAGCCCGTGAACCCTGCCGGGTTGTACGAGTGCCTGCTGCGCTGGTTGTCGCGACGCCACCTCAGCGCGGTCTGACCCCTCTCCGCCGTGCCGCCCGCGGTCGTCTAGACTGTCGCGCGTGATCCGAACCGGAGATTCCGTCCATGCGTCCATCGACCCGGCCGCACGCCATGCTGCTGGCCTGCGCGCTCGCGCTGGGCGCGTGCAATGACACGAGCCACGTGAGGTCGTCCCAGGTGGGGCCGGTGCTCGACGGGACGGCGTGGGTGCTGGCGTCGCTGTCCGGTCGCACGCCGCTCGAACGCGGCCGGCCGACGCTTCAGTTCACCGAAGGTCACGTGGCCGGCACCGACGGCTGCAACCGCTATTCCGGGCGCTACGAGGCCGACGGCGCCAGCTTCAAGGTGCTGCCCGGTGTCGCCGCGACGCAGATGGCCTGCACGCCCGAAGTCGACGAGCAGGCCCGTGTCTTCATGCAGGCGCTGCTCGGGGCGTCGCGCGCACGCGTGGACGCGGACGGGCTCACGCTGCTCGATGCGCGGGAAGTCGTGCTCGCGCGCTTCGTGGCGCAGGCGGCCGAACTGTCCGGGACGTCGTGGCGTGCCACCGGCATCAACAATGGCCGCAGCGCGGTCGTGAGCGTGCTGCCCGGACACGACGTGACGCTCGTCTTCGGCGCCGACGACACTGTGGCAGGCACGGCCGGATGCAACCGCTACCAGGCCCGCGTCAGGCGCAGCGGCACGGCGCTCGGCTTCGATCCGCCCGTCGCCACCCGCATGGCCTGCCTGCAACCCGGCGTGATGGAGCAGGAGCGCGCGTTCCTCGATGCGCTGGCGAGCGTCGCGTCGGCGCGCGTCGAGGGCGACCGGCTCGAACTGCGCACGGCCGACGGCGCGATCGCGCTCGTGTTGCACCGGACGGGTGCCGAGTGAGCGAGCAGTACGCCGACGAGCCCGTCACCGAGCCCGATCCGTCTGCGGAGCAACGGGCGACGGACCGTCTCCACCTGGTCGCCACGTGTCCCGAGGAGACGAAGGCGGCGCTCGCACTGGAGCTGCAGTCGCTCGGCGTGCAGGAGCTGCAGCCCGGGTTCCGCGCGATCGAGTTCCCAGTCGGACCGGCGCTCTATTACGAACTGCACCTGCGGCTGCGCACGGCGAGTCGGCTGCTGCGGGTCATCAAGACCGTGCCGGCCCGTAACGGCCCGATGCTGTATTCGCAGGTGCGGCGGTTGCACTGGCCCGAGTGGTTCGACGCCCGCCACGGCTTCATGGTCGAGTGCCTCGGCGTGGACGCGGCGGCGGGCGGCAGCCTGGGGCCGAAGCAGGTGATCACGGAGGTCCGTGAGGGCATCCGCGCCAGCTTCGCGGCGGCCGGCGCCGGTGAACCGAAGATCGACACCGAAGAGCCCAGGGTCGTGGTCGTGGCGCACGTCGCACGCGGCCGCTGCACGCTCAGCTTCGACACGACCGGCAAGTCGCTGCACAAACGCGGTTATCGGGAGTCCGGGCACCCGGCGCCGCTCAAGGAGACGCTGGCGGCCGCGATCCTGCGCTACGCCGGCTACGACGGCACGCAGCCGTTCCTCGACCCGATGTGCGGCAGCGGCACGCTCGCGATCGAGGCCGCGATGATCGCGGTCGACAAGGCGCCGCAGATCCATCGCCACAAGGGCGAGTTCAATTTCGAGTGGCTCGGCGACTTCGACCGGCCGCTCTGGCGTGCGACCCAGGATCGCGTGCGGCTGGCGAAGCTCGAGGCGCCTCGCGCACCGGTGGTCGCCTCCGACATCGAGCCGAAGTACGTCGAGATGGCACGCAAGAGCGCGCTCAAGGCGCGCGTCGAACGCTACGTGCAGTTCGCCACCACGCGCGTGCAGGACGTCGAACCGCCGGGCGAACAGGGGCTGCTCGTCACGAACCTGCCCTACGGCGAGCGCATCGGCGGTGCGGCGACCGACGTGGCCCAGCTCTACGGCGAGGTCGGCGACGTGCTGAAGCAGCGCTTCGGCGGCTGGCGCGCGGCGATCCTCGCCGCCGAGGCGTCGCCGTACAAGGCGATCGGGCTCAAGCCCAGTCGCTCGATCCTGCTGATGAACGGCAGCATCCCGTGCCGGCTGCTGCTGTTCGACCTCTACGCCGGCAGCCGGCGCCGGTCACGCAGCCCCAGCAGCGCGAGCAGCGACACGAGCCCCGCCACGGCGAGGTAGGCGCCGACCGCGACGAGGCCGTAACGTGTCGCGAGCCAGGTCGCCAGGTACGGTGCGAGCGAAGCGCCGAGAATGCCGGCGCCGTTGAACGCGAGCGAGGTGCCCGTGTAGCGCACGGCGGTCGGAAACAGCTCGCCGAGGCCGGTGCCGAGCGGCCCGTACGTGAAGCCCATCACGCCGAGCCCGAACGTCAGGCACAGCACGACCGCCCAGGTCGCGCCGCTTGCGAACAGCGGCGCGAACACGAGCCCGAACAGCACGATCGCCACCTGCGCGACGATCAGCACGCCCTGCGTGCCGTGGCGTTCGGCGTAGAGCGCGGACAGCGGGATCGTGAGCGCGAAGAACAGCACGCCGACCATCTGCAGCTGCAGGAACTCGGTGCGCGCGAACCCGAGCGACGAGGTGCCCCAGCTCAGCGCGAACACCGTCATCAGGTAGAACAGCACGAACGTCGCGGTGGCGGCAAAGAGCCCGAGCACGAGTGCGCGCGGGTGGCGCCGCACGACCTCGACGATCGGCAGCGCGACGCGCTCGTCGCGTGCGAGCGTGCGCGCGAAATCGGGCGTCTCGGCGAGACGCAGCCGGACCCAGAGCCCGATGAGCACCAGCAACGCACTCGCCAGGAACGGGATGCGCCAGCCCCAGGCCAGGAACTGCGCGTCGTCGAGCCACTGGCTCAGCAGCAGGAACACACCGGTCGAGCAGACGAAGCCGATCGGGGCGCCGAGCTGCGGGAACATCCCGAACCACGCGCGCTTGCCCGGTGGCGCGTTCTCGACCGCGAGCAGCACGGCACCGCCCCATTCGCCGCCGAGGCCGATGCCCTGGCCGAGCCGGCACAGCGCGAGCAGCAGCGGCGCGGCGATGCCGATCGACGCGTACGGCGGCAGCAGGCCGATCGCCACGGTGGAGAGGCCCATCGTCAGCAGCGCCGCGACCAGCGTCGCCTTGCGACCGACGCGGTCGCCGAAGTGCCCGAACAGCGCCGACCCCACCGGGCGCGCGAAAAACGCGAGCGCGAAGGTCGCGAACGACTGCAGCGTCGCGAGCGTCGGGTCGCCGGGCGGGAAGAACAGCTGCGGGAAGACGAGGACCGCGGCCGTCGCGTAGATGTAGAAGTCGAAGAACTCGATCGTCGTGCCGATCAGGCTCGCGAAGAGCACGCGCCGGGTCGAGTTCGCAGGCGCCTGGACGGCGTCGGTCGACATCATGCAGGAGGCCTCGCGTGACAGCGAAGGTCGCTCCGCCGCGCTGGTGGACTAAACCCGCAAGGTGAACTTGGTGGTAACAGCGCGGCAGAGCGATCGCGCAGAGCGAAGCCCGAAGCGCGCGGCGCGCATTCTGCAAGCTCGTCGCGCCGGAGTCCAGACGGGTTCGCCACGCTTCAGCTCATGACCAGTCGTTCGATGTGCGCGACGGCGCTCGTCGCGAGCGCGCGCAAGTCGTATCCGCCCTCGAGCGTCGAGACGATGCGCCCCTGAGCGTGACGCTGTGCGACCGCACAGGCCACGTCGGTGACCCAGCCGTAATCGGCGGCGCCGAGACGCAGGTGCGCCATGTCGTCGGCCGCGTGCGCGTCGAACCCCGCGGACACCAGCAGCAGCTGCGGCGCGAAAGCATCGAGCGCGGGCACCCAGTGCCCGGTGACGGCCTGGCGGAACGCGTCGCTGCCCGACCCGGGCGGCAGCGTGCAATTGACGATGCGGCCCGGCACCGACGGCGGGTCGAGGTCGGGCCACAGCGGGTACTGGTAGGTCGAGCACAGCAGCACGCGCGGGTCGTCGCGGAAGATCTCCTCGGTGCCGTTGCCGAGGTGGACGTCGAAGTCGAGGATCGCGACCCGCTCGAGGCCGTGCCGTTCGAGCGCATGACGTGCGGCGATCGCGACGTTGTTGAAAAAGCAGAACCCCATCGTGGTCGCGCGACCGGCGTGGTGACCCGGCGGGCGCACGTTGCAGAACGCGCGCGTGACCTCGCCGCCGAGCACGAGGTCGGTCGCGAGCACGCCGGCGCCGGCGGCCCGCAGCGCGGCTTCGAACGTGTCGGGACACATCCAGGTGTCCGGGTCGACGTGCAGCAGCCCCTCGGCCGGCGACTTGTCCGCGAGACCCTCGACGTACGCGAGCGGGTGCACGCGCAACAGCTGCTCGGGCGTCGCGCGCGGTGCATCACGATGCACCAGCAGGTCGTGCAGGCCGCGGACGTGCAGCTCGTCCGCGATTGCATCGAGCCTTGCCGGCTGTTCGGGATGGCCGTCGCCCATCCGGTGGAGCCGGCAATGCGGGTGCGTGACGAAAGCGACGGCCATCAGGCTCTCCGGTTGCAGTCAGCCGTCATGATCCGACGAGGCATGCCAACGGACCTTTACAAGGATTGCGCGGTGCCAGAGTACACTGCGGCGCATGACCGCGAGACGCGTCGCCGCAATGCTCAACCCCTCGTCGGTGGCCATCGTCGGTGCCACCGACACGCCGGGCACCTACGGCGACCTGGTGCGCCGCAACCTGCGCGACGCCGGCTTCAAGGGCAAGGTCTACCTGGTCAACCCGCGGTACCAGGAGCTCGAGGGCGTGCCCTGCTACCCCAGCGTGCGGGACCTGCCGGCCCCGGTCGATCTCGCGGTGCTGCTCACGCGTGCCGCGACGACGCCGGACATCCTGGCGCAGTGCGGCGAGAAGGGCGCCAAGGGCGCGATCGTCGCGGCGGCAGGTTTCCGCGAGGGCGGTCTCGAGGGCGCCGAACTCGAGCGGCAGCTGCTCGAGACCACGCGACGCTACGGCATCCGCTTCCTCGGGCCGAACAGCATGGGTCTGCTGCGCACCGACACGCGGCTCAACGTCGCGTGCGGGCCGCCGATGCCCAAGCCCGGGCGGCTCGCGTTCGTGTCGCAGTCGGGCGCCCTGTGCAGCGCGATGCTCGACTGGGCGGCGTCGCGCAACGTCGGCTTTTCGACGGTCGTCGTGACGGGTTTCGGCGCCGACCTCGAATTCGGCGAGATCCTCGACTTCCTCGTTCGCGACGGCGCCACCGACAGCATCATGCTGTACATGGAGAACATCGCCGACGCGCGTCGTTTCATGAGCGCGTTGCGCGCCGCCGCGCGCGTCAAGCCCGTGGTCGTGATGAAGGCCGGTCGTGCCGCCGAAGCCGACGCGAGCCTGGCATTCCACACCGGGCAGATCGTCGGCGGCGACGACGTCTTCGATGCCGCCATGCGTCGCGCCGGCGTGCTGCGCATCCGTGCGTTCCAGCAGCTCTACAGCGCGGCCGCCACGCTCGGGTCGGGCGTGCGTCTCGGCGGCCGGAGGCTGTCGATCGTCATGAACGCCGGCGGCCCCGGGCAGCTTGCGGCCGATCGCGCGGCGGATCGCGGCCTGCAGCTCGCGTGGCTCGGCGAGGAAACGCTCGCGAAGCTCGAGGCGCTGCTGCCGCCGCGGATGACGCAGGGCAACCCGGTCTACGTGCGCAGCGACGCCTCGGCGCAGCAGTTCGCCGAAGCCGCGCGGCTGAGCCTCGCCGATTCCAAGACCGACGCACTGCTCGCCGTGATGGCGCCCTTTGCGCTGACCGACCCGGACGAGTACGCCGACGAGCTCGTCAAGGTCGCACGCGCGCAGAAAAAGCCCGTCTTCACCTGCTGGATGGGCGATGCCGCAGTCATGGAAAGCCGGCGTCGGTTCGCGGAGAACCGCATCCCGAGCTACCGCACGCCCGAGGCCGCGGTCGACGCGATCTCGGGGCTCGCGCTGTACACCTCCAACCAGGAGCAGTTGCTGCAGGTGCCGGCGCCCCTCGGCCCGTCGTCGCAACCGGACAAGGCACGTGCGCAGTCGCTGCTCGACGCGGCGCTCGCGGCCGGCAACGAGTGGCTCAACCCGGGCGACTCCAAGGAACTGCTCGCGGCGTTCGGCATCCCGGTGATCCGGGCGCGCCCTGCGCATTCGGCCGAGGAAGCCGTGCAGGTGGCGTGCGAAATCGGCTTCCCGGTCGCGCTGAAGATCCTGTCGCCCGACATCGCGCACAAGACCGACGTCGGCGGCGTGCGTCTCGGCCGTGCCGACGCGCGCAGCGTCCACGACGGCTACGAGAACATGATGCGCGACGTCGCGCTCGCGCGGCCCGACGCGCGCGTCGAGGGTGTGCTGGTCGAGCCGATGTACCTCGAGCGACACGGCCGCGAACTGATGATCGGCGTCGTGCGCGACCCGGTGTTCGGTCCGGCGATCAGCTTCGGTCTCGGCGGCACCATGGTCGAGGTGATCCGCGATCGCGCCGTGGCGTTGCCGCCGCTCAACCCCTACCTGGCGCGCGACCTGATCCGTCGCACGCGCGCGAGCCTCGCGCTGCAGCCGTTGCGCGGCGCACCGGCCGCGGCACGCGAGGCGGTCGAGGACGTGCTGCTGCGCGTCTCCGAGATCGTCTGCGAGCTGCCCGACGTCGGCGCGATCGACCTGAACCCGGTCATCGTCACCGCCAAGGGCGCGGTTGTGGTCGACGCGCGCATTGGCGTCGTGCGCAGCCCGCCGGGTGCGCTGCCGTACCGGCACATGGCGATCCACCCGTATCCCACGGGGCTCGAGCGGGCGTTCGAGCTGCCGACCGGCGAGGTCGCGCAGATCCGGCCGATCCGCCCCGAGGACGCCCGGATCGAGCGCGAGTTCGTGCATCGGCTGTCCGAGGAGTCGCGGTTCCTGCGCTTCATGTTCGGGCTGCACGAGCTGACGCCGGCGATGCTGTCGCGCTTCACGCAGATCGACTACGACCGCGAGCTGGCGCTGGTCATCGTGCGCATGCTCGCCGGCGGCGGGGAGCAGCAGATCGGCGTGGCCCGCTACATCACGCTGCCGGACGAGGAAACCTGCGAGTTCGCGATCGTCGTCTCCGACGAGTGGCAGGGCAAGGGCATCGCGCGCAAGCTCTTTGCGCAGCTGATCGAGGCGGCGCGCGAGCGGCGTCTCAAGGTCATGACCGGCATCACGCTGCGCGAGAACACGCGCATGATCGAGTTGTCTCGCGCGCTCGGCTTCGCGACCCGGGCCGACCACGACGAACCCGAACTCGTGCGCATGACGCTCACGCTCTGAGCGGCGCGGTCGCGCACGGGGCTCGAAGTCCGGGCCTTCGATATTCGGCCAGCAACTAGCGCGCCGGCCGTGCCCGCGCGCGCGGCCTCGACCGCAGCGGCTGCAACGCGCCGCGCATCCGCTCGCGCAGCCAGCGGTTGGCGGCATCTCCGGACGCGCCGGCCGCCCAGTACATGTAGGTCTCCAGCTCGAGGCCGTCGAGCGGTACCGGCAACACGGAGTGGACCGCGGCGTCGGTCACCTGTCGCGCGTGGGTTTCGGGCATCGTCACGACCAGGTCCGTCTGCGCCGCGATCCGGCAGGCCGCGGCGTGGCTCTGGCAGCGCAGCCGCACGTCACGCTGGCGACCGAGTGGCCGCAGCGCGGTGTCCTCGAAGGTGGCGCCGCGGCGCCGCGAAGACACCTGCACGTGCTGCAGGCCGAGGTAATCGTCGAGGCCGAGCGTCGCCCGAGGCCGTGCGCCCCGCGTCAGCGCCGGATGGTCGCGTCGCGCCACGACCACGAGCCGGTCGGACAGCACGAGTTCGTGCGGCGTGCGGTCGGCGAGCGGCAACAGCACGTCGAGCGCGACGTCGAACTCGCCCGACGCGAGTTCGCGCTCGAGCAGGCCGCGATCGTGACGCGCGGTCGTGAGCGTCAGTCCGGGGCCGGCCTCGGCAAAGGCCACGGCCAACGGCGGCAGCACGCTCGGCTCCAGCGCTTCGCGCAACCCGACACGGAAGCCGCGCTCGGCCGATCGGGGGTCGAAGCGCCCGGCCGTGTCGAGCGTGCGCTGCATCGAGGCCAGTGCCTCGCGCACCGGGCCGGCAATCGACCGGGCGAGCGGCGTCGGCGCGACGCCGCGTCCCTGTCGCACGAACAGCGGTTCGCCGAACACTTCGCGCAGCCGGCCGAGCGCGTGGCTCACCGCGGGTTGCGACAGGTTGAGCTTGCGGCTCGCGGGCGTGATGCCGCCCTCGGCATACACCGTGTCGAAGACGACCAGCAGGTTGAGGTCGAGTCGCGAAATATGCATGTGATGAATGATATTCCATCCAAACATTGCACTGGGCACATTGCCGGGCGGGCCTAGACTGGCGGCCGTGCACCGCGGATGACCTGCCGGTGCGAGCCCCGGGGGAATCCGACGTGGACTTCGAATACAGCGACAAGACCCGCAGCCTCATGCGTCGCGTCGACGACTTCATGCAGCAGCACGTCTACCCGGCCGAGCGCGCCTACCGCGACTTCGTCGAAGACCCGGCGCGGTTGTGGCAGCAGCCGCCGCTGGTCGAGGAACTCAAGGCCAAGGCGCGGGCCGAGGGGCTGTGGAACCTGTTCCTGCCGCACGAGTACGGGCAGTGGAGTCCGGGGCTCACGAACTCCGAGTACGCGCCGCTCGCCGAGCTGATGGGTCGCGTCGACTGGGCCTCGGAGGTGTTCAACTGCAACGCCCCGGACACCGGCAACATGGAAGTGCTGGCGCGCTACGGCACGGCCGAACAGCAGCAGCGCTGGCTGCGGCCGCTGCTCGACGGCACGATCCGTTCCGCCTACCTGATGACCGAACCGCAGGTGGCCTCGTCCGATGCGACCAACGTCGAGTGCTCGATCGTGCGCGACGGCGACGAGTACGTGATCGACGGTCGCAAGTGGTGGTCGAGCAACGCCTACCACCCGCACTGCGAAATCCTGATCGTGATGGGCAAGACGCGGTTCGACGGCCCGCGACACTCGCAGCAGTCGATGATCCTGGTGCCGATGCGCACGCCCGGCGTGCGCCTGGTGCGGCCGCTCAAGGTGTTCGGCGAAGTGCACTCGCCGAGCGGCCACGGCGAGGTCGCGCTCGAGAACGTGCGCGTGCCCGCTTCGAACCTGTTGCTCGGCGAGGGGCGCGGCTTCGAGATTGCGCAGGGCCGGCTCGGCCCGGGGCGCATCCATCACTGCATGCGACTGATCGGCGCCGCGCAACGCGCGCTCGAGTGGATGTGCCGTCGCGTCGATTCCCGCATCGCGTTCGGCCGGAAGCTCAGCGAGCAGAGCAGCATCCGCCAGGACATCGCGCGTTCGCGCTGCGACATCGAACAGGCGCGGCTGCTCACGCTCGCAGCGGCCGACAAGATGGATCGCGAGGGCAACAAGGGGGCGGCCGACCTGATCTCGATGATCAAGATCGTCGCGCCGCGCATGTGCCAGGAGGTTTGCGACCGCGCGATGCAGGCACACGGCGGCATGGGCCTGTGCCAGGACACGCCGCTCGCGGCGGCGTTCGCCTATGGTCGTTACGTGCGGCTCGCGGACGGGCCCGACGAGGTCCACATGGCGCAGCTCGCGAAATGGACGATCGCGCGCGTGCTCGCGGACGCGCGGGCGCCCTGAGCCGGCATCAGCCGCGTTCGGACTCGGTGCCCTTCTTCGGCGCGAAGTAGAACAGGTAGACGACGCGGGCCAGCACGAAACCCGTACCCACCAGCACCAGCTCGTTCAGGCCTATCATCGCTCGCTTCCCTCGACGGACGACCGGCGGGGAGTCCGCGCGGCACGTGTAGGCTAACGCCGACCCGCCGTCCGACAAATGGCGTTGCAACCGGTTCGGTCGTTTCGGGAAGCGACGCGTGCCGGAGCGCGGCGTACGCGAGCGCGGCGAGCAATGGAAGTGCCTTCGGGCCGCGTGAGTGACCGGCGCGCGCCGCCGTTCAACCGGCCGCGGTCGCGCGCGTCGCGGACGCCTGGTCGTCCTCGTCGGCTTCCTCGCCGAGGAAGCCGCCGCTCTGGTGCTCCCACAGCCGCGCGTACAGGCCGCCGCGGGCGAGCAGCGAACGATGGTCGCCTTCCTCGACGATGCGGCCCTTGTCCATGACGATGAGCCGGTCCATGGCCGCGATGGTCGACAGCCGGTGCGCGATCGCGACGACGGTCTTGCCTTCCATGAGCCGGTAGAGGCTGTGCTGGATCGCGGCTTCGACCTCGCTGTCGAGCGCGCTCGTGGCCTCGTCGAGCAGCAGGATCGGCGCGTCCTTGAGCATCACGCGCGCGATCGCGATGCGCTGGCGCTGGCCGCCCGAGAGCTTCACGCCGCGTTCGCCGACGTGGGCGTCGAAGCCGCGGCGACCCTTGGCGTCGACCAGTCCTGCGATGAACTCGTGCGCTTCCGCGCGGTGGGCAGCCGCGACCATGGCCTCGTCGGTCGCGTCGGGCTTGCCGTAGACGATGTTGTCGCGCACCGAGCGATGCAGCAACGAGGTGTCCTGGGTGACCATGCCGATCTGGGCGCGCAGGCTGTCCTGCTGCACGGTGGCGATGTCCTGGCCGTCGATGCGGATCGCGCCGGACTCGACGTCGTAGAAGCGCAGCAGCAGGTTGACGACCGTGCTCTTGCCCGCGCCGGACCGCCCGACCAGCCCGATCTTCTCGCCCGGCCGGATGTGCAGGTTCAGGTCGTCGACGACGGCGCGGCGGCCGCCGTAGCCGAAGCGCACGTGCTCGAAGCGGATTTCGCCGCGGGTCACTTCGAGCGGGCGCGCGCCCGGCGCGTCGAGCACCGCGTGCGGCCTCGACAGCGTGCCCATGCCGTCCTGCACGGTGCCGACGTGCTCGAACAGCGAGGCCATCTCCCACATGATCCAGTGCGAAATGCCGTTGAGCCGCAGCGCCATCGCTGTGGCCGCGGCGACGGCGCCGATGCCGAGCTGGCCGTGCACCCAGAGCCACAGCGCGACGCCGGCCGTGGCGGCGATCAGCGCCATGCTGAGGACGTGGTTGACGATCTCGAAGCCGCTCACGAGCCGCATCTGTGCGTAGGCGGTCCGCATGAACTCCTGCATCGACGCGCGTGCGAAGCCGGCCTCGCGCGAGGCGTGCGAGAAGAGCTTGACCGTCGCGATGTTGGTGTAGGCATCGGTGACGCGGCCCGTCATCAACGCGCGGGCGTCGGCCTGCGCGGCGGAGACCTTGCCGAGCTTCGGCACGAAGAACCGCAGCATGACGAGGTAGGCGCCGAGCCAGCCGAGGAACGGCACCAGCATCCAGAGGTCGAAGCTGCCGACGATCGACAGCATCGTGATGAAGTAGATCGAGATGAAGGCGAGGATGTCCATCGCCGTCATCCACGCGTCGCGCGCCGCGAGCGCGGTCTGCATCACCTTGGTCGAGACGCGGCCGGCGAACTCGTCCTGGTAGAAGCTCATGCTCTGCCCGAGCATCAGGCGGTGGAAGTTCCACCGCAGGCGCATCGGGAAGTTCGCGAACAACACCTGGTACTTGAGCAGCGAGAACACGGCGACGACCAGCGGGCTCGCCGCGATGATCGCCGCGAGCAGCAGCAGGTTGTGCTTCTGCTGCGCCCAGAGCTGGTCCGGTGGCACGCCGGCGAGCCAGTCGACGACGCGGCCCAGCATCGCGAACAGCAGCGCCTCGAACGCCGCGACGATTGCGGTGCACAACGTCATGCCGAAGATGTACGGCCGCAGGCCGCGAGTGCACTCCCAGAGGAAGGCGAAGAACTCGCGTGGCGGGGTCGTGGGTTTCGCGTCCGGGTAGGTCGCGACGAGGCTTTCGAATCGGCGGAACACGTCAGTTACCTGTCCCGGGACCTTAGCACGGACGTCGCCCGCGGCGGGGCTTGCTAGACTCACGTCGCCCACGTTCCGTCGCCAGGAGCCGGTTCCGGTCCGCATGAATGCGCACGCCCTGAGAACGCTCCTCCTCGTCAAGACGATCGAGGAGCAGGACGCCGACGGCGCAATGCTGACGCTGGCCGAACGTGACGCGGCCACGCGCGAGGCCCTCCGGCGCCATCCGGCGTCGGCGACGCCGGGCTCGAACGTCGAGCAGGAGGCGCGCGTCTGGCAGGTGCTCGTGGACCGCGCGGAGGAGCTGCACGCGCGGCTGGTCGTGCGGCACCCGATCATTGCGCACACCGGCACGCTCGAGCGGCACGCGCGGCGCGCATCGCTGGTCGTGCTCGTGGTCGGGTTCCTGTCGGGGCTGCTGCTGTCGGTGCTCGACAGCCGCGTGCGCATCGAGATCGTCGCGTTCCCGCTGCTGGGCCTGGTGTTGTGGAACCTGGCCGTCTACCTCGCGATCGCGGTCGCCGCGGTGCGTGCGCGCCGCCCCCTCTCCCGTGCAACGGGAGAGGGTTGGGGTGAGGGACGGAAATCGGCGCCGTCACTGGGCTGGGTGACGTGGCCCGCGCGCTGGGGCTGGCGCCGCGCGGCCGCGCTGGTCAAGCAGGCGTCGTTCTACCACCGACCGCTCGCCGCGGCGTTGCGGCGCTTCGCCGACGAATGGTGGCCGCTCGTGCAACCGCTCGTGCTCGAGCATGGCAAGCGCGTCTTCCACCTCGCGGCCGCGGCGGTCGGGCTCGGGCTGGTCGCGGGCTTTTACGTCCGCGGCATCGCGCTCGAATACCGGGCCGGCTGGGAAAGCACGTTCCTCGACGCCGCCCAGGTGCGCAACCTGCTGCACGTGATCTACGGCGCGGCCGCGGCGGCCAGTGGCATCGTGCTGCCCGCCACCGACGCGCAGGTCGAGGCGCTGCACTGGCGAGGCGGTGCCGGCGGCGGGCCAGCCGCGACCTGGATCCACCTGATCGCGGTGACGGCGCTGCTGTTCGTCGTCGCACCGCGGCTCGTGCTCGCGGCCTGGGCGACGCTCAGGCTCCAGCGTCTCGCCGGCACGATGCCGGTGCCCGACGCGTTGCTGCCGTACGCACGCGTCGTGCTCGGCGGCAGTTCGGCGACGCTGCCCGCACTCGGCGTGCGCGTCACGCCTTACGCCTACGAGCCCGGCGCGGTCGCGAGCGACGGCCTGCGGCGGTTGCTGGCGGAGGCGTACGGCCCCGCGACCCGCGTCCAGTGGTGCCCGGCCGTGCGTTACGGTGACGAGTCGGCCTTCGAGACGGCGTCCGTCGACGACATCAGCGTCGACGTCGACGCGCTGCTGTTCAACCTCGCGGCGACGCCCGAACTCGAGAACCACGGCGCGGCGCTGCGCGCAGCGCGGGCACGCGATGCGAAGTCGGCCGGCATCGTGCGGCGCGTGGCCTTCGTCGACGAAGCGCCGTTCCTGGCGCGCATGGGCGGCGATGCGGCACTGGACGCCCGCGTCGAAGAGCGTCGCCAGGCCTGGCGCGAATTCGTGCGGCGGCACGGCTGGGAGGCGTACCTCGTCGACCTGGAGGCCGTTGCCCGCGGCGACACGCTCGCGCCGGAGGCCATCGCCGAGTTGTGTCGCGCCGGCCG
>Ga0065704_10070223_pt1 | contig 62295 bp, 27 predicted proteins | sample SwiRhicommuniRL2_FD_59091 | JGI IMG/M metagenome (GOLD analysis project Ga0065704, IMG submission 59091) | Switchgrass rhizosphere bacterial communities from Rose Lake, Michigan, USA - RL2 v2 (version 2) | ecosystem: Host-associated > Plants > Roots > Rhizosphere > Soil | place: East Lansing, MI | reverse complement strand
GTTGGATTTTACCACTAAACCATTTGCGCTAAAGAAAGCTCCGCGACGGGGAATTGAACCCCGGTCTACCACGCGACAAGCGGTAATTCTAGCCACTAAACTATCACGGATGTTTTCATGTCAGTTAAAAAAGTAAAATATATATATTAAAATATATTTAGTTTTATACTCAAATTATGTTCTAAACCCAAGATGAATTTAGAAATAAGACAAAGGTGTACATCTCTCAGATATCCTATTACATCTCTCAATAAATTATTCTATCTCACACAATCAAGGTTGTCATAAAAGAGTAAAATTGGATTTGCTACAACTCGCATAGTGCTTCATTTCACTGTATGATCCATCACCACCTCCTGGTATCCTCCCCATATTATTGTGAGTCCAGAACTTTCAAAACTCAAAACTCTCATAGCTATCAAAAGAAATCATATTTTACAACAATTACCTGTCACGAGCTCTCTTGAATGGATGCAAAATTTAGATTCTTGGGCACCAAAGTCGGAACCACAAGGCTTATAAAACTGTATTTACTCACAAACGAGAAGTCCAAAGAAGGTACTATTATCGTGTTTAAACCAAATATTTAGAGGTATTTGTTTGAATACCAAGTAGAATCTACGCTCAACTCGTATATCTTTTCTTTGACTCTGGAACCCAAGCTTCTATTTTGCCAGATATCTCACTATACGTAATGCTTATTGAAAACCTTTACTTAAACCTCCTTTAACACATCCGACAAGTCTCTTCATAGTCACAGGTGCCAGAAAGCCGTATTATATCACGAACATCGCTAAAAATGACTCTAGAGAGAATCAGAATCAGCAATAATCCCTGAGTTTTAGACAAAAAAGATCCATCTGCAAACTAACTTAATCAAGAGTTTGACTTATGCAATACGACAGTCGAAAATTCAACGCCTCTCGGTACATTTTCTTAATAATGAGGTCATAAATTTCTATACCAGACCATAAATATATTATACATTCTACAATTAGAGAGGCTCGTGGTTATTAGTGATGCAAACATGTTATTAGTGCCGGATTCACCAGAAGACAAGTCTGCCACCACATATGCAGACCATAGCCAACATTCTAGACATTCTAGAGATACCAACGTTTCGAACCACAGCCAAAATTTGTTCTAGTTGTGGGAGATAACGGGGAGACACTATGTATCATCGTTTGCTACTCGTTTGATATAAACTCAGATCTTTGATACCCACTTTCCCTGCTGTTGGAGACTAGAAATTCGGTACACTGCACAAAAAACCATACGAGGGATGTAGTGACACTTTGTTGATGAATATTTGCTTGGAGCTACTTCCTTAAATACAGATTCGCAAATAACTCTCTTATCAGGCCACCTCCAAATTCTATTAGTAGCTGCTAGTCTAAACAGGCAACACATTAATTCCGGCCATTCTGTCCACAGTTGGTGCCACCATTGGATGGCTCAACAAGTCTCCAATATAAGGAATCGATCTTAAAAACTGAACAATCGTACCAAAGAAATCTCCAAACAAACCCAAAATTCCAAAACATTCCAAAATAAATCCAATGAAAGATCTCTTCATCAAGATCAACAATATCCCTACTGCAAAACAAAGCGTACCTCTCAACTTGGTTGGTCTGGTGAAGAATGTGACAGTTCTTTGAGGTCCGATTATCAAAATCAATCCAATCACAAAGAGGATATTACCGAGAGCTAAAAAGCCCGAGTCGAAAAAGGTGACAACACCAAAGAAGAAGAAAAAGATTCCTGCGGCCGTAAAACCGACACCGAATTCTGAATGTTAGTATTGTTAGATTATGGGTCAATAAATATTGTACTTGAAAGCTGTGATGAAATTAGAAATATCAAAGAGTCTGCAAGTCTTGTAAACATCAGAGGATGAGAACAAACCCGAAATAAACCAGAAGCTCTCACCAAAATGATCTCAAAACACGATTCATTGGCGAAATTCATGGAAATATATGAAATGTGTATGATCCCGTCCTAAGAAGACGTTTCAAAAGCTATACCATTAATGAATTCAATATAACCCTAAACATCTCTGATAACTAGACAATATAAATATCCAATATCTGATAAACAGATCAATATTGATGACATTCTGTTTTTTGGGAAGCTCCCTTTATGCAACCTCGAACACATTCATATTATCATGAATCCTGGATATGCTGTAGACTGGTCTTGAAACATAGCACATATCTGAAAACGCGGTACCTGATTCACCGGTTTCCATATCCCACAAACCTCAGAAATTCGTTTGATAGCACAGAATAAAATCTAACCTCCTCTCTTACTTACTTTGTCTTTCAGATAACCAAAGCATCTCTAACTAAGGAAGTTGTTGTGTTTATCTGGAAATTCAAAAAAGATATTCTGATTTGGTCGTGCGCGGACGGAATATATAGACAGAGGCGATGTTATAACTTAGTTAAAGGACCCTGAAATCATTTAGAAGATTTACTGAGAAACGAAATCACGATCTAGCGAGCATTCACAGCGATGATTTAACCAGCATTTAGAAAACGACAAGCTAAACACCCACATCTTTATACCTAGTAGCATCCATATTCTTCTACAACAGTGCCTCGCTATCTAGTTTTCGTGCACTAACATAATTGAAAGGCCAATTTTTCAAGGGTCCTTTCTTATACACTTATTCTTATCATTTCAACCAATTGTTAGCCTCTCTAGGTATTGAATTTGAGTATCATGTCTCACGAATATGACAACGGAGCCCCTCCTCCAACCTATGAGGCGGCAGTGAGCGAATCACTGTCCATGACACCCTCAAAGCCTCCGCCTCCGCCATTGCGCCCACCATATAATCCTCCTTCAAATATCGCTCCTCCGCTTCGTCCACCCCCACAATCAAGACCCTCAGTGCCAACTCCTTCCGAACCCGACATTTACACCAACAGCGACGAACTACCATGGAAGTATCCGCCGGGCCATTTCTGCAGAAAGTGCAAGAACACTGGTTTCAAGCCAAAAAACGGTAGGCTCTGTTCCGACTGCTGGAAGAAGTTCTTGACCCGCAGAATCGCCTACAATCCAAACCCAGAACTACCCTTCAAATTTCCTCCAGGGTTCATTTGCGACAAATGTCATAATTCAGGCTACAGGAAAGGCAAAACTTGCAAGCACTGCTGGAGCGATTTCGGACCCCGCAACTCATCAAGTTCTGTAACTCGGCCACCACCATCTGTTGCGGCAATGGGTATGCTGAGCTCTTCAGGATTTATCAATGGCGGATTACGTGTACGTCCGGGAGACCCACGAATAGGAGGCATTTTGTGTGGAAGGTGTAGAGGTTCCGGTGTCACTCATTTTTTTCTTGATACTGATCCCTGTGATATGTGCCAGGGATTGGGTAGGATTATAACGGCACCACCAGGGCCTGCACCCATACCATATGGTCCTGGTCCATCGTATGGAAATCCTCCTGGGCCTCCACACATGCCATATGGTCCTGGTCCATCGTATGGAAATCCTCCTGGGCCTCCACACATGCCATATGGTCCTGGCCCAACGTATGGAACCCCCCCAGGACCCCAACCAGGTCCATATGGTCCTGGCCCATCATATGGAAATCGTCCGGAGCCTAAATCAGGACCATATGGTCCTCGATATTAACCACCATTTCAAAAGACCCAATACAAATAAATCAACGCAGGAAGATTATAAGAGGTTATGGTTCTTGGAACAATGTCCCTAGGACGGATCTCTCGAATATTAATCCAAGGACATAGAATCAGATTTGAAACTGAACAGTTATCAGTCTCACCAAACAAGCTAATGAACATGTATTAGCAAACGCTATCAGCGAAACGCTATCAGCGAAACGCTATTAGTCAAGCATTATCAGCCAGACATTATTATGCAGACATTATCAGCCAGACTATTAGCACAATTCAAGTCATGGATACATGTTGTGAAACTTTCAGTTGACCTGATCGTTCTTCAATTGGTCCATCTATTTATCAATTTGTTGATCTGATTTTTAGACAGTTAGTAAACTATACGCGTACAATACCATTCATTGATACTTGATCTACTATCTTCTATACTCTAAAGTGACCACACCTTCATTCAGTTCAGCTTTACAGTGAAGTCTTTTATTAACTTTAATTTTAATCATTACAATGAATATTCGTAAACTATGTGAAACCCTCGAAGACCACGGAGTAAATCGCAGATCACACGTTGGCAAACCTTAAATACCTAGCAGAGCTCGGGTATGGGTCTAAGCACTTATTGGTAGTTAGATGGATACTTGAAATCAGTTAATTCATAAAAGTTTTCCTTGATGGCTCTGATGGAAACAAATCTTGTCAAGATGTTACCACTACCAGCCTTATCATTAGTACCCGATGCTCTGGCACCACCGAACCATTGTTGACCAACTACGGCACCAGTACATTTATCATTAATATAGAAGTTTCCTGAGGAATATCTCAACTTCTCTTCAGCCAATCTTACGGCTTGACGGTCTCTGGCAAAAATCGAGCCAGTCAACCCGTACTTGGTGGTGGTATCAATCTTGTCCATAATAGATTCGTATTGAGCATCTGGATAGACATAAGTAGTCAAGATTGGACCAAAGAACTCTCTGGATAAGAATTCGTGGTCTGGGTTGGTGGTTTCAATCAAAGTTGGTTGGATATAGAAACCCTTTGATTTATCGTATGAACCTCCAGCAACAATCTTCAATTCTGGATCGGACTTGGCTTGTTCGAGAGCAGCGGCCAACTTGTCAAACGATTGTTCATGAATCACTGGACCCATAAATGCATGCAATTGTTCTGGGGTAGAAGTGTTTCCAACCAGGATTTGGGCCATAGAAGTAGAAAGCTTCTCTTTGAATTCTGGCCACACCGACTCTGGAACGTATAATCTAGACAAAGCAGAACATTTTTGACCCTGGAACTCAAAAGCTCCTCTCAAAGTAGAGAGAGCAGCATGGTCCAAAGATGCAGAAGGATGGATCAAATGATAGTTCTTACCACCGGTTTCTCCTACAATTCTTGGGAAGTCTCTGTACTTGTCGGCAGCAACGTTGTTAGAGATCTTTACATACAAGTTCTTGAATACGTCAGTAGAACCAGTGAAGTGTAAAGCGGAGAATTCTTTGTCAGCCAAAACCAAATCTGTAACTTGGTTTGGTTCACCAGGAATAAAGTTAATTACACCCTTTGGTAAGCCAGCTTCTTCCAAAATCTTCAATAATAAGTAGTTAGATAAAGCAGCAGTGGCAGATGGTTTCCAAACAACTGTGTTACCCATAAGAGCTGGAGCTCCCACCAAGTTAGCAGCAATTGCAGTGAAGTTGAAGGGGGTGACAGCATACACAAAACCTTCCAATGGTCTGTATTCTGAACGGTTCCATACACCAGGAGATGTTTCAATTGGTTGTTGTTGGTATAACTCTTCGGCGTATTTGACGTTAAACTTGAAGAAATCAATCAATTCGGCGACACTATCGATTTCTGCTTGGTAGACGTTCTTACCTTGACCTAACATGGTTGCTGCCAACATATCGTAACGATACTTGGTGGAGATCAAATCTGAAGCCTTCAAAAAGATGGCAGCACGGTCTGTCCAAGGGGTAGCAGCCCAAGAAGCCTTAGCAGCCTTCGCGGATTCAATGGCGGCGAGGATATCGCTTTCTGAAGCCTGGGAGACATTGGCTAAATTTTGGGCATGTTTTGCAGGATTGACTTGTGGCAAAGTCTCGTCCCTGTAGATCTTTTCTCCGTTAATAACAAGAGGGATATCCAAAGCACCATTATCAATGAACTTAGTAATGGAGGCACGCAAGAGATCCCAATCCTTTTGATGGGTCAATGAAAATTCCTTTACTGGCTCATTTTTAAGGTGTGGTGGAACCTGGTGATGGGCTAATTGTGAAGCACAACGAACCTGACCCAAGGAAGCCACGACTCTGGTGGCTGGAACGGTGACCGATCTGGTGGCCGATCTTGCGGCGCATCTGAATGCAATTCTAGATCCTGATCTCAACATTATTCTCCAGTTATTAGTTGGGGAAAGGAAGAATACTAAAATGACAGATTGTCCCGGTTTTATATGAAAAATGGGGACGGAATCTTTGTGACAGGAAAGGAATCTCATGGCGAGAGGAAATTTACGCGAGGAAAAAAAGATGGTAAACATAAGCGAGATTAAAGTGAGTATTATGTCTAGATAAATAGACATTGCAACTACTGAGGAAGAGAACGAGGTGGTGAAATATCGTAGCAGAAAAGTATCACAGTGTTGAGATATCACCGTAGTAGTATCACATTCGTAGCATATATATCCCAGAAATATATAATATACATCAATTTGTCTAACCTTTGAGAAGTGGCCCTGCACTTTCAAACTGTTATATCATTACCAATTCTTAATGACAAATACGATTGGTGAATTGAATGAGTATGATAAGGATCATGGAAGAAGTTTCTGGTATTTATGTTCTGGATCAGTTTTAGCTGAGTTTCACCCATTTGGAAGTTGAACTGTGTGATATTAAATTTTGCAGCCTTATTCATTTCTATTCATTTCCATACCTCCTTTCCAACTCATCTAATCTATTTGTTATGACCCCTTTATTACTCTCAAAGTTAGTCTCATACTCTTTCAAATTGGAGTTAAGAGTATTGATAGAAGTGTCCCAACTAACAATATCGGACTTTATCCCATCCAAAGCTTCATCAAGACTACTCACAACCCCAACAACATTTGCAACATCACCATGGACCAGTTGCAACGTCTTCAATCGCGTGATTAACATGGGTACAACGTGGTTTATTGCGTCTATTTCATGAAGTTTGGTGTATATTTCATCGATCTCCAGTGAAAGAGGCTCCTTTTGTTCCACTTCTCCTGTGCTAGTAATTTCTAGCAACTTTCTTCTAGCCTCCAACTTCTCTGTCTCTTCGCCGAGTTTGTTTATATCTTGTTTGACGCGTTGTATATAATATTCTGGGTTATGGATGATATTGATTCTTCGTTTCAAGTCGTTTAAAGACGTCTGGAGCGACCCAGACGACGCTGCCTTCAGTGTCAACATTTCTTTCTCTACTCCAATCAACTTTTCCACATTATAGAGTCTGGATTCAAGGGCTAAGATCTCGCCTACACTCGTTGCAGACTTTGGTGGTTCAACTCTCTCCACCAGTGAAAACTCGATGTGAGCATCTAGAAGTACTTTATCAATCTTGTCTCCATAAAAATTGTGAAGCGAGTTTTCTTTCAACGTCCCGAGGACTTTTTCCAATACCCCTACTTGATTTAATGTCCCTTGATCTGATTTTGGTTCGTTAGAATCCTTTTCTGCCTGAGAGTCCTTGTCTTGGGATTCTTGAAGTCTAATCTCCTCCAATTCCCTGGCGATCCTTGCCAATTTCTGCTCAATTGTCTCATTAACAGCTTCAACAAAGTAGCCACTTCGTCCTAGTCCCTGATTGACTTTTCCCAGGAAATCAACGTTCAACATGTCGTCAACTATGACACTCTGTTCGAATCGTTTCCGTGCACTCATGAAATCCAATTCCTCGCTAGGAGTGGGCACCGAGGGCACCTCAACATCGCTTTCTATATCCGATGTCTCAAAAACGTCCTGAGAGTTCTCATCAATATCAGGAAGGTTGGTGTCCATGGCAGCGGAGTTGTATTGGTGGTGGATTAGGTTTCAATATTTACGCATAGAAATCGCGAGCGCAGGGCCACAACTTTAAACCATAGACTCCCAACATCACCAAAATACTCGCAAATGAACTGGTTACAGCTCGTGAATAGTAAATGACCATTTATAAGTACGTAGCGACAAAAATAAGGAAAATGGTTAACTTAGAGATATATTTCCTGAGACAAGTAGAATAAGTTACCTACAAAGAAGATGCAAACCTAGCGGATGATAACGGTTATCGAACCACTTCCCATTTACTGATACCGTGATATCTGAAACAATCTCCGGCCAAACGTGCTTCTACTGATACTGCTACTGCTACTGCTACTAAATACTAAACACTTCATAGATGATCTATTAAAAATTCTTCTATTTTGTAACAATCTGTACAACATCTTCATCATTGACAGGATGACTCAAACCACATTTCTGAGGCGAATGCTTTGCACTTGATCCCCACACCAAAGCATATTTGAACTGATTCTTCATATCTCTATGGATGGAATCACAAACTTCCTGGATTGTAGAATGACTTCTAACAACCATAGGATCTCCAAAGTTGGGCTCGACACCTCTTCTCTTTGTGTACAATCTCAAAAGATCCAACTGTCTCCATATTTCGTCCTTCAAATCTTCAATTCCCAAGTCTAACTCACACGACATAACCACGGTGTTTTCTTCTCTGGCCAACCTATCGCATTCCTCCAACGACACAGCGTCAATCTTATTATATACATAAAGACACTTGATATACGAGATGTGTTGTTCGTTAATCACGTCAATAAAATCGTCTACCGTGACGTTTTCATCTCGTATAAGTACGTCGGCGTTATGGATCTTACAATCCTTTAACAATGCAGCAACGATCTTCTCGTCCAAGTACTTTGGTGGAGCAGTAGAGTTCATTTTGATTCCACCGGTCTTTTTAAACTTGAGAGAAATATTCGGTCTTTCTTTGTTGAGTCTGATTCCCATTGATTCCAACTCGTTCTCCAAGATTTGTCGTTGATCTCTTCCTTTTGTGGCGTCCAATACCATCATAATCAAGTCTGAGGTTCTCGATACTGCAATGACTTGTTTACCTCTACCTTTACCCTGAGAGGCGGCCTTTATAATCCCTGGCAAATCGACAATTTGGACTTCGGCTCCGTTGTATTCGAGGATCCCTCCTACGGATGTTAAGGTGGTAAACTCATAGTTGGCGGCTTCAGATTTTGTGTTTGTTACTTTGTTCAAGAATGATGATTTACCAACAGAAGGAAACCCAATTAACGAAACTCTGGCATCTCCTGCTTTTGCTACCTCGAATCCTTGTCCTCCTCCTGAAGATCCTTGTCCTGGCTGTGGTTCGGTTAATTCTCTACGGTATCTGGCTAACTTCCCTTTCAATAACCCAATATGATATTCCGTAGCCTTATTTTTCTGAGTACGCGCTAACTCTTCTTGGATCTGTGCGATCTTCTCAATGATACCCATGTTAGTATTGGTAGTTTGGTTTATGTTGAATTGAAAATTGAAAATTGCATATATTGAAAAATCATATCGCGATATTGTATGCAGGATATACAAGAATGATAGTGGGACCCCTTGACTACTGGAGATAGAAGAACGAAATTTCGATAATAATCCTTGAATCATTCTCCAGAACTAACTAACCTCACTTCTACTCAAGTAACTAACCGAATTTACAACTATTGACTTACTTGATGAAATCTGTACCACAAGGAAATATCCTGCATATATCTCCAAAAAATCCATCACCATCTCATCATGAAAAATTATGGATCCTACAAGAGTTGATTCTCCATCTCTAACTAAAGATGCCTAAAACACCTAGGAATAGAGCGAATGGCGGTGCCATCGAGGTATCTGGAGCTATAGGGGGAGGGGCTTCTAAATTGAAGAAGAAAATAAGAGATATACAAAGATTATTAAAAAAAGAAAACCTCGGAGCAGACGTGAGAATCGAAAACGAAAGAGCCTTGAAAGGTTTGAATGTAGAATTACAAAACACTCAATTAAACTTGAAAGCCAAAGATATCTCCAAAAAGTATCATATGGTAAGGTTTTTTGAAAAGAAAAAGGCCATCAGGAAGTTGAAACAATCCAAGAAACAGCTCGAAGAAGTCACCAAGACAGACGTAAAGAAGGACATTAAGAAGGCCAGAAGACTAGTCAAACACGGTGAGATCGATCTTGCATATGTCATGATGTTCCCAAAGACCGAAAAGTACATCTCGTTGTATCCAAATCCTAAGGAGAACGATGAGGTTGATATGTCTAATCCAAAGGCCAAGAAGGGGACCCAGTTGACCGAACAAAGAAGGAGAGAATTTAGAAAGGAAGTTGAAGGACTCATGGACGATGGAAAACTTCCATTCTCTATTGAAGATGCTGCTGGAGGAAAGAATGTTACGATTGAAACCAGAAACCAAGTCGCAGTTATGGAGCAAGAAATCGATGCCCCAGAACAGAAGAAAGACACCAAAGAAGACGATGATTTCTTTGAATAGACCCTGTATATTAGTTTACATTGCATTAATAAAGACCAAGTCAAGATTGGTAGTAAATAATGTAGAATCTTTAGAGCAATCTTTAATCATTTTAAGTTAGAGTACGTTTCTGAAAGATATTTTAAGCATATGAGAAACCTCTAAAAACGTATATATTGGGGATATTAGACTCTTGAGCGATGAAAACTATAATAGTCTGATTACTTCGAAGTGAACTAACAGCTTTTCATTAGTCTGAGAACTTTCGATAGAAAACTGATAACTTTTCGTCAAACTGATAACTTTTCGTCAAACTGATAACTTTCCGTAGTACTCTGCCCTTTCGTGGCAAAATGTTCCATATAAACTGATAAATTTTCATGATACCTCACTACACGTATCTGAAAGAAGGATAGTTCACTATTTGATTGTAACTATTACCAGCGTATGATCACTCTCAGGACATTTTAAGACCTTCAATTGCCCACAATCGTCACTAATCGCTTCGCTCATAGTTCACTATAAAAGTGTATATGACTCGGTATACTTGATATCAACCGCATCATTTATACACATGATCGTAACATCCTGTCCTCTTAAATCTTCAGGAACATCTAACGTACAAATAACCTTCCCTTTTTTGCCAATAAGTTTTGGTGACGCTCTCTTGATGGAAAGTAATTCGTCATTTGCAATGTTACAAATGATAACAAACCATGACTCTCTTTGAGCTTTGGGGAAATGTGGACAGTACATTTTGAACTCCTTATTAAGTGGCATGTTATCATGAACCAATTCCAAAGTAATCGAACTTTCATCGTTTTGACGAATAGAAACTTCTCCAGTTGGTAAACTAGACGCTATTTTGACAAACTTTTTCCTTGCCGCTTCGTCGTTCACGAACCCACGGTCATTATCGTCCTGTAAGTTATTTTCACCCTTGACTTCAAGAATTTCAGCGAGCTTTTGTAGTTTGCCGTGGTTCATTTTCCCAATGGATTTCAAATCAAGTTTGGAGGCGTCGCTCTTCTTCGCAAGTTTAAGACCGGGCAATGTGTAAACTGCATCGTCATCATACCAACACCGCTGCTTAATACATTGCATCAACTGAATAATGTTCAACACTGTATTCAAGAATCCAAGCTCAGATGCTGCATCGACAAAAGCTTGCAATATACGTAACGCTTGGTCCAAGACCGAAATTGTATCTTGCGAATAATCTGCAATTGGAAGGTCAACTCTACTGATGAAGGCTTGAATTAACAAGTAAGTCTTGACGTGTGGATTCCAAATAAATTCACACTCCAAATCTTCGGCTGGGTATCTCATGGCCTGGGACATTTCCAAGTTGATCAATTCTTCTCCATGTCTAGTTGGAAGTTCATCATATTCCGTAGATTCACAAAGATATTGAAGACACTGTCTGAAAGTGCTACTCTTGGAAACCTTATTGACCAAGTTTCTAATAGTCTTATGGGAAAGATAGTAGTATGACGAGATGTGTAAGAATGGAGTCGCTACAAGCTCATCTTGTCCACCCAATAAGACACACTTGGATTCTATCAAGTTCTCAATTGTATCGTCAATCAAACCTCCCAAATAACTAGAAATACCCGCAGTTGTGGTATCCTCAATTCCGTAGAATGTTGGGTTATTATGGGCTCTTCTATACAAGAAGGTCCATGTCAAAAAGTCCATCGCTTCTTGCCTAGATTTGATAGTTCCTGCTGAAATTTCTGCTCCAATATGATTATCCAACACCTTGTGCAAAGACGACTCAACGGGAAATCCAATATTAAGGAAATGCTTGTAGAAAACCTTCTTGGACTCCTTGGTATACACAATGGCTATACCAGACGTATCAAAAGCAGGACGACCTGCTCTACCCATCATTTGCAAAATATCGGTCAAGTCCATGTCTCTATATCCTTCAATCTTTGCATCAAAAAATTGAGTACCTTTAATGATTACAAGATGGGCAGGTAAGTTAACACCCCAAGCTAAAGTAGACGTAGCAACCAAGATCTGGATCTTTCCCGCCTCAAATAGCTTATGAGAAAGTTGACGATCCGACTCTACTAAACCAGCATGATGCAATCCAATACCGAATTGTAAAGAGAGTCTCAATGTTTCGTCCTTGACGTTCTCTGAAATCTCTTGAAGTTCAAATTCAGACATTTTAAGGAATCTACGAGGATTTGATTCCATACCACACAAATGAATAATATCCAACGATGTAAGACGGGTTTGACGACGCGAAGCAACGAAGATTAATACTGGCTTATTTGGTGAGTGCTGTTTGATTGCCATGAACGCCGGTTTGTTCATTGTTTTCATGAACGGACAGAATGCCATGTTATCAGGAAATCCATCAATATACATCTGTAAGGGAACAGGACGGACAGACGGAGGGAAGTTAAATAATCCTTCGCGTACACCCAACCAACCAGCCATATCCATGGCATTAGAAACTGCTGTGGACATCCCCAACAACCTGATTGGTCTCTTTGTTTGAGAAGAAATGTAATTCATACGACTGACAATCATCTCCAAAATTGGCCCACGATCACTTGCAAGTAAATGGATTTCATCCATAATAACTAGAGAGACTTGTTGAACAAATTTTCTAGTTTGCCAATTACGGGAAATACCATCAAATTTTTCTGGAGTAGTAATGATAATATCAGCTTCTCTAACATCTCTAGCTTCTGGCAAAGAATCACCAGTCAATTCAACCAATTTATATTTGGTGTTACGACAAATACGATCCCTCCAATCATCAACTCTCTCCCTAACCAACGCTTTCATTGGAGCAATGTAGACAACCTTGGATCCCGGAAAGTCCCTGAAAGCATGCCAAATAGCAAGCTCTGCCACAACAGTTTTACCTGAACCAGTAGGTGAACCAACAAAGATACTCGAATTTGTGTTATACAACGAGTGAAAAGTCATTGTTTGCATGGGGTTAAAATAGCGAAACTTGGAGGAGTAGATCTTCTCAATTTCAGGATTGTGCAAGGCAGTAACGGGAAGCGGTTGAAGCCTTAAAAGATTAGTTCTAATGGTCTCATTTGAAGGTCTTATGAGATGCTGGAATGAAATGGTGTGTAGACTCTCAGAACCGATCCACGTATCAGAGACTACCTTAACAACAATTTGGGGAGGAAGAGGGTCTGCCAATGGAATCATAAAGTCCAATTCATGTGGAGAATTCATCTGTTTTCTATTGATGATTATCTTTTCCACATGAAGGATTTCGGAGTTATCCGATTCTTCGACCGTCAACCAGAAGAATTGAGCATTTCCATGATATTTCTCATCCCAAACAAAGTCAGGATACAAAAAGACCTTGATACGCATGACGTTACTTGTGACCGGAAATATTTCTGAGTCTATTTCAATGTAGGGAAACCTTCCCACCAATTTGTAAAGTGTATTACCTACACCATTATTGTGAACCAAAGTCCCCAATTCACCACTATCCATATCTCTAAGACTTTCCATAGAAGGATTCTTAGCACGAATGTTTCTTAAAATCGGCTCGGATAAATCAAATTGACTTAATGGATGTTCAAATGCCCAAATTCTCCTATCGATCGATTTGCAGATCGATAACATGATCTTCATAAACGATCCCCACCTTCTATTTATACCAATAAGTAACAAGGCACGACAAATTCTTGCGGAGTTCTGAGCAACATAGTTAGAATCAGATATCAACGCCGAGTCTTTAATTGTGGCTTGAGAAACAAAAGCTTGCAACAAAATATTTGTCTTTCCTTGGGCTGATTCAACATCACCCGCAATTTGACATGGTGCATCACTTTCTAATAAGCCTTTCAACTCCTTGGATTCTTCTTCTCTGAATTTGATACTGTCAAATTCAGTACTCATACTGATCATTGACAAAACATCGGCCTCAGTTGCTCTTGGATTAAGCATTTGATTAAAGATTTCAACAGAGTTATTGAGTAAATAAAAGTCGGAAGCAATTCTCCCTAAGTCCTTGGACGTGAAGGCACCAGAATTTTCATCAAAAATGATCATTTGCAATTGGTGTAATCTTCTGGCTGCCACAATAATCATATCTCTTCTCTTGTTATTTAATAACGGATCTTCCTTCAATTCCTTCCACTCAATACCATACGCAAATGGATTCTGTCGCATACGAACCATCATATAGGTGTAACCGAGCCATTGAATCCCTTCATCGATATTTGTCACTGTACCTAAAGATATCTCTGCATTTAGATTATCTATCAATTTTGCAGCCAATCTCGATTCAATAGGATGTTGCTGGGATATTAACGATACGTAATGGTCCAACCTATCGCTTGTAGTACATAATATACCAGTTCCAAACTTCTCATATTGAGGTCTTCCTGCTCTACCGAAAATTTGAATAACATCAGAAATTCCCAAATCAACAAATCCACCTTGTTTGGCATCATAAACTTGTGTACCCTTTACAATGACAACCGCAGCTGGCAAATTAACACCCCAAGCTAACGTTGAGGTACAACACAAAACTTTAATTGCCCCACTAGCAAACATCTTCTCAGTAAGGTTACGATCAGATCTCAACATACCAGCATGATGAACACCGAACCCACTTTGAAATAACTCTCTCATGTCCTTATTTTTATTTTTTGTTGCCATTTCTCTTTTGAATCTATCGTAAGATTTACTCTCAGAGGCATCAAACAAACCAAGTTCTTGATGGTCTTGTGCCAATGTAATAAAAGAACGAGATGTTTTGACAGTATCCTTACGAGAATGAACAAACACCATCACTTGCAAACCTTCACTAATATGTGCAACCAACTTATCGTAGGCAACTTTATCTATATTTTCTCTTGCTTGTTTAGAACCAGCCTTTCCTCTTACTCCGATTAGTTGTTGTTTTAAGGGAACAGGTCTAAATGTTTGATCAAAATAGAACATACCAATTGACCGATTTACACCCAAGAAATCTGCCACGTCCATGAAGTTGGGTAATGTAGCAGAAAGACCAACCACTCTAATCATAGATTGTGTACTTTCAACTTGACGTAAAGTACGCGCAACTAATGTTTCGATTACAGAACCTCTCTCTTCATGCAATAAATGGACTTCATCAATAATAAGAAGCTTTACTTTGGAAACCAATTCATTGTCACCATTCAGTTTTCTCGTGACCACATCCCATTTTTCGGGAGTGGTAACAATAATCTGGGTCTTCATAATCTCTGCTTTAGTTAACTGCATATCTCCAGTCAATTCTCTGACATTTATTCCCAACCATTGCAATTTCTTACTATACTTTTCGACAATTTCTGCAGCCAAAGCTTTTAATGGTGCAACATAGACAATCTTGAATTCGTCATAATCTATATCAACAGTGATATCTCCGTCAGAACCAACTGTTTCAGTGACAAATTGGTTAATAGCATGCAAAATAGCCAACAACGCTACATCAGTCTTACCTGCACCTGTAGGAGCACAAACCAACATATTTTCATTGGTATTGTATGCGACTGGAAACACTAAACTTTGCATTTTGTTCAAATTGTCATAGTTTTGGAAAGTCCCTTTACATAAGAAATCAAGATCTTTGATGTTTACAAGTTTATCATCTGTGATCCACTTGTTGGTTCTATTTTCAGGAAACGGTATGGTGATTTGTTCATGTGTGGCATACGATAATCTTTCTGTCCCTACGGGAAGGGAAGCCTTTTTACCTGTTATAGCCAATGTACTGGCTATCTCAGAATTCTTAAATACATTGGGATATCTTTGGTTCGCCTGCTTAGGAGCCAATTTTTGATTCTTGGTTCTTTCGTGATTATCAATCAATAATTGTGCTCTTTCTTCAGGGGTCAAGAATTCGGGTTCTGACGAATCTCTTGATTCGCCTTGCAAGAGGGCACTTTTATTTTGAACAATTTTAGTGATCAAGTCAAACTCTTCAAAGCCAAGAACATCAAAAAGAGACGATTGTAACTCTTCATCACCGGGACTATCTTCACATACACCTTTTATCATAGCAAATATCTCCGAATCATCTTGTCCTCTCGAATTGCTGATTCTAGCACATTCGTCCTTTATGTCCCGTATTACCGACTCGTTGTTCTTACCATCAGTAATTGAATCTAAAACATCCGTAGTTATTGACGAAAACTTTCTTAATAGCTTAATCACCGGAGTAATCTTATTAGTTTCATTATCAATTTGGGGAATCTTTTCATCTTTCTCTATGGAAAATGAATTAAGTATCTCAATCATGGGCTGCATAGCCTGCATGTATGACCCTGTGGACGAGACCGTGTATGAAGCCATTTTAAACCTTTGGGACAAGTCTTCTATTGATGGCAAATTGTTTTCAAATTATGATTCATTGATTTTAGACATTTTGAAATCTATCACGAGATAAAAATTCACGTGAGTGAAATTTCAAAATTTGGATTTCCCTTGATGAGATGAGATGAAAAAAATGGTGTGCTTAACTCAACTAGTAGAGAACAACTTCACCTGTTTGCTGGACAATAAAAACTCAAAACAATGGTAAAGGACTCAAAGAAGAGCAAAGGCTCTAAGAGGGTCGAAGCTCCCAAGAAGAATGAGAAGAAGAGAGTTCACGAGCAATCTGAATCTGAATCTGACTCTGAAGAAATAGATAATGAAAAGTTGGTTGAGGAATTGGATGATGACTTTGATGAAGTAGCAGACTTGTTAGGAGATGATATCAAGGATCCAGAAGCCAAGAAGCAACAAAAGAAAGAAGAAAGAGAAAGAAAAGAAGAAGAAATCACAAGAGAGTTGATTAAACCTAAAGCTGATGCAAGTGTTGAAGACACTGATAACGATAAGTTTGCTGATGCCGGGTTATCTGAGCCTACATTAAAAGCTATTCAAGATATGGGTTTTGTTACCATGACCAAAGTACAGACCAAGACTATTCCTCCATTATTAGCCGGAAGAGATGTCTTAGGTGCTGCTAAAACTGGTTCAGGTAAAACTTTAGCATTTTTAATTCCAGCCATCGAATTATTGTACTCTTTGAAATTCAAGCCAAGAAACGGTACTGGTGTCATTGTTGTTTCGCCAACTAGAGAATTGGCTTTGCAAATTTTTGGTGTTGCCAGAGAATTGATGGCCCATCATACTCAAACATTTGGTATCGTCATTGGTGGTGCCAACAGAAGACAAGAAGCTGAAAAGTTGGCCAAGGGGGTTAACTTATTAATTGCCACACCAGGTAGATTATTGGATCATTTACAAAACACCCAAGGATTTGTGTTCAAGAACTTGAAGGCACTTGTCATTGATGAAGCAGACAGAATCTTGGAAATTGGTTTCGAAGAAGAAATGAAGCAAATCATCAAAATATTGCCTAACGAAGACAGACAGTCAATGTTGTTCTCCGCTACCCAAACAACTAAAGTTGAAGACTTGGCAAGAATATCGTTGAGAAAGGGTCCATTATATATAAACGTTGTTGCTGAAACTGAAGTATCCACAGCCGATGGATTGGAACAAGGGTATGTCTTGTGTGAATCCGACAAGAGATTCTTGTTGTTGTTTTCGTTCTTGAAGAGAAACGCCAAAAAGAAGATAATTGTTTTCCTTTCGTCATGTAACTGTGTGAAATATTTCGGTGAATTATTGAACTACATTGACTTGCCAGTATTGGACTTGCATGGAAAACAAAAGCAACAAAAGAGAACCAACACCTTTTTCGAGTTCTGTAATGCCAAACAAGGTATCTTGGTCTGTACAGATGTTGCTGCCAGAGGATTGGATATCCCATCTGTTGATTGGATTATTCAATTCGATCCTCCTGATGATCCAAGAGATTACATCCACAGAGTTGGTAGAACTGCCAGAGGATCTGATGGTAAAGGTAGATCATTGATGTTCTTGACTCCTTCTGAATTGGGTTTCTTAAGATACTTGAAGGCCGCAAATGTCCCATTGAACGAATACGAATTCCCAACCAACAAGATTGCCAACGTACAATCTCAATTAACCAAATTGATCAAGAGTAACTATTGGTTACATCAGTCTGCCAAGGACGGTTACCGTGCATACTTACAAGCGTATGCTTCGCATCATTTGAAAACCGTTTATCAAATTGATAAATTGGATTTGGTTAAAGTAGCCAAGTCCTTTGGTTTTGATATTCCTCCAAAGGTCAACATCACCATTGGTGCAAGTGGAAAGTCATTAGACAAGAAGCATAAAAAGCAAAAGAGAAGCCAATAAGAAATAACTCTAAAATCTCACGATAAGAGTAGTCATAATGAGTCTTATAGCTCTGCTCAATAGACCCAACCTCGAGTTTAGTAATAGACGGTGTATTTTAAGTTTTCAATACAAGAATGTATAAATCGACTGTAGTTATGAAGTATATGTTAAGAAGAGTTGATTTAGATGATATTGATGATTCTCTGTTTACTCACTGATAATTCACAGATTATTCACAGAGTATTCACAGAGTATTCACTGACAATTCACAGATTATTCACTAATTAGTCACTAATTACTGTCTAATTACTGCTGACTTTTTGGACACCTTAAATCGAAGTGGTTCAACTTATCACACCTGGCTGCAAAAGGCCAAACTGAATGTTTTAAGAGCCACGACATGAAATCTCACGGCGTGAAATCTTAACTCTTATACTGGCATCTAATATCAACATGTCTGGTGTCTGGTACTCCAATATTCTCTACTAAGTACCTCTACTCTAGGTAAGAAGAGTATCACCTAATCATAATAAATTGTATAGCGCGAAGAGGCGAGTGGAGAAAATTGAAAGATAAATTTATGGATCGAGACGCGTACTCCATACTACAACATCCAAGACACTACACATGGTTGAGTATAAGGAACATCTTAACATAGGTCTAACACCAGATGTGGGCGTGACAAGGTCAGTAGATAAAGTTGGTGACTTTCCACGAAACAACGAATTTACATTGACCACAACTGATCGTAAATATGACCGACAATTCTATTCGATGTATCAATATCGTTTCAAGGACTTGAAAGAACGTGTGATGCAGAATGCAGTAAGCAAATGGGGTAATGGTGATAAAAAGGTTGATGGGCGCACACTTGTGAAGCAAGATAAGATTTTGGATATCAAAAGTGGTGAGGTGTGTTGGGTGATTGGTACAGTGTTTTGCGATTTAAAGAATAAGCTGAATATTTTTCAGGATGTGGAGAAAGGTATTGATGATGTGTTGCCAATGGTACCTGATAATTACAGGTCGGAGACTGAATCTGAAAGCTCTACGTCAGTGATGTTGGAAGATGAGTCTGGTAGGGCCATATTGCATAATGACGAATATTTAAAGAACAATTTACTCGTGACTGGGTGTATTGTCGGTGTGTTGGGTATAGAGATACAGGCGGGAATATTTGAAATCATGGATATTGCCTATCCGTCGATTTCGCCTCAATTGACGATGAACCCCACCCCTGGAAATAAATTAATCCTCGTATCAGGACTCAATATCGGCGATGATACAACCAGTGACTTACGATTAGAAATGTTGGCACAGTATGTGAGAGGAGAGTTGGGCCTGGACGTCGATAAAGAAAATATGAGTCAGGTATCTCGAATGATTATTGCGGGAGATTCGATTGAACCATTGGCAGAGGTTAGAGATTTATCCGCTGGAGACTTCGTTACAACTAATAATTACGGGTCTAAGAATATATCTACATTCAACCCTGAGTCGGCCATTAAGTTGGATCTGTTTTTGCGAGAGATTTTGGTGACGTTGCCAGTGCTGGTAATGCCAGGAGCAAACGACCCGGCGGAAATATGTTTACCCCAACAACCTTTGCATAAATCAATGTTTAGGAGTAGCTTACCATTATTGAATGGAAACCATCTTGTGCGAGCAACAAACCCCCAGTGGTTTGAGCAAGATTCAGTAAGAATTTTGGGGTCGAGTGGTCAAAATGTTGATGACGTCTATAGGTACATGTCACGAGAATCATCAACCCCGGAAAATGCCGGAAAATCAACCTTGGCAGTAATGGAAAACAATATCCGTTGGCAAAACATCGTTCCAACTGCCCCTGACACCTTATACTGTTACCCTTATGAAAACTTTGATCCTTTCTTATTGGACGAGACTCCTCACGTTTACTTTGTTGGTAACCAAGAGAGCTTCCAAACCGACATGGTGACTAATGAGAATATCAATGTTCGTACCATTAGCATTCCGAAGTTCAGTACAACTGGAGAATTTGTGGTCTTGGATTTAGTCACCTTGGAAGCCAATGTCGTTAAAATCGGTTAGATAATGTGAGGTTGTAATTACGTAATTAGTAAACTGAAAGGATTTTTTAGACTTGCGAAGGGAAAGAGTTCTTTTCGACTAGCGAAGGGCTCTTTTTACTCTTCTAGACTTGCGTAAGGGCAGATACTCACTAGATACTGACTAGATACCGACTAGATACCGACTAGATACTCACTAAATACTGACTAGAAACTCACTAGACTCATTAGACACTTAGTAGAAACTAAACTCACGAAAAGGCTCTTCTTAACTCAAGAGCTCTTCTAACTCTCTAAAATTCTAACTACTATAATTCTTCTAACTCTAAAATCGAACTATTCGTATGTAACTGACTCGGACGATCTATTGGAAGATATTTTTAACCACAAGAATAAATACCAAACTACATATGACGTCATGGAAGAATTTACAGGCTTTCCTCTAATGCCAATATCAACTAATTTACACACAGAATCATCTCAACGAATAGGCGAGAACTAAGAGTACGTTGACGCACTCCATGACCATCAAGACTGGTATCGCTGACATAATTGGACAAAAATTGCTATTATTGGCCCTGTGTTTATAAACAATTTGCAAACTCCCATGGGCAGGGCTGAGCTCGCTCATTCACAACATTGAGAACTCACAACCAACATTATTCTATACTACTCCACTGTTAGGTTCCATTACCTTCTAGCTATAAATTTGTCACATCACTTGATGGCTACCAGTCCCTGCCTGCGTAACCTTCCAGGAGTAAGTTCCTGCCCTGCATTTGTAAATCATTTTTCGCTGTCCAGGCACGCAAATGCAACTCCTGCCAAAAGTCGTGTATTCATGCTAAAAATTAAACCTGGAGCAAATGTGACTCTGGAGCAAAGACTACCAATACCAAATAAGACACGTATACAACTTATAATACGCAACGCAGTAGAAGATCTCGTAAACACGAGCCGAAACCATTCCAAATATACACCATTACAGAATTCACCTTTCGAGTATTTAAGGTATTCGCAGACGTTCAGTAGTGGATTTTGGCAAGGATTCGCTGACTTTTCTTTCTTCGCACTTTTCACTAATTCTATTTAAATATCCCTTTTTCTTCTTCACCCACACTCTTCACCCACACTCCAGCAGAAAGCGCCCCATCAATTACAAGTTCTACAAAAGTCTTGAATCTAATCATCCATCATTCTCTCAATTGATTTGTTTTCAAACTTTCAGTCTTGTTTTAAGCGTGCAACTTAACCGCCACCACTACAAATCCACCCCATCATTTTGTCGTCGGCATTGATTCTGTTGAATTTATCTATTGCTCGATTGTTTGCAATTCTCTAACAAACCAGCTACCACATCCTCCCATTGCTATTTCTAGTTCTTAATCTTTGAGACATATCATTCCAACCAGGTTTGACTCCTTGATTTTTTTATTTTTCGGTGACTTATATTAAAAGAATAGTTTGTACCAACGAAACATTAAAACTAGGTTGATCATATTTGAATTGATCATTTATTCTTTGAATTGTCATTTCTTCATTTAAATTGATCATTTACTGCAATTGCCTATTTGCTTTAGAGCTTTTGCCATCACTAATTGAAGACATTCCTAATCTATAGATTTTTCAATGAGTAACGATAATTTGCCTATTCCGGGAGGTTCAAAAAAACCGAAAAACTTGCATATTGCTCATAGACGTTCTCCAAGTGAATTGACAACTTTAATGGTTGAACAATATAATCTTCAACGCCAATTGGATGAAGTTCAAGCCCAACAGAAACAGATTTTACAACAACAACAGTTGGCTCAACAACAACAACGTCAATTTACTTATCCACCATCTGAAGGTGGCGCCAATAGTGCAAGTGGTGCCGGTATCACGGTGAATACAACAACCGTCCCTGCTGGCTCTTCAAGCCCGGGCCCATATCGGCCAACATCTCATTCCAGATCATCCTCAATAAACTCGAGCACAAGTACTGGCCACAGAAGAACCAACTCCGGTGCAGGCGGTCATAATGCAGCTCAAGGTCACAACAGAAGACATTCCCTTGGCTTGAATGAAGCCATCAAAGCGGCAGCGAACCAAAGACAAACTAATAAGACCTCCTTGAGCCCTTCCACCCCAACTAATCCTGGTCCATCAGATAATGATGATAACTTGGGCTCATTCAAATTTCCTGCGACCTCTACATCTGAACCAGATAGTAGCAACTCTTCTCCTCCGTCATCGACTACAAGTTCTGGAACTCCTCACAACCGCTCAAAGTCTTTGGCTTACGGACAACCATTTAAATTCCCACCTCCAGTTACCCATGGATCTCCAGACAGCTTGTTGCCTCCAACCCCTAACTTTTCAATCAGTCACAGCCCGGAACGCGGTCATCAAAGACGTGGTTCCCACTATAGATCTAATTCCAGAAACTTTGATCCTCAAGGAGCAGCCAACATGAATACTAACTGGAGATCGCAACAACAATCTCAGCCACAACCTCAAGGACAAAACCAAAGACAAAATTCTCTGTTGGAACCTCCACAGGCTTACTTTGTTCCAGGTCATAAACCTCGCAATAGTTCGTATGGTGGCTCTGTCTCTTCCTTATCGAACATTTTGCCCAACGGTTCTAATAATAACAACAACGGCTCTAACAATGGCCGTAAATCACTCTTTGCTCCATACTTGCCACAATCGTCCTTACCTGAATTAATCTATGAGGGTCGCTTAGTTACTGGTACTTTGAGAGTTAATAAGAAGAACAGATCTGACGCATACGTATCTACAGATGGATTTTTGGATGCTGACATCTTTATCTGTGGATCGAAGGACCGTAATCGTGCATTGGAAGGTGATTTAGTAGCAGTCGAATTATTGGTCGTAGACGAAGTTTGGGAATCGAAAAAAGAGAAGGAAGAGAAGAAGAGAAGAAAAGACAATACCTTGGTTTCAAAGTCTCCTACAACATCAGTATTGAATGACGACATTCATAATGATGCCACTTCCGCTCCAACTGCCTCTGACGGTGCTGGTGCATCTAAAGAAGATGGCGACCCTGATGCTCCACCAGGATTGACTAGAAGAGGATCGTTAAAACAGAGACCAACCATGAAGAAAAATGATGACGTAGAGGTTGAAGGCCAATCATTATTGTTAGTTGAAGAAGAAGAAATTAATGACGAAGTCAAACCTTTATATGCTGGACACGTTGTTGCTGTTGTTGACCGTATTCCTGGCCAATTGTTCGCCGGTACTTTGGGCTTGTTAAGACCTGCTCAAGCTGCCCAAGCTGCAAAAGACAAGAAGAACGGAAAGGAACCTTCTGTCCAAACTCCAAGAGCTCCAAAGATTGTATGGTTCAAGCCAACAGACAAGAAGGTTCCTTTGATTGCCATTCCAACTGACCAGGCTCCAAAGGACTTTGTTGAAAACCATGAAAAGTACGCAGATCAGTTATTCGTAGCATCAATTAAGAGATGGCCAATCACCTCTTTGCATCCTTTTGGTACCTTGGTTAGCAAGTTGGGTAAAATCGAGGATCCAGAAACCGAAATTGACTCCATTTTAAGAGACAACAATTTCTTGAGCGATGAATATCCAGATGACAGCACTACAACCACCAATGTATACGAGATTCCGAGTATCGAGCCAGAACTTTTGAATAGTGGAAGAGTCGAATACAGAGATGATTATATCATTGCTTTCTCCCAAAATAACACTTTTGTTGATCATGCATTACATGTTAAGAGATTATCCAACACAAAGATTGAATTGGGTTTCCACGTCTCTGATGTGGCATACTTTATAAAGCCTGGCTCAACATTGGACCGCAAAGCCAAGAAGCGGTTCACATCGGTATTTTTACCTCAGAAAATTACTCATTTGTTTCCATCTTATGTAAACGATTTGATTTCATTGCAGGAGAACGAACGCAACTTGGCTATTTCTGTTGTTTTCGAAATTGACACTACCAACTTTGAGGTAGAAGACTTGAGTATCCATGAGTCTGTAATTGTTCCAAAGCAATTAGTGAACTACGACGACTTTGACTCTATTATTGAAGGAAAGTCTGTGGATAACATATCTTCGGCAACTTCTGACTACATCAAGACTTTTGGCTTAATTGCCAAAGAGTTCCGTCGTCAAAGATTGGACAATCGTGAATTAGGAATTGGTCCTAATTTGACATTGTTGGATCAATTGGACGATGAAAAAGTTCGTTTGAGCTTGAATGTCTTCAATGATAGCTTGGCCTTTGATGTGATTTCCGAAATCTCCCACAAGGTTAACAATGCCATTGCTTCCAAGGTCCATGCTGGATTAGGAGATCTGGCCTTTTTGCGTCGTCAACCATTACCAACTTTGCAAAAGATGGAAACATTTGTTAGAAAAGCTACTAACTTAGGATTCAAAATTGATACTACTACCTCGTCAACCATGCAAAACTCGATTTTGGCAATCGAAGATCCTGTCAAGAGACAATGTGTGGAAACCTTGCTGTTCAAGTGTATGTCCAGAGGAAAATACTATGTTGCCGGCAAAACCGATCCAGAAAACTTTGGTCACTATTATTTCAATTTGCCTCTCTACACTCATTTCAATGCTCCATTAAGAAGATACGCCGACTTGATTGTCCACAGACAATTAAAGAGTGTATTAAACAATGTTGAAGAGGAAAGAGACTTGGATGCCTTGAAGGCAACTGCAGATTACTGTAATTTCAAGAAAGATTGTGCTGCAAATGCACAAGAACAAGCTATCCATTTGCTATTGTCTCAAACAATAAATGAAATAAGTGAAAGTGCTGGACAGTTATTGGTAATGGGTACAGTTGTTCAAGTTTATGAATCTTCATTCGATGTTTTCATTCCTGAGTTTGGAGTAGAAAAGAGAGTTCACGGTGATCAACTTCCATTGATGAAGGCTGAATTTGATAAAAACGACCGTATCTTGGAATTATTCTGGGAGAAGGGAGTTGATTCTGCTACTTATATTCCACCTGATGAACAATCTTCATTATCTTATAGATCATCGATCAAGAACAAGTACAGAACATCTGCATTGCAAGCCGCAAAAATCCAGAACAAAGCAATTTTGGAAAAGAAGACTGTCACCACCGATTCCATTGCAGAAAAATTGGCCAGTTTAAACATTGCGCCTCCAAAGTTGGCAATACCAACATTGAGGGCCATAACAGGAGTTCAAGAAACCGAAACTTCCACCAGATCTATGCCTTCGTCTCCAACGCATTCATCCTTCCCCAAAAATACCAGAACAAATTCTTCTTCTATCCTCAAAAATGATGGCTCGACTGATTCATTCAATGGCTTAGCTCCATACTTGCAGGACGTCATTACCCGCGTGGAAGGGGACAACAATATTCAAGTTATCAAGGAATTAATCCAAGTTCCAGTTTTGATTAGAGCCGAAATCGGAATGGCTTTACCATGTTTGACTGTACGTGTATTAAACCCTTTTGCTGAAGAACAATTGAGTAATGAATGAGTTTATAAGATAAGATGATCCACTCAAGCTTATCAAACTTAAAACGATACTTCATTGATTTCATTCATAGTCAATTCAAAATGATCAAACTCTATCGGTTTCCTGAATAATGTCCACCATTTGTTAAGCTTGCCTTTATATTATCATACTTCTATTTTGTTATCAACTTCAAAACTTCATATTTTCTTTGTGATTTTCTTTCTAATTAGTCCTTATATCTCTATATACGAATTTACGATTTCATCAGTACTTAACTAATCTCCATTGAAAATCTGAATAATCATCTAAAATAGCTTCATTTGAAGTATCTCAAATTTAGGGTTATGAACTAGAACTAAGTGAATCTAAAGCAGAATGAGCAGTTTACTTATTAGATCGCCTTTGGTGTTAATGGCGAATCTCCATAGTACTGGTTTAAATTCTAGAAGCTATAAACCAATTGTAGTATATGTATTTCATATAAAAGTGATAAATTTAAAGATTCGTCATATTATGTATTAGAAACTTCACTAATTGAATTTATGATATATTCAATAAGACACTAAGACACTAAGACTGAGAATTCCCGCTCTTCAAAATGTCTTCTTTCTATACTCTCATTAATATCTTCAACTCTAAATAATCCAGGCCCGGTTACCGGAGTTTCTGACGTTTCCGGAGTTCTGATGCGTCTGTATAGTCAACGATATTTTATATTTTGTATGCGACTCCACGTGACTCATATGAAAAATTTATCTGACGAATTTACAATCACTCCTAATCCTCGAAACCACGTCAAGATCTTCCAATAGAAATCACAAGAGTTCTAGACGCCCCCAAAACGACGTCCTTCTCTTCAAACTTCCACTATGTCCGAAGAACATTCTAAACCTGAACCTATCAACGGTACATTCTCACCAAGACCTGTCTTACCCATCAAGAAGTCGGTTTTGACTGGGGCAAGTGCATCTAGAAGAAGCAACACTCCGTTAAAGACCAGAGTGGCTTCACCATGTACAATCAACCCACCTATTGATAGCGATGGTTTATCGTGGCCATCTTTGGGAGCCAGAAACCGGATCGAACAGACCCCAGAAGAAGCAGAGGGCCGCGAACAACGTATTGCCCTGGCTGTAAAGACCATTCTCACGGAATTGGGCGAGGATGTCGACAGAGAAGGTTTGCTCGAGACCCCTGAAAGATACGCACGTGCCATGCTCTATTTCACCAAGGGATACGAAGATAACATCCGTGATGTCATTAAACGAGCCGTGTTTGAAGAAGACCACGACGAAATGGTCATTGTTAGAGATATCGAAATCTACTCTTTATGCGAACATCACCTTGTTCCATTCTTCGGCAAGGCCCATATTGGATATATTCCAAACAAGAGAGTCTTGGGGTTGAGTAAGTTGGCCAGGTTGGCTGAAATGTATGCCCGTAGATTCCAAGTTCAAGAAAGATTAACCAAACAAATCGCCATGGCTTTGAGTGAGATCTTGAAGCCAAGAGGTGTTGCTGTTGTGATCGAAGCTCAACATATGTGTATGGTTAGTAGAGGGGTTCAAAAGACGGGATCTTCCACTACTACTAGTTGTATGATGGGATGTTTCAGAGACCAACAGAAGACGAGAGAAGAATTCTTGACTTTGTTAGGAAGACGTTAGTGAAGAAAATGATACAAGAAAATGATAGAAATATGTCAGAGTCAAGAACCAACCTCAGAGTGGTTGAATTATTATATTGAACTCACTCTAGGAATATTCTTGTACATAATAGTGAGATATATCACTAGCCCAGTCTAGCGAACTAACCTGAAACTGGTCTTGATGGTTTCTAATCTCTCTACTCTCTCTAATTTCTCCAATTTCTCCAATTTCTCCACTCTCCGTTCTCCAACAACCAACATCAAGGTAACTGGAATCATTCAACAGATTCTTTTTCCTTACTAGTATTCGTTACTAATTTTTGCATTTTTAAACTGCAGAGTTTCCAAAGAATTCACTGTTTTACGACCCTCCCCATTTAGTTCTAACTCTCAGCAAATCTTTATTTATTTTCATCTTGTTTAATCTGGTTTTAAGTGGTAACGATGTTATGATATTCAACAGCTCATACTTATAAAATATTGACATTCATGTCTTAATATACAATTTATTTACATTATTTAGAACTCAAGTAACTGAGCGAAGCGAAGTTTTGCTTGTGGATGTTATTGAGATCAATAATGAGGACTAGCCAATGCTACGCTCCTTAATTCAGCATCAATTAGTGAATTTAGTGAATTTAATGAATTTAGTGAACAAAGGTCATCAAATCAAGTACTAAAATCACCAAATCACGTAATAATTCGTCAAATCACTTTCTAACTTCACCACCTACTATCAATCACTTACTAACAATATCATTTGCCAACTTCAACACCGTGGTTTCGTCACCAAATTGACCCATGATTTGTATTCCATAGTCTCCCACTGGTATTGAAATTGCAGGCAATCCTGCCAAAGAAGCCGGCACAGTGAGAATATCGTTTATATATGCATTCAAGAAGTTTTCCAGCGTTTCTTTCATAAAATCTTCAACTGTAGGTGGTTCAGATGAAGCTGTGGGGGATACAATGATATCACATTTATCGGTTTGTTGTTCTATTTTCTCGCTAGTGATGACGTTACCCAAGTTAAACACCAGATTGAACTCATCAACCAACTTTTTACGTACCTGGGTCGCTTTCAATAAATGGTCCCCAGAACTTGACGATAATGTATAATTCCCCAAGATGATTCTTCTTTGGACTTCTGGGCCAAATGAAGACCGGTTTTCATCAACCAAGTCTCGAGGCGAGTTGTGGATGGTATCATCGCAATATCCGTAACGTACACCATCATATCGAGAAAGATTCGAAGCTGCTTCTGCAGTGACTATCGTATAGTAGGCCAGTAACAGTTTTTTGATCGAAGGTAACGATACTGGCCGTATTTGATGGCCCATTTCTTGTAATCTGCACAACGTAGACGTCCAAGTCTGTCTTACTTTCGGAGACAACTCCTGGATGATGAATTGGCTAGGTACACCAATGGTTAGACTAGTCTTTGTAGTGCTTGGTATGCGAAGTCTTGTTTTTAAATCCAAAGACGTAGGATCTTTGGAATCGTACTGGTTCAATACGTTGTAGACCTTCTCTATAATTGACATATCTTTTGCCATAATGCCCACTGCATCCAAAGATTGGGCGTAGGGAACCACTCCCCACCTCGATATCCTTCCATAAGATGGTTTGAATCCAATCACTTTGCAATAACTAGCAGGAAGTCTGACTGACCCACCAGTATCAGTTCCCAAACTAAAATCCGCCATGTTGGCAGCAACAGAAGCAGCAGACCCCCCGGAAGATCCACCTGCTATACGTTTTTCTTCATACATTGGGTTTTCACATACTCCAAAGTATGAATTGGTTGTTGAAGAACCCATTCCAAACTCATCTAGATTGCTTTTACCGACCAATTGCGATCCTTGCAGTGCTAACAATTGAACCACCGTAGCATCGAATGGACTCTTATAATTGGCGAGCATTTTAGATCCACAAGTAGTTAAGTCATGATTAGTGACAATATTGTCCTTTGCGATATATGTTGTACCAACAAGCAGCCCTATATCCAGTCTAATCTTTGGCTTACAAGACACAAGACAATTCAAGGTATCTCTAGACAGTTGAAGCAGGTGTACTCCTCGAGAGAATTTCCACCCAGATCGTTTTCCGAACCGTAACATGATCCAGAGAAGTATGATCTCGGAAATTTAGATTTCGATTCTCATACTAAAATTGATTATGAAAAATCAGAAAACCTGGGACCAGAATTATTAGATACTACACTTGAAGACTCTTTAAATGGAGTATATATAAAATGATAGTATGGATGGTAAAATGGGGATATAAATTATAACAAAAAGTATAAAGAAATATTAAATTATACTGTAAATGTAAAGGAGTAGCAAAATATTTGCTAAATATGAGAGAGAGTGTGTGTGTGTGTGAGAACGTATTGTAACAAATCCAAATTTAATATGAGTTTGAAGTGATGAGAAGGAAATTACTCACTAAGATACAATGGAATCATAAAAGAGATAAGAGAGACTAATTTTGGGAGGTTTGCGGGGGTAGTGGAGGTATATCCATAATCTCTGTAGTACATATAATCAAGATCAGAGATAAGAGATGGAATAGAGAGGGAACAGAGAAGGAATAAAGAGAGAATAGAGAGGATTACTACTACAGCTCCAGGTGATTAAAACTCATTACTATTACTACTACTATTACTACCATGTGGAATTATGGATTATTGTCTAGAATATAGGTGAGCCTATATAAACTAATACTCACATAGTTAAAACCCGTAGACTCAATTCACATACTTAAAACCTGTAGTCTCAATTGATGTAGTTAATATACTTATCCTTATACTTAGTATGTATATAATAATGGAGTCATTGAATTGGTTGGTTATAACAATTCCTAGTAATTCTAGGCCGATCGCTAGATCTCTGGACCATTTCAATATATTACAAAGTATGGAATGGGAAATTTCTGTCGGAAATGGGACTAATATGGGACTAATACTACCGAAATTGACTGAATACGTAGCTACGTAGATATATTTATAAAACCACTACCCCTGAACATTATTGAATCATATAATATAAATATATAGAGCGTCGCCAGAGATAATTTTAGTGGGACCCAAAAAGCGTTTCGTGACTCAACGTTCTCATCTCAAATTTTCAAATGTGCAAATCATCTTACTCCTCAACTCTTCATCGATATGTCAAGCGTTGAAGTATCTACTAGTAAGGGTAACACCTTATTGGATTTATCAAGCAATTTAAAGTTATCTATTGCTTCCAAAGTCAGCAAAGTCAAGTTGACGACTGAAATCGACGAACTTCTTTTAAAGGACAAAAAGTCGGGGTTTGAATTGGTTGAAGCTAATGCCATTGTCAAGTACTTGTTGAACGACTTTTCGGAGTGTAAACGGGTTGCTGATGAAGAGACTGTTTTGTATAGGGCTATTAAGTCGAATTCTAAGGATGTCAAGGTTGAAGGGTTTGACACTGTTGAGTTGAATGCAAACCAAATCATCGTATTCTCGTCGTTGTACGTTTTGAAAGAGAAATTAGGTGCCAGTGCCAATTCGTGGTTTGATGAGTTTTCTAAATTGGATGTGGTTGCTCAAGGTATTGAATATGCTTTATCTGTGACTAAATTAGAAAGAACAAAGGAAGTCAATACTGGCGAACAACATGTCCAAACAGGATTTCTCGTGAATCCAGCTTCTTCCAACATCGTTCCTAAGGATAACGAGCGTAACATTCTTATCTCTTCAGCCTTACCATATGTCAACAATGTACCACATTTGGGTAACATTATTGGTTCAGTTTTGTCAGCAGATATCTATGCTCGTTATGCTAAAAACAGAAACTACAATACTCTTTTTGTGTGTGGTACTGATGAATACGGTACTGCCACCGAAACCAAGGCATTGGAAGACGGTGTTACACCAAAAGAATTGTGTGACAAGTTCCACGCAATCCATAAAGATGTTTATGACTGGTTTAATATTGGATTTGACTATTTTGGCAGAACAACCACCGAATTGCAGACTGAGATCGCCCAAGAAATGTTTATGAGATTATATAACAACGATTACTTGGAAGAAAAGACCGTTGAACAATTATATTGTGACGAACATCACTCGTTCTTGGCTGATAGATTTGTTGAAGGTACTTGTCCAATTTGTAAATATGAAGATGCTAGAGGTGATCAATGTGACAAGTGTGGAAACTTGTTGGATCCTTTGCAATTAATCAACCCTCGTTGTAAGGTCGACAACGCTACTCCAATTGTCAGACAATCGACTCATATATACATCAAGCTTGGTGATTTAGAAGAAGAATTGAAGGTTTGGATCGAAGAATCTTCAAGCAAGGGTGCGTGGTCTAAGAACGCAAGAACCATCACAAACTCTTGGACCAAGAGAGGTTTGGAATCTAGATGTATTACCAGAGATTTGAAATGGGGTACACCAGTTCCTTTGAAGAACTACGAAGAAAAAGTGTTGTATGTTTGGTTCGATGCCACAATCGGTTATGTATCAATCACTGCCAACTACTTCAAAGACAAGAACTTGGATGATTGGAAGAAGTGGTGGAAGAACCCGGAAAATGTTGATTTGTATCAATTCATGGGTAAAGATAACGTTCCTTTCCATACAGTTGTCTTCCCAGCTACTCAAATTGGTACCAGAGATAACTGGACTAAATTGCATCATTTAAGTACTACCGAATATTTACAATACGAAGGTGGCAAATTCTCCAAGTCCAGAGGTGTTGGTGTCTTTGGAAACAACGCCAAGGAAACCGGTGTTTCTCCTTCTGTGTGGAGATACTACTTGGCCTCTGTTAGACCTGAAACTTCCGATTCTCATTTCTCTTGGGACGAATTTGTCACCAAAAACAACTCTGAGTTGTTGGCCAACTTGGGTAACTTTGTTAACAGATTGGTGAAGTTTGCTGTTGCCAAATATAACGGTGTTATTCCTAAATTTGACCCTTCAAAGATTCCAAACTACGAGAAATTTGTTAATGAAGTCAATGAATTGTTGAAGAACTATATTGAAAACATGGAAGCTGTCAACTTGAGACGTGGGTTGGAAATTGCAATGGCCATTTCTTCCCGTGGTAACCAATTCTTGCAAGATAACAAATTGGACAACAGCTTGTACGACAACCAACCAGATGTTTCTGATGCAGTTGTCGCAGTTGGTTTGAACTTGATCTACTTGGTTTCTGCAATCATCTCTCCATACATGCCGGAAACTAGAGATCAAATAGATCAAATGTTGAATGCTCCTGCTCTTTCGATCACCGACAAATTTATGTTGGTATTAGAAGCCGGCCACAATATTGGAAAAGCCCAATACTTATTCAAGAGAATCGATGAAAAGAAGGTAGAAGAATGGAGATCTTTGTATGGAGGACAGAAGTAGATTATACGAGTAACATAATGAATACAATGTATAGATTCTTTAGACTGCTCACGAGTTTAACTCTAGCAACATTCAGATGCTATTCTGGATGTACCTTTGTTTGATCCAATTACATAGAGGCTTATATATATTTATATATATGCACGTGACTTAATATTGTTCTTATTCTCCGATGTTCCCCGGACTACCCCATATTTAGTAGTCAAGAAGTACAATAAGTCCGAATCCTAGAATTCTATGAGTTCGATCATGTACGTATAAATAATTCGATATTGTAAGTACAAATTTATGTACAAAACAACTCGACTCCGAAGAAAACATCGAAATTTCGAAACCGTGCCCTCACAATAAAGATACCCCGGGATTTTGCTCTCAACCCGGACTAAAATCACATTCCCGTGTATAAATATTCACAGATAGTTGTCATAAATTGCTAGGAAAATTATCCATCATCTGATACTTCCCATAATACAACTAATGTCGTTAGTTAAAACAACCACGTTAATAGGATTACTCTCAGGACTTGCTTTACCTCCTATATTCACCAAAACTGTATTATTCCCGTTCTTGATCCAATCTAAATACGATGAAATTGATACTATCAAACATAACTTAGACTACATTGGATGGAACGTTCGGAATATGGAAGAACAACAAGGTTATAAAGGTGATGAGGTTTATGTTCCTGTTAGTTATTTTCAGGGCCACTATTGAAAACGGCATCACTGGTAGTCAGGATGCATCACTGGATGTCACCGAGGCAACACTTGTCGTCACGACCGATATCAGCACCCCCAGATATCTTCAACTCCGGACCTCTGCACCTTCTCCGGATGTTAGCCTCCAGAAGTCAGCACTTCCAGACTCCGGACCTCTACACCTTCGGACCAACATCTCCAGATGTCAGCATCCCCAGACCTCCAAACCTCCGAACAACAATCACTCTAGTATTTGACCCTCTGGAACACGCTCCTTAAAACTCAAAAACTCTATTTATTATATGTATAGTTATTTTCATTCTCGTATATTCATTTTTTTTGACGTATGTACGTTAATGCACAAAAGTGTCAACCAAAAAATAATTTGTAGTTGTTAATCGCATCAAAATTATAAATGAAAAAATCTATAACGAAAGTAAGCTTCGTTGAATAGGCAGATGTCAGCAAATTGTAAAGCTAATGGCCCATTTGTTAACCTAATCTAGGCTGACTATAGTAATGTAAAGAAATACAATCTCTACTCAAGGTTGGAAGTAGTAATTTCTCAATTGAATCTGGATATGGGACTATATAATCTCATTCCTCCTCCAGCACCTCCAGCCCTTCTTCATCAAACGAATCTTCATCATATGAATTTTCATCTGGCATTTCATCATCTTTCAAAATCTCTCCAAAATCATTACTATGACGTTGTATATGGGAACTTTCCCAATTGCTTAGTCCTTTGGAGTTGCTCAAATCTCCACCCGTGAGGACCCTAATCAAGTTCAACTTGAAGTCCTTGGTTTGCTTATCAAAATCAATATGATCTCTCTTGTATTCTTCCACCTCTGGAGAGTGGCCGATACTTTGTCCCATGCGAATAAGCGTCTCAACGCAGGTCTTGGAATTCTCCACTAAATCAGAATCAAATTGGAAATATTTCTTCTGGAAAAGTAAAATAATGGTTGATCCCCCAAACTTAAAGTATCCAATTTCTTCTCCACGCTTGACTTCATCACCCTCTCCTTTGGTTAAAACAATAGAACCAACCATCATGGCACCGACTGCCACCATAATTACTGTTCCAAACTCTTTTGTTTCAATAGGAATAATTGCTCTCACGTTTTCACCAAAAACGTCTAATTCGGACCTGATAGCCATAGGATTAACTGTATAGTATTCTCCATCGATATGCTTGATGTTTTTCACCACACCATCGACGGGAGAGTGGAAGCGATGATAATCTTGAGGAGCAAGTCGGAAAATCCCCAAAGAACAGCTCTCCGCTTTATAAAAATCAGTGGTTTCATAATTGTTGAAGTTACCGTTGAATAACTTTGCAATTGTAAAATTCCGTCCCTTGATCCATAATTCCGTTGCGCTGCTCACGGTACCAAATGCAGCACAACGACAATCTGCAGGTGATACAGCAATTTTGGGCACAGTAGGAGCTTCGACAGGTCTTGCATTTGGTTTCAACTTTCTGTAGAAAAAATCGTTGAAAGTATCATACTTGGTAGGATCTTCTTCCAAGCATTGAGACAAATCAAGCACATGAAATTTAATGAACGAAGGAATATCGCTTTTCAGAAGCGGATTGTCAAACTTGATACCTTGCTTGACACTCAACTTCTTCAATAGCGTTCTTATTCTACGAGTTTTAGCCTTATCCAAACCCTTGTACAACAAGCGAATTCCTAGTCTGACATAAACTCCCATTTTTTCTTCCATGATTATCCCTGTAGTTCTATCTTGAACCAAAATGTTTGCTGAATTGCTTCCCAATTTGTACTTTCCATAGGTTAACTTGATGAGGAATTTGCTAAACCACCTCCTGGTAGCAATTTGAGGAGAAACGTACGAAGAGACTAAGAGTTTATTAACAATACTCCAATCTTTAGACGCACAAATCGCAACATGAGTAATAATGTCAATATCCTGTTTCTTAGACAAATTCTTTTGCAAGCACGTAGGACACCGTTCGATCTCGAAGATCTTATTTTCTCCGAAGTCGTTCGATGAATTTATGTGCTGCTCAAGAGAATCAATTATTTCTTCGTGACTCAATAAATCACCACCCCACGACAGCTTTTTGTAGCTATCATAAAATTTCTGAACTAATTCATCACTGTTGTTGCATCCTAAAGTATCCAATAATGAAATCAACTCGAAAAAGTCATAACCTGTTCCTGTCTCATTAAGGTTATATTGTTCCAATAAGATGCTCCAAAACTTTCTCCTTAACTCCTCATATGTTTCAAACCTGACCCTAATTTTCAATTGCGGAAAGTACTTGTTTTTGTATTTGTCGTTGTTGATATCCAAAGACAAATTCATTGTTCTAAACTTCGAAGTGTCAGCATACAGAGCAGTAATTCTTTTTCTGTTTGTGAATTTCTTCTTCCTCACAGAATGGACAATATTGTCGTCCTCCAAAATCCTTATGTTTGAGTTCAGAGATTCGTTATCACATGTTGAAAACCCTGCACTTTCATCGTGTAGAGACATATAAGATCTAGACAGAAGAGGCACTTTCGAACCAGCAGTGGCCATATCTGTAATATCTTTCATTGGTAACGAAACATTGGCAACTTCGTCATGAAATGAAAAGTGATCTTTGTCTAGGACAGAAAATTGAATGTTGAAGTTCCGTTCATGGGACAAAATTTCAAACGCCATTCTTTCATTGAATATTGGATTTAGCGTATGCCGTTTCCAACTTGTCCTAAAGGTCTTCTTTCCAAAAGTAACTACGACGAAAGGATCCATGTCAAAAGAGGTCCGGGTGAAGTTTTTCATTGGGGGTAAATCTGCCGCTGAAACAATCTCAATGAATACTACACCCAAAACTTTTCTATTTGTTACTTCAAATTTCTTATCAAAGAGAGATTTTCTTTGTCTTCGAAGTCTCAGCAACTTTGATTTAGGTTTAGAATTAGGTTTTGCAGCATCTGGTGCTTCTGACGACGAAAGTGGAGCGTCGCTCTCAAAACCTCCATCTGATGAAAGAATTGACATTTCAGAGAACGAACTAGCATCATCGTCCAATCCAGCACCCAACCAATTCGAAGTTGGGTAGGATGACGACGTAGTGTTGGATATTGACGCACCATTCGATAATGTGAATTTTGATTCTCCACCGTTTCCAGAATCGTTTGTAGTATCGATAGACTCGATATCAGAAACATCAAGAGCCGTTATTTCATTCGAATCAGAGTAAAACCCTTGATCCCCTGGATTAACCAAACTGGAGTCTTGTTCTGGACAGACTAGTGACTCGACCCAATTCTTGAAGTTCGTTTCCAACTCTTCAGACGTCGTTTTTATTGGAGTCAACTCGAAATCTGACAAATCCAAATTATTAACCTCATCAAATAAATCGCTTTTGACAGCTTTCGTAGGAGAAGAAACACTTACCACAATTGCGGGTGTTTCTTTGGTATGGTTACTTTTCTCAGACTCCAGCAGAATGTCCTTCTTTTTGGATTTCTTCTTTCTCTTAACTACCAATTCAAACGATAAAAGCAAGGATCCAGTCACAAAACTGTGATATTGTTTATTGGAATATAGCTTATACCATTTCAAATCACTCGTGGATCGAAATTGGTTGTCGACATTGAAAATATCAGACACATTCAACCTCAATTCTCCAAGATAGTTCTTGGTTCTCTTGTGCTTATCCCACACAGTTAGAAGAAGAACTTGCGAGTAATCTCCACTCTTCAACAGTAATAGTAATTCATCATCCCAACTAGGTTGATTTGTATTCAATTTCTTTGATGTTTTCTTCTTTTCATCATTGATCTGGCACACCAAGAGGGGGTTAACACTTTTACGTGAATGCTGATCAAGAGTCCGTGAGACGTGGGTATGCTTCGAAATATCATGTCCCACTAAATCTGCAGCTCTATTGGCGTTGATTTTGAGGTATAGTTGATGAATCGGTTCAGCATTGCCAACCTTAGATGCCGCCAGATTCTTGGCCTTTCTTCTCAATCTCATTGGGGTTGGAAATTACAAGTTTGCAGAAAACAGAGTAACAAACGATTTGCTTTGGTCACACGAACAATTGCCCAGTCGCTAGTTGATTGTTATCAAATCTCAGTTTCAAATGGTTTGGGTTTAGGTCGGTGCTAAAGTATGATCATTTGGGGCTGAATATTTCACACCTGAAATTTAAGTCTAGCAATTTAAGTAGTGTCTGGAACTTTACGAAGACATTTGATGACATCACTATGTAATTAAGAAATTATGAAAAAACGACTATGTCTAATTATAGATGTGACTGGTCTAGTTAAAGGTTCACTATGACTACTCAATATAGATGAAGTTTCAGTTATATGGGTAAAATGTTAGATCTCCTGGTAATTTGTGAGAAGGTTCAAAACTTCTCGACGACGACAAATGGTTTATATCTGGTATCTGAGTGTTAATGGACGAATATCTAGATCTCTGAGTTAAGTAGTTTGTAACTATATATAAATCTCTGAGTTTATTGCTTTTCTAAAGCACTGAGTTTATTATCAGGATAGTCACTAAGAAGAAGTCGCTAAGTTAAAGTCACAAAGGAGCGTAGACACGCACTGACTCTTCCTCTTCCTCTAACTCTTCAACATCTATCACAAGCAACTTCGCTCGCTCAGTTGCTTGCGAGACCTAACTCATCAACATTTCAACCACTCTCTTCACACTCAATCTTTTAATATCAGTATATGTCTGTCCGGTACCTACGAACAAAATCGGAACCTTTGTGGCCATGACCATATTGATCATAGTACCGACCAAATCACCAACAGTATCAACCTTGGATATTATAAAGAAATCAAGACTACGTTTGTTTCCAAAAGCATTGTTGAAGTTGATGGCTTGCTCAACAGAATCTGTACCGACCAAAGCTTCTCCGACCATAATAATCTTATCAGGATCCGCAGCATCACCAAACTTCTTCAATGGTGCCATAAGCTTTGTGTTGGAGTGGGTTCTTCCTGCAGTATCTATAAGTACGATATCGAACTTTTGCTCCGTGGCATGGGCAATGGCCAGCTTAGCAGTTGCAACGACGTGATCCCCACTTCCATAACCCTTTTCAAAAATATCAATTTTACTGGTTGAACCCGCAGCATTGTTCAAGTTCTGCAAATTATTCACATGAACCTTCAACTGTTCAACAGCTCCCGATCTGAAGGTATCACAAGCACATATCAAAACGTCGAGGTTGTTTTGCATGAACCAGTACGCAAGCTTTGCTAAATTGGTCGATTTTCCAACCCCATTTACACCCACCACAGAAATCACGTATGGACGAGGATTGACGGAATTACGCTTGATATCATATAATAAATCCGTAGAAACGTTGGGAGTTAATATTTTGGTCAACTCTTCAGTCAATGTTTGTTTGTATAATGTCATGGATACACTGGTTTGGTTCTTTAAGTTATTTTTGATCTTTTCTATGATGGTTTTGGCAGTTGCGGGAGCTATATTCTTGGAGATCAACTGGTCATGGAACTTCTTTGACACTTCGTCAAGGTTGATGTTTCCACCAAAGAATGAAGAGATCTTACCAAGGAATCCACGAGAATTGGACTCGCCTTCTTCGTCCTCTTCGTCAGAATCATTCAAGATATCGTTCAACTCGTTAACCAATACAAGTTCATTTTCTTGAACAAACGCAGAGGTATCTGCCAAAAACCGACTTTGGTCAACAGAAATCGTACCATCGTGGGCTTCGGAATAATCAAGGGCTGAAGAATCATCCATTTCGACACTTTCTCCACCATCCCATTTCCTCATCTTCTTTGATGATTTGGTGATGGGTGTCTTCTTGGGTGTGCTGGTACCACTATTGACCACACTTGTAACGGGTGTATCTTTAGATTCGCCCTGTTTCAACTTTATCAATTGGTTAAATTGAATGTCGATCATCTTTTGAAGCTTATCGTACTCGTCTTCTTCGATCAACTTGGTGAAAATCTTTAGCACTCCAATCAATGTCTGCCTGATCTTAGCACTATCTATCGTAGTAACGGCGTCAAAGTATAATGCAGAGTATAAATCATCCTTTTTGTAAGCATAAAATCTCTTTTGACGTAAATTCAAAGTGTAAAAGTTGGTTTCTAGTTCAGTATGGGTTTCATTGACAAGGTTGGAAATGAACCCATTAAACGGGGAGATCTTGTTGTTGAACTGGTATTCAACTTTTCCTGAAGTTCTGAATATTATCAATGACTGTGACATGTGATGTGGTAAGTATGGCGGACGTCGTATCTGGTGCCAATTTTCAATTTAGATCTCCCGACAGTTTTTTGGGCCTGATCAAACAAAAAAAATAAAAAAATGGCGTCACAGACAGGATTCGAACCTGCGAAGGAAAATCCCAACACCTAAACCGCTTGATAGCAGGGTGTCGCCTTAACCACTCGGCCACAGTGACTCGCTTATTCTACAAATATTTGAATTTATTCTAAGATGTGACATATTAATAAGAGTTTATATACGTACGTAATATTAAATTGAACTATCTTTATATTTGTATGAATAGGTAGCAAGGGAAAAGGGAGATTTATAGTACAAAGATATATTATCGTAGATTTTAATCTTTGAAATTGTTTCAAAATCAGGGGGAGATATTTAATATTGTTAGACAATATACTTGAATAGATTTCAGAGATACAAAATGTCAGGTTTTAGGTAATCGAAGATTTTTCATTAATTCCTTTTTGTAATTCACTGTTGAAATCTCCTATAATTTACAATTCACTATTCGAAACTCTTACAATTCACAATTCACTATTATAAACTCTTACAATTCACAAATAGTTCACTTTGTCAGTTTTTTCTCGCGAGTATCCTACTAGATAACTATGATATGTTTCTTATATAAAGACATTGATAATTCTATAGATATGCGCGAACATAGAGGTCATAGTTTATTTGCTAATAAATCTGTTAACTGGTGGCTAAAGTTGATAATGTCTCACTGACTTAAGAATTAAACCAGTGGCCCTGGTAGATCGAAAAATCTTTAAAATCGAATAATCAAAAACGTGAAAAGTAATGGATTTCAAAATCGTGTACATAGCCATTCCCATTATGGTTTTCAATAGCTGACACTTTTAATTTGGGTATAGAACCTGTTGGTTTCGTGCGTATTTGCAGCCTGTAAAACTTTTTGACACCATGCACGACCAAGCTATTCGATCAACATTCCGAATTAGACCAGACGATATTAGTACACAAGTACTACATTTCTAACAGCCACAAATAAATTAGAAGTTCATAGTCTTGATCAAAATGGCCTACTATCAGCAAGAGGTTAATAATCCTCAAAACATGCAGTTTTATCAGTCCAGCTATTCCAATACATACCAACAACCAGTTGGAACCAATGCAGGTGGCAACTTGGGATCAATGGATACAGGATTCGGATCACATATTGATGTTTCGGGAGCAATGGGAAACGGAGAATTGACTCAAGGACTTCTTGCCGCGTTTGGTACCTCAGGATATCCCGATGAACCACCATTATTGGAAGAATTGGGCATCAATTTCCAACACATCAAGTCCAAAACATTGGCAGTATTGAATCCATTCAATAGAAGCATTACATCCGACATCATGGCTGACTCCGATTTGGCAGGACCTATTATTTTCGTATTGCTCTTTGGTACTTTGCTTTTGTTAGCCGGAAAGGTTCAATTCGGATACATCTATGGGGTCGGTCTTTTCGGAACGATAAGTTTACATTATTTATTCAAGTACATGAGTAACGATGTCCAATTGGATTTAGTGAGATCAGCCTCTGTGATAGGGTACTGTTTGCTACCATTGGTTTTGATCAGTGTGATTGGCGTAGTGATATCATTGGATAACTTGATTGGATATATTATAAGTGGATTCGCTGTTTTATGGTGTACGTATTCTGCTTCGGGGTTTTATGTTGCAACTTTGAAATTACACAACGTCCGTCCATTGATTGCTTATCCTTTAGGTATGTTTTATACCGTGTTTGCATTGATGGCTATTTTCGTTGAGAAAACAGAACTTGCATGAGTGACAACTCCACAACTTGTATATTTATATTGTATGCGCTGGATAGTTATAAATTGTAGGTCTAGCATGTTCTACAATTCTAATATACTTTCGACTATCACACTTATTATTTTGAAACGAAGATTTTACGATAAATATATAAGAAATGTTCAAGTAGTAATGTTCTAGTAGTTCTCATCAACGTGAATTAGTGTCAGGAGTCTGGAGTATCGATTCTTGCTCGATTCTGGGTCAGTTCTGGATTAGTTCAAGAGATCTCTACCATTAGTTCTGTCATAAATCAAATGCGACATGAAAAACTAACAATTCTCATCCAGACTATGATCGTTCGTGGTGGCTACACTATAAGCTACTTGAGAGCAGTAGGACGGACTTCGCTTAACGCTATTCGTCACAACTCTACCAAACCGTTCTATGTAACAAGTCCCATTTTTTATGTCAATGCAAGTCCTCACTTGGGCCATGCTTACTCGATGCTATTATGTGATACTCGAAGCAGATGGGAAAAACTCGATCCTAGCAAGAAATCATACTTCTTAACAGGCACTGATGAGCACGGACTAAAAATACAGGCTGCTGCTGAAAATAGAGGCATGGAACCTAAACAATTGGTGGATGAAGTGTCTGAAAACTTTAAAGTATTGGCAACGAAGTTGAATTTTGATTATGATAGATTTATGAGAACAACCGACAAAGACCACGTGGAAACTGTTAATTACTTCTGGAAGGCCATTGAATCCAAAGGACTCATATATCAGGGTTCACATAGTGGATGGTACTCTGTAAGTGATGAAACCTTTTATCCAGAGAACCAGATCGAGGAGGCTACGAATAAAGAAGGGAAAACGATTATGAGATGTAAAGAGAGTCGTAGTGAAGTTGTGTTTCAAGAAGAGACCAATTATTTCTTCAAGTTATCTGAGTTCCAAGATCAGTTGATCGAGTACATTGAATCGCATCCTAAGTTTATTATTCCACACCAAAAATACCAGGAAGTATTGAGGGACTTGAAGCAGAACAAATTGACAGATTTGTCGATCTCAAGACCGTCCTCAAGGTTGAAATGGAGTATTGAAGTGCCGAATGACCCATCCCAGAAGATATACGTATGGTTCGACGCGTTGATCAACTATATAACTGCAGCAGGGTTTCCTGCGAAGTTTGAGAAACACGGAGAAAAGTATGTTAGTGGTAATGATAACATCTGGCCAGCTACCCATGTAGTTGGCAAAGATATAATCAAATTCCATTGTGTTTATTGGCCAATTATGTTGATGGCCATCGGAGCAGAATTGCCCCGTCAAGTGGTTGTACATGCACACTGGTTGAGTGAAGGGTTCAAGATGAGTAAAAGCTTGGGGAACGTTGTTGATCCTGTGGCCACATATGAACACTATGGTGAAGATGCTTTGCGGTTCTTCTTGTCAGAATATTCAAATATTGAAAGCGATTGCAATTTCAGCGAAGAATCTTTCAGCGACACTCGCGATACTTTGATCAGTAAGTATGCTAACTTGGTGACAAGAGTGAGTGGAGCTAAATTCAATATAGAAGAAAGTGTTAAATTTAATCAAGAAAGTCGCTTTGAGGGTATTGACGAGGTAATTACCAATTCAGCCCTAGTTCAAGCACCCGAAATCATTCGCTTGAAAAACGAATTGATATCCACCATGAACCAACTCTACCAAGTGATGGATGATCGTTTCGTCAATTTCGAGCATATGAAAGCAATTCAAGAGTGGTGGAAAGCCATCGATTGTGCCAATCTATTCTTTCAAAGAGCAGAACCTTGGGCTTACAATAAACTTATCAAAGATACTACACTTTCTGAAGAAGATACAAACAACTACAAACTTCTTCAGAACTATTTCGTTTATCTTGCAGCAGAAAGTTCAAGAATATGTTCCATTGTCATCTCGCCAGTAATACCATCATTGTCTGATAAGATTTTGACCCGCTTGGCTGTTAAAAAAGATCACAGAAGCAAACATTATACGAAAGTTGGAACCGATCATGATTATGGCGTAAATGCCAATTCCAAGCACGAAAACCCAATTCAAAGAGTCCCAATAAGAACCTCAGTCTAGAGGATATTAAATCCACCAATTGTACATATAAATTCCTGGCTGTATATACTAATCACGGATTGTGAAATTACATAACAGGAGCGAAGCGACTGTTATGAATGCTTAAGTAGTCTCTGTTATTCAGTATCATAGACCAATCAACTACCGGTAAAGGTAGCCCCACCCACAGGATATTCTGTCTCCGATTATACGGCATAGATTCAAGAGAGACTTGTTAAATATAAATAGTAAATGCGGATGGTTATATAGAACATTAGTTTTATAGAACGTTTATAATCAAGTAGATCTTTACTATATATATTATTAATAATTCTTTAAATCCTCAAAATCATATTAAGTATAAATTCTAGAATCTCTATCTAAATAATCAACGAGTTTCTTCACAAATAATTAAAAGTAGTTCTCTCCTAACTAACCCTAGAACCAATTCTTTACTCTTACTTACTTACTCCCTAAACTACAAAGATATAATATTCTATGATGATAAACTTCAGTATGGACTCGTTTATGGTTCCTGCATATATAAGTATATATAAATCCGGCATATATATAAATCCTGCAGATCGCTTACTATTAATTTTGGGTTGGCAGTCTCTAATTTATATATGGCTGCAAACTTATCCTAGTTACTAAACCAGGCAACTTTTGGAACATCTTGCCTCAGTAAATAGTTGCGTTTTACGATTCGAAATCGTAGGAAATATCTAGGGCCAAATTTCGATTTTAAGATCTCACCTACAACTATAGATTTTTGTGATAAGCAAGCAAACTTTGAGTTATGATTGTTCATCACTTTTGAACTGTATACTATTGTTTTAAAGCCAGTTATAGTACTTCATACTTGACACATCTATCTTTCATTTGGTGACAAAAATGGGAAATTTCAAAATGTGGCCGAGCACGACCTTGAAAACTAACTTCCCTGTGAATGAGATTTCCATTTGTTTTCCAGCTTACTTGAATCACACCTTTCAAGTACCAAAGACAAGGTGAAGTATACAGGATTGATATATTCATCAGCTACTCATAAATATTGATTTATTAAAGATTGATATTACACTTTACTGACGAGTCTGGAACTTTTGTATACAGTTTAAGGTTACGACTTCTTCTATCTTTATAACTATTTTGGCGCGAGTGGATAATAATTGATACTAATTGATAATATTCGATTTATCACAACTACAACATGGCTAAAAGAAGTAGAGGGAGAATTATTGACGATCTGGATGATGATTCAGGATTGTTACCCAGATCTAGAAAACCAGCAACGTACAATGAAGATGAATTGTACGCCATGGAAGGTTTAGAGGACGATGTGCTGGAACTGGGTAAGATAAAGTCGGATGAAGATAAGGATGATTTTGACGATCGTTTTGAAGATGAAGACGACGATGACGAAATCCCTAGAAAACGTAATAGAAAGAAAACAAAAATTGAATCTGAAGACGACGAATTCTTCGATGATGATGTTGTCTCTGATGATGATTTCATAGAAAAATTACAACAAAAACAGTTTGTGGCTACAGATGAAGACGACGAAGCGGCTGATTATGGCTATGGCGATGCCCCGCCAAAGAAGAGAAAGAAAACGTCTCGTTCAAGATCCAGATCTATAGAACCAGTGTCAAAAGGTAGAATGACACGGTCGGGACGATTTCAACCTGACGAATTCCCCGAGGCTTCTCATGGCGGAGATGTGGTAGCAGTAGATACTGACGAAGAAGACGATATAAAAAAGGAAATAGCAGAGCTATACGACTCTTCTCCTGTCACCACACCAATCAAACATAAATTGCGCGAGAGAGGTCACAAAATTGACTACACTATACCTCCACCTCTTACAAATGACGGTCAGTTGGATTCAGGAAGACACAACACATCTTCATATATGGTTCCAAAAGGAAGGGGCCGTAGACCCAATGTCAGCAAGAATGAATACAGAAAAATTCTTTTCCCAACCGCAGGACCCTTTGGTGGTAGCGATGTCATATCACTTTTTGGTACAAACATACCTCCTGGAGGAATTCCAATCCCAGGGATGACTTCGGAAAGTAAATTAAACGCAATTGGCCAAAATGTTAGCGATTCTGACTCATCAGAGGACGAAATTGCCCCGATCAATGGCGAAGCTACAATCACAAAAAAGCCCATTCCAGGAGCATCTGTCAACAATACAAAACTTATAACAGCAGGCTCCTCTTCTAATGATAACGATAAAAAGAAAAACAATTTGAGTGATACTGATCCGTTAGGTGTGGACATGAACATAGACTTTTCTGTCGTAGGTGGGTTGGATAACTATATCAACCAATTGAAAGAAATGGTTGCATTGCCTTTGCTTTATCCCGAGCTCTATCAGAATTTTGCCATCACTCCTCCCAGAGGTGTCTTGTTCCATGGTCCTCCAGGTACAGGAAAAACTTTAATGGCGAGAGCTTTGGCTGCAAGTTGCTCAACTGATGAAAGAAAAATTACTTTCTTTATGAGAAAGGGTGCTGATTGTTTGAGTAAGTGGGTAGGTGAAGCCGAAAGACAGTTACGTCTTTTATTCGAAGAAGCAAAGAATCAACAACCATCGATCATTTTCTTTGATGAAATTGATGGGTTGGCTCCGGTGAGATCTTCAAAGCAAGAACAGATTCATGCTAGTATTGTCTCCACATTGTTGGCATTGATGGATGGTATGGATAATAGAGGGCAGGTCATCGTCATCGGTGCAACTAATAGACCTGACTCTATCGATCCCGCTTTGAGACGCCCAGGTAGATTTGACCGTGAGTTCTACTTCCCATTGCCAGATATCAATTCTAGAAAGGAAATATTGAAGATCCACACCAGGAAATGGACTCCTCCAATTCCTGATCCATTCATCGAAAAAATAGCTGACTTAACAAAAGGATACGGTGGTGCTGATTTAAGAGCCCTCTGCACTGAAGCAGCATTGCACAGTATACAGAGGAAATATCCTCAAATTTACACAACGAATGACAAGTTATTAGTCAACCCTTCAAAGGTTAAAGTTGTCGCCAAAGACTTCATGAAAGCAATAGAAATCATAGTACCGTCAAGTGCCAGATCTACGTCCACTGGATCAGCCCCTTTGCCGGATCATTTGCGCTCCTTGCTTGAGTCTGGTTTGGAAGAAGTAATTGATAAGCTCAACACCTTGTTGCCAAATACGGTAGGTTTGCCAGGACAAAAGAAGCTCACTGCCTTGGATGAAGCGTTATATTTGGATCCATCAAGACATGACGAAGATGGAGGATTTTCAAGGCAGCAGCTTTTGAGAAACTTGGAAAGCGCTAGAATATGTAAACCCCATTTGTTGATTGGAGGTAACGAAGGAAATGGACAACAATATATAAGTGCAGCAGTATTGAACTATTTGGAAGGGTTCCAAGTTCAGTCTTTGGATATGGGTACTATTTTTGGAGACCCTACGAGGACTCCAGAACTGAGCATCGTTCAAGCCTTTATTGAAGCAAGGAGGCATCAGCCCTCAATCATATTCATTCCAAACATTGACATATGGTTCCAAGTCGTTCCTTACTCAGCACGTGCTACTTTAATGAGTTTATTGAGGAATCTCAAAAGCAATGAGAAAGTGCTCTTATTGGGAGTTTCCGAGACCAGTATAGACAATTTGGACTCTGAAATCAAATTCATTTTTGGTTTCAATAACACAGCGAATAATGTGAACTTAAGTAACCCTTCCGCTAAGGAAAGATCGGGATACTTTGATTCTTTGAAAAAGACTTTATTGATGAAGCCGTTTGAATTTATAAATGATTTAGAAAATCGTCCGAAAAGAAAATTGAAGACCCTCAAAGTAGTTAAGAATAAAGTAACTGAATGTGATGAGGTTGCTAACAAAAAGAAATTGAAGCTCATTGAATACAATGATGCGAAGTTGAAGAATTTGTTGAAGATAAAATTAGCAGCATTAATGGAATTGTTCAAAAATAGGTACAAGCGGTTCAAAAAACCGATTATTGACGAGAATTTGTTGTATCATTTGTTTGAACCTTCAATTTTGGATGCCCCATTGAACCAGTATGAGGTATTGTATGTCAAATCTGACGACCCCAACTATGAAAATATGATTCGAGAATTATCCACTGGTCGTTATTACTATAATATGGATTTGGATATTGTTGAAGAAAGGCTCTGGAATGGATTTTACAGTGAGCCTAAGCAATTTTTGAAAGACATCAAGTTGATTGTTAAGGATTCCATCACCAGTGGTGATAGGGAAAGAATTCTTAAAGCAAATGAGATGTTGACTAATGCACAATTTGGAATAGATGAGATTTCTAGCCCTGAACTCGCAAAGTCATGGAAAGAATTGAGAATTCGGGAACTCGAAAGGCAAGAAAAGATTTTGAAAGAGCATAAAGCTCTTGAAGCAGAATTCAAGAAGAAGCAATTGGAAAATATTAACAACTTGACCAATCCAGTTCACGTTCTTGAGACTGTGCCTGAAGTTATTGGTGAAATGAATTCAAACGGAACATTGGAAACAAGTGAAGATTCACATGGAATCGAGAAAGTAAATGGAACGGTGGTTCAAGAAATATTGGAAAATGGAACAATTACGGAAAACGCAGTGAGTGAAAATGAAGTGAATAACTCAGAATCTGTGAAACCTGAGGATGCCATTGTTTCTGAGGAACAAATGGTTGATTCTGTAAATCCTATTCAATCCGCTAGTGAACAATCTGTAAATCCTATAGACTCTAATGGTGAACAAGCTGTGAAACCTATAGATTCCAATGGTGATACTCAAGTTGTAGACTCTAAAGAGTCTGATGTGATTATGGATGATGTTTCAAAGCCAACAGATGAAACCAAGGTTGAGTCTGAGTCTGAATCTGAATCTGAAGCAGAAGAAGAATTCGAAATTCAAAAATCCAGAGACCTCATACTTGGTGACAAGTTGGACAGTTTTTTCGACCACGAATTGATAGAACTAACTGAAAATTACAATGTTGAAAAATTAGAAATAGTAATGGCCAAATTGATGGATATCATATGGATGGACAGAAACAACTGGGACAAAACAAACACCATTGAAAAGTTGGTTACAGCAGCGGACTCGATCAGAAAGTCGCTCAGTGTCGTATAATCATAATGATTTTACAATTGTAATATAAGAAATATTTAATAAATTTTAAGAAGAAAACTAAAATACAGGTCTATGTAGCAGCCGTTAGGCTAGTAATATCGGGGCAAGTGCTAGCGATGTGATATAAGAAGTGACGGGAGCAGAAGTTATAATATATGTGATTTAGAAGCTGATAAGTGGTGAAGATGTTTAGATTTAAGTATCACATTTAAGAGATTTATGAGATTTATTATATGAGATTTATCACATTTATCACATTTCTAGACCAAATATTTATTCATGTCAACTATCACTTGATAGTTTAAGAGTTTGGTTCTAGAATCTCCGTCGCCAGTCTTTAGTTCTGCGCTATTTGATACATTCCTTAGTGGTCTCGACTCATCACTAATGGAGTCATCTCGCAGATTCACTAGTAGATCTCGCGGGTTCACTAATAGATCTCACTCATTTACTAATAGAGACATCTAACTCGTTCAGTAATGTCGTATTTTCTACCACTAATCCTCAGCACTTCCATCTCTCGGTCTGTACACCACATTCTGTTCCTCCAAATCACTGATGATATGTGGAGGCAACTTCCCATTAATCTTCACTGCATAAAGACCAGGAGTAAACGAATCTATTCTCAACCACCTGGCGACCCACGATTTCTTATTGTCCGCCCCTAAGGCTACCAAACCTTCAAAAGATGGCGACGTACAATCCTGTACTTGTCCATCTTCATTATCCTGGAAATGCAAGACACTTTCACAGTTTGGACATCCTGCTTCAACAAATCTCTTGAAAGGCTGGATCAACCCACATAACATGCATGCTCTTTCAGTTCTGGTGGACATTATGTGACTTTAGGTAATGGATGGTTTGAGTTCCGACCGCTTGTTACGCAAATGCTGGACTTGTTTAGTGAAAAGTTGTTGGTGAATTTTAATGTCGCACCTGTTCAATTTGGAGATAGTGGAGACTCAAAACATGTACTGAGCGTAGCGAAGTATTTGTGAATTAGAAGCTTAGTGAATGGTGAAGATTAGTGAAGATTTAGTGACTTTAAATACTGAGCGCCCGAAGGATTCAAAATAGCAGAATTATAGTGATTATAGTGAGATTCAGCGGTGTATTCTATGAGTTCCTGAATAAGTGTTCAGTATTAATTGAAATATTATTATGGGATTAGTGATGGACTTCTTCGGGTTAGTGATATTTAGTTATGTTTAGCGATGTTTAACCAAACTTAGTGAGGTGTATATTAATTTTATTAATCATAATAATTCTTAGTGATGATCTTTACTAGTACTTTTTCTGTTTTGGCCCCAAGATCTCAAAATCTACGAAACTCATTTGCACCCATTTCAGCATAAATATACCGAAGAGATTAAAAAAAGCCCAGATTCGGTGTATTATATGTTAGTATTCTATCATCTTCCTGACCTCTCTAACTTTTACTTATCTCTATAACTTTTTTATATAATTTCTAGTTCTTTCATCTTTCCATAATCCCGGTTGGACAGGTGCGACATTAACTTAAATGATTTTTCTATTCAATTAAAAGCACTCTATAATAGACAAGATGATTCTAACAAGAACAGCCCGTCAAATAAGGGGAATCCCTGGGCTAAGAGGAGTTCCTGGGTATAAAACACTTGGAAAACCTCTGCAAGTTTCATTTGGTCAAAAACGTCAGTTCTGGGGCGAGCCACAGGTCCTCGTCCATGCATTGACAGATTCGCTTCAAAATATTCATACCTTCACCGGGCTTCCTTGGTGGGCATTAATTCCACTCACTACCATCACATTAAGAACAGTATGGACGCTACCTTTATCGATTTTGCAAAGAAAACGGATCCAGAAACAAAACGAATTACGACCAATAATCAGTGCCATGAATCCCGTCCTCAAGCTCAATCTTGCAAAGAGAGTCCAGCAAGCAAAACGAAAGTCTCAAACGGCAATGAAAAACCTTGAATCCAATCAAAACTCGAACTTATCAGAATCATACGCTAATTTGCAATCTCCAGTGGCCACCATGAAATATGAAGAGATTCTTCTCTTGACATCTAAAGAAACGAGAAAAAGACAAAAGAAACTCTTTGCCCAAGAAAACGTACAGTTATGGAAGAACTTCATCCTTCCTGCATTCCAAGTACCGCTATGGATCTTAATGTCGTTGACATTTCGAGATTTAAGTGGCTGGTCGACGTGGGAATCTCTTTCCAATAAACCTTTGGATACAGCTTTGTATGACGAAGGGATACTTTGGTTTACTGATCTCTCTCTGTTTGATCAATTGCACATATTCCCGGTAATCTTGGGTATAACTGCGCTCTGCAATGTGGAGTGGACATTCAAGACGTTGGAACTTCTGAGATTGACTCAGAGAAGAAAGTTGAGACCGACCATCACTGATTCGATTGCTAATCTCTCTAGAATGACCGTGGTATTCATGATGGCCATCTCATTCCATGCACCAATGGCTTTAACGTTATATTGGTTCAGTTCCCAGGTGTATTCGTTGGTGCAGAACATCATCATGGATTTGTCTATGCCAATATCCTTCTCTCCTCTCAAGAGACTCAACTATAAGGAGTCTAAGAACCCAGACGCGGTGAATGTAATTAATGTAAATAGGTCATAAGATTGACAAATACTGAGCACAGCGAAGTATTTGTGAATAGAAGAGTTCAAATAGTTTAAATAGTTATAGAAATACTGAGTTCAGCTAAGTATTTGTGAATAGAAAAGTTTAATTAGTGAATAGTGAATATTATAGAAATACTAAGCGTAGAAGAGTTTGAAATAGTGAATAGTGAATATTAGAGGATTTTCAATGAGAGAAGAAGCAATACTACGCTCAGTATTTGTGAAATTGAAGAGTTTTAAAAGTGAATAGTGAATATTGGAGGAAATTTTGTAATGTAAGCGATAAAACTGACCATTTACTGTGAATACCTAAGAATAGCAATGCGGAATATTCAATGATTTCACCAGTGACTTATTCTCTCCCTACTAAACATAAACCCGAGAGAACTACGGCGACGTGAATAGTTTCAGTACTAAAAAGCTGCAAATGATCAAACCTTTCATATGTATTATATGCAGTACACGAACATCGGTAGATTCAGCTACTGAAATATTGACCAAAATTGCCTCTACAAACTAAGTTAACATCTTGACTAGCCGGAGTAGATCTCACTATATCATGCACGAATTTTCAGTAAATTAACTGGTAATTATCAACAATATTCAACATAGTGTGTAGATTACGTAATCTTCAGAGTTCCGAATACTGAGTCCAGATATATCGAAAGCTAGTGGATTTCGTGAATCAAAGTGAATTAATGTAGAGTTAGAGGCATTTAGTGGAGACAATATGGATAGAAGTATTTGTGAATTAATAGAGTTTTAACGATGAATAGTGGACCAATACCGAAACTTTAGTTCTTCTAATATTTGCATTAAATCCTGTAGAAGAATAATTATATCTCTACCCAGTTTTTTACACAAGGTTTAATATAAATATTGTAGTTCTTCTAATTCGCAAATACTGAGCGTAGAGTTATATATTAGGAGGAGATTTAGTATGAGTATGTAAATGGATCGCGTCTTTTGTACCCGCGTTCTGAAAAATGTCTAGGATTAAGTGATTAGTTACTGAGACTTCTTACAAATATACTGAGTCTCTAGAATCTCATTCTAACAGTTAGCAGACTACTTCCATTAAGTTTCTGATTAATACCCCTCCTAATACTATTCCACCTAATACTACTCCTCCTAATAATACTCCTCCTAACACTACTCTATGTCGGTAGATCATATATCCAAAGCAAAGTCCCTCTATACCACGATTACCAAAGAGTTTTCTGCCCAATCTACGAAAACCTACAACCACGACAAACTAGATTTATATCAATTGGACAACTGGAAGAATGAAGAGCTTCCAGATATCTTGCTCGCCCGGTACAATGAACTGAAACATGTTTGGCTAACCAAAGATGAATTGGTACTCTTGATGGATTGGAAGCTTGCAAAAGGAAAGTTTAGGCCAACGTTGCCCAAACTCATCAAATCCAATGAAGAAAAGACCGTGGAATCTGTAACCAAAGAAGGTTTGGACATTTTGATCAACTATTTCAATCAGGAGAGACTTACCAGTTGGAAAAAGGTCGACACTACTACCTACAAAGACGTTGTTAAAAAGGCATTCAAGAAATTGTGTGAATTAAGAGGTGTAGGACCCGCTACTGCAAGTTTGATAATGTCGCTACTTCATAAAATCGACCCAGTATTGACTCCTCCATTTTTCAGCGATGAGAGTTTCATATACTATGTTGTAGAACCTAGTCGGCCAGACACGAAAATCAAGTATAACGTAAAGGAATACATCGACGAGTTGTTACCAGTTTATTTCGAGATCCTTGCGGAACATAGCGATCTCACAATGAACGACTTGGAGAAAGGTGGATGGGCCTTGAAGATGTATGACATTTACAGAATCGATAAGCTTTTGAACGTAAAGCCCGATTTCGATGTAGATGATGAAGACTTGAAAATGTATAAACACATAAAACAAGAGGAAGAGAAGAAGGAGGATGAGGAAGTAGAAGAAGAAGGTCCCTCCAAAAAGAAGCGAAAAGTCTAGATAGAGTCTGGAAAGAGTTTCATAAGCAGACTTTCATAGACAAAGTTTCTTAGACAAAGTTTCATAGAAAAAGTTTCATAGACAAAGGGTCTGGACAACTAAACGCTTATCGTCCAGAAACCACTCGTCCAGAAACCACTCGTCCAGAAACCACTCGTCCAGAAACTAATTGTCCAGAAACTAATCGTCGACTCTTAATCTTCAGACTCTCTCATTCTCAGGTTTATTACCTTTCTCACAGAATTCATTTCTTCTATCACTAGGACTTCCCCTACAAATCCATATGGTCTTTTTCAAAATTAACCAACATGAACTTATCATCCTTTATACCTAAACTCAAGGTGATGATATTGTTATTAACGTTCTGAAACACTTGCTCCAAGTTCGATTTCTTTTTCATCCCCAAACTTTGTAAAACAGATACATTTATCTCTGATGAAATTTGTACCAAATTCTTTTGGAAGTCATTCAACATTGCTTTTGCCTTGGGTAAATTATTGAGACTGGACTCGCCTTTGATCAAGAATACTGTTGATAGTTCATCAATTCTTGACATTTCCGATGGGCTAGATTTGTACTCTTCTTGCAATTGGATTCTATATTCAAATGCCTTGTCATAGAGTTCTTTTTCAGACTCGTTGAACTCAAACTCAAACTCGTACTTGTTGATGTTCAACATCCTCTCTGTATATAACTTCATCAAGTGAGTGAACTTTAAGAACTTGATTTCGAATTTCAAGTTACATCTCAGCGACTCAAGTCTTGGATAATTGATAGAAAGAAACTTCAAGAGGAGGTCGAATTGGTGGTTGAGCAAATACTTCTTGAGCACTTGTCTATTGGTGGCATGGGTTTTTGTTAGAACGACAGAATCGTCACTTTGTTCTTCGGTAGAACTTATCTCCTGAGATAAGTTTTCAAGGTCATTATTGAACGACTTGAACGCGTCCATGTATCCTTCATGGTTAAGATAACCCTTGATCAATTTGATGAGCATTTTCGAGTCTTCGTTAATATTTAATAATGAATGTTCAACTTCTGATGTGGCATCTGAATTAACCATCTTATTGCTTTGGATCTTATCTAATAAGGACAAGTACAAAAATCTCTGATTCTCTTGCTTGAAAGACTTGACGTAGTTTGCAATGTTGAACTTGAATTCTTTGTATCCCAAATTCGATTTGATTTTCATACTGCTTGGATCATTGTTAGATTTGGTTACATCAATATCGTTGAGTTTAAACCCGAGCATAGGAAACACAGGATTGTCTGACGGACTTCTACTATCCCATGAAAACAAATCGTTTGAAGCTGTGCTTGACGCCAATTCGTCTTGGGTAATGACTTTAGCTAACACACCGTTCAAAGTGATGAAAATCGATTTGTTGATGAAATTTATACCACAACCTATTGGATCAGTCTTGTATACCCGTTTCGTAGGAGTTTCACTAATTATGCGAGTTTTGAATGTAATGCCAATATCAACTTTCCCAGAGTCAAGAGAAGTTAACGATGCTCGGTTGATGGTGGATAATCTTCGGTTCACGTTCAAAAGTGCTGTTCTTTGTATAGATTCAGAGCTTCTGACGGAGTTATAGAAGACCAGGTCTTCGAAATTCACTGCAAAACTTCCCTTGAATTCACCTGGTCTCACACTTAAAAACAGTTCCGGGTCGCTATTAGTAACAGAGTTGAGTTGGGTATTTCGATTCTGAAATATGTCATCTTTCATTTTCTCTAAATCTAAATCTTTCTGATCGCCGTGTGACGAAGGGCTGACCCCTTCAAAATGTAAGTGTCTCTTCACAAACCCTGTGGAAATGCTTAATGAAGATTCAGATGATATTGAACCATCGTTCATGGCAATTATTGGTTTGAAATTCGTCGCCTCGGTGACTTCATATTCAACCTCAACCTCATAGTAAAATATTCCAGTCGAAGTACCCACCAGTTTATCCGAAATGAAATTATAATATCTTGGTTTAGTCAACTCTTCCAAATCTTCAAAAGTATCGACCAAATCTCCCGTAGACATATCTATGGATGCATATCCGTCGTCGCTGGAAACATTCAAGTTAAGGGCTTTATTCAAATAGTTTAAATGTTTGAGTTGCACTAAAGGAACCCAAGATATTGGTAATGGATACTCAAAAAACTTGTTGTTTCCGAATTGAATGAAGCTAGGAGGCAACATTGAAGAATGGTTCTCCTTGTATTTATTGGAAAGAATCAAATCCTTCAACGAGTAAGATAAATATTCTTCGTATTTTTCAGGGATTTTATGCTGCTCCATAATCTTGGAAAAGTCGATCTCTCCCACTTTCGATGAACTGATTAAAGACTGTTGTGATTTTACATTGGGATAGTCACCGAGCGTATCATGGTCAATGTTTCCCGTGTCATCTTTTTCAATAGTGTCATCAATTAGACGGTGTTTAAAAATCGAATAGAGCTCAAATAAATGTGATGAATCATCCTGATTGAACTCCATGGGATTATCTCCCAACGCGCCAATAAGTGCAAGTTTGTAAAGAACTTTCTCTCGAATGATTATATTCAAGAACGGATCTTGTGAAAACACGTTCTCTGCTTTTGGTTTTGATTTCTTGCTATTATAATAGTGAGAGTCTGTAGAGACAATATTGAGGAGACTCAATTCCTCATTTTGTAAGGATAATTCCTTTTGAAGTTCTGATCCAAGACATGTGTTGAGTAAATATGGAGGAATTATGTATGCGAAATTTGTACCAGACATATTGATTTCAATTGGAGCTATGAATATCTAAGATTGAAAGACGAAGATGAATAATTGGTAGACAACTAGTTATCATGAATATAAAGATAACAATATTGGAAACTATCAATTAGTAGATTTTGTTTAGTGGTTACTTTTGTGGATTAGACAACCCTCTATATGTATTTCTGTTAACTTGTCTATTAACTAGTCTGGTATCTTGTCTATGTATTAGTTGTAGAGTTTGAATGGTGGGGAGTGGTGTTCGAGAAACTTAGTCCGCACACGCATTATCAAAATCCTAAAATGAACTTTTTAATACCGAGAACAAGATCCATCAATAACGACAATGACAGATCACATTATAAGTCAAGTTCAGAAACATTTACCTAATATACCTCTTACAGTGGTATCGCAAGGGGCCGAGGCTTTGGTTTTTCAAACCGATACACATCCGTACATCTCCGATCCATACTTGAAGAACCCAGGAACATATATTATCAAGTACAGACCATCAAAATCGTATAGGCATCCCAAAATTGATGCTAGCATTACAAAAAATCGTACTATAGGAGAGGTTAAGTTTATGAATAAGTTGACCAAATTAGGAATCAATTCGCCAGCGATCATCCTGGCCGATTTTGCAAATGGGATTATCTGGATGGAGTTCATGGGATCAAAGTTGGCTACTGGTGAAGTTAGCTCGTTCAAAAACTGGCTCTGGTGGTTAGAGAGAGAAAGATCGGCGGATGAATGTGTTTCGGATACTGTACAAGCTGCATGTAGAAATGTGGGCGAAATCATTGGAAAGTTGCACTTGAACGATATGATCCACGGAGATTTGACGTCGTCCAACATCTTATTACAAGATCAAGACCCTGTATTAATTGACTTTGGGTTGTCTTCATATTCTGGGTTGGCCGAGGATAAAGCTGTGGACTTATATGTGTTAGAACGAGCAATAGTTTCTACTCATTCTGTACACTCTGAAAAGTATAACCAATGGTTACTTGAAGGATATGAACAATCTCATAAAGATAGCGGTAAAGTGGCTACAAGGAAGTACGTGGATACTTTGAAAAAGCTCGGAGAAGTCAGATTACGTGGTCGTAAAAGAAGTATGTTAGGATAACCTTATAAACCCTTTATAAACTCTAATAAATAGTAGTACACTCGGTGGCTACTAGACACTAATACTTAATTTCCAGAACTAAATGTAATGCTAATGTTTAAAACGTGATTTGCTCAAGACTTGGTCTATCAAATATCAAGTCAAAACATCTGAACCCTTGATCGCCCAGTTCCAACGTGAATTTGTCATAATATTCCTTCTCCCAACCGAACTTCAACACTGCTATCAAATTATGACCTACATTAGATGCAAGTGACTTGGAGATATCACTCAACCGTACTTCAAAGTTGCTGCGCTGTGCTTCTGAAACAGTAGAGATTCCCGCTAGAAATAAGCTCACGGTTATCAAGCAGTTTGAGTGGTTTTCCGGAGGAATGTAGTCTAGTTCATCGAAGATCGACGTCAATGGGTCCTGAATGATTGCTAGGAATGATGGTATGGTGGGATTGATCAACTTTTCAATTAATATCTTGCATGCATTGAGGGTAATTGTTGCCACGCTAAGATTACTTCGAAGGGCTTCAAATGTGACCTTTGGTAACGTTTCCTTTAATAATTCGACTTGTTTCTTCAAAGATACTATTTTTTGATTAGTGGCAGCTATCTCTGCCCTCAAAGGCAATACAAGGTCCCAAAACTCTGCATCATCAATATCAAATCTGGAATTAATCACCTCATGGTCGTGATTGAAGTGAAAACGTAAAAGCCACGATAGCTTCGATAATATCTCATAACTATCAAACGCAGAGCCCAATACAGGGTTGTTCATCCAGTTGGTGTTGCAGTCCTTGTATATAGGATGATTCATCCATTGTTTGAGATTAGGAAAGACGTCATATGGTGAAGGAAGTGATACTAAATCGTGCTTAGAGCATGAGAGCAAGATAGCTGAGTAATTGAAAACAAAACTGTCAAACAAAGAACGTTCAGTTGCGGTTATTGTGGTGTACAAGAAGACTTCCTGGCCCACCACGCTCTCGTCGAACTTTTTGTTGAGTCTTCGCCTCAACAAGTTGTAGATAAACAGCAAGTGCTTCGAACAGCGAGAACCATTTTTGGCGTACGAACGATCACGAAGGAGAAGCATAAGCCCTACTGCAAAGAGCCAGTCACTATCCATATCAACTTTCTTTGACTCTATGGCATCTGCCAAAAGGGTTACAGAGTTTCGATACTTTAAATCAGCCAAATCTGCGAGTTCCTTAGAAAGTGCAATTGATGATGGATCCTTTTTCATCTTGGAGTTGTGAAGATATGACAAGAACGACGACCCACAGCAAAGATAGACTTCTGTAACTATCTCAGATTGAGCTGCTAGTTGGACGTAAACTAGTTCAGGAGAGAGAAGAGGATGTGAATGAGGAAGCTTGATGGAAGGAAGGAAGTCAAATGTAAAATGATGGAATAGTTCAGAGTCTTGCGGTGAAAGTGTCATATTCGGAATATACCTCGAAGACGACGACAAGTAACTTTCTATCCAAGGACTTGTATTGTCGAAAACATTGGACTTGGAGATCTCTTTATCGTATGTAGTAATTGTTGAAATCAGATCAGATTGAATGTTCAGGTGTATTTCTAACTGTAACTCATTATAATGAGATTCTGTTGAACTTTCATTTGTGAGGGATTGACATGAGTCTGTATCGGAGTTGGTAAAAGAATATTCTTCGTTGGAGTTAATGTGAGTTTCTGCTTCTGATATGAGATTGGAAGACTCTGTGTTTGATTTGAAAAGTAATTGTGCTTTAATGAAGGGAGTAACTTCGGTGGTAGTGGGAGTAACTTCTTTGGTAATAGGAAATTCTTCAATAATGGGAAATTTTTCTTTAATAATAGGAAATTCTTCTTTTATATTGAGACATTCACTTTCGAGCTTAAAGAGTTGGTTTTGATTCTCTGATTCTTGCTCATTTGAAACGGTATTGGATTTGAAATTCTTATCACTAATACCATGGGGGCATGGAAACAGCAAACACTCTGGGGACGATACTGAAGAGTCGCTAGATGAACGATATCCAACTTCGAAAACATTTTGGAGTGAGTTCGATTTTATAGAGCGGCTGGTAGACTTTGACGATTTGTTATCGAATACCAACACGTTAAAGAGTTTTTGATGCTTCGCGAACTGGTCACTATCTAGTCCTGACATACTTAATTTTCTCTTTCGAAGAGAAGTCATATCGTAACTGGCCCTCTCTATCTTGAACTTGACCGGTAAAGTCTCGTTATTCACGGGATAGACACATTTGTACCCATTTCTAACACAAGCCATACATTGAGGTTGATCTTCGTCACATTTCTTCTTTCTTTTACGACAAGCAAAACAACCCGATCTTACTCTATTGTGACGTTTATTGAATTCCAGGAGCTCTAATGAGTATGATCTTTTATTTCCTGACAGGGATGAGCCATCACTTATTGCTGAAGACATCTCGGTTGCTAAGGAGGTTGGCAAAGTAAGGAATTCCCCAGGTTTATAATTCCCATTCTAATTGACCATAAAGTGGGTACGGCAGCATAAGTTGGAGAATTCATTGTTGCCTAATTGGGAATGTCAATGCGCTTTCGATAACAAATTACTTTCGGGCTTCTTCCTTCACGGATCTCTTAGAGAAACTCAGCCTATACAGGTATTCCTGCGTAATCTTGAACTAGAAGGCATGAGAAGATATACAGTTTTTTTAAGCTTGAAGCATTTAACGCAGCTTTGACTGGAGGAATCAAGTATGCCCCGGTAATCTGATACAGAATGTGGTTGAAGATCCCCTGGAACTGATAAATGTGCTAAAACTGGTTAAACTTCATCAATACCTCATAAACCTCATCCATACCTCATAAACATGAATACCTGATATACTCCATTTATGATAGTGAGGGATCTGGCCCCACAACATTGGGAGGACCTCCCTCTACGATACATATACAGCCCTGTAAGTTTTGGAGTTTTAGAACACTGCTGGCTTTGCTAGCACCTTTGATTGATTATAACATAAGTAAAATGAAGGATATGGCAGCCATAAAATCTGTGATGTCTAATGTCAAATCTCAAATCTCAAATCTCAAATGTCAAATCGCAAATGTCAAATATCAAAACTCATCGATTTTCAAGATCAAGCCTCTTCTCTCGGTAACACATGTTTTCAAGAATTAATATAGGGAGAGTGGCCAAATATACGGCACAGCTTAGGTCATATACCAAGCTTGCTTCTAACGATCAAATATATGTCCATAAAATGGCAGACAATGGGTTCAAGTTCTCATTTTCATCTAATCCTAGGGTTCTTGGATTGGGTTATGGAACTAGAGATCAGGACGTGAATCCAAACAACTTTCAACCAAACGACGTATTTGTTTCCTTGCTTCATGATAACATAGGAAAATCAGTAGAGCAGGATTTCACGTTTGTGATGGAAGCGGGTGTCAACGTTTCGTCATACATGCCAATCTACGACATGAGAGAAATCCCACGGTATGCAAGAGTACCAGAGATTGACAACATTTTCGGGTATGTTCAGGTAGACGATTCAGGAAAAATTGTGCCGGGAAGTTATCAGAGTAATGAAATGTATCGCGTATGTAATGGTACTGGATTGACAAAGTTGAGTGATTATTTGCTTGAAAAGGTTCAACTTTCATGTGAGGAGGTTACTCAATAATAATCTGACAAGATTTGTGTACAAAGAAAGACAAGTTGATGTTGACAGTTAATACAACGAGAATTGTAATAGTCCAATGACGACACGAAAATATTAACTGACTAAATAAACAATTAATGTAAAGATGACTAACGACGATGATTTACATGATTCAACTATTAATATCCAAAACCAAACCATGGCTTCATATCTCCAAGATCTTCTATCAGTAGCGAGAGTTCTCTTCCGATACCTGAGGCTGATCTGAGAACAGAATCTTCGTCACATTTCTCTAATAAAGAAACCACGCAAGAATGAAATACTGATTATTCTCAACTCAGACTCAAAGTGATGTTGAATGAAGAGTTGGAGAAATTAGATGAGTTGAAGGGGCCCAAGTTGATTCAAGAAATCCAGAAAGTCGGCAAGATTGTCCAGAATCTCGCAACCACCACAGGTGTTGAAGAATTCAGATATGTACAAATGGAGAGATTTCTTCAAGATCTTTTTGGATTCAGAAGTTAGTTTTAAATATAGAGAAACTTCCATCTCGTCAAGTGAACTTAACAGTACTCTTTCATGGAATACTTCATGTCCAACGAGGAGAAATCAGGAATCTTAGCTCAGTTAAAGAACAATAAGAGTCTCTATGTCAGTTTGTCAGTGCAATGATCACTTCCTCAAGATTTTTCAATCTCAGTCCATCAACACCTAGGCACTTCTGAAGATCTTGAAAAATTTCGACACCAGACGTCCCTTGGGATTAAGTACACATTTCTTAAACTCGTGTCAAACGATCACATTTCATTTCTGGCTCGTCCTTAGCCTGTCGATCTGTACTCTGGTGGCCCTCAAACATATCCGTTTACTGTGTAGTCATATGTTTTGCGTGCGATGGTTGGTGAAGTAGAAACAGCAAAACAAAAGTAGCTGCCCATGTCGGAGTCCAGATGAAATTCTTAACGCAGATGGTTTTATATATACTACTAAGCAAATAGAGTATATTCAATGATGAGAATACATTATTACTTTTACCTACCCCCCTACTTAAAGGTTGGGTAACATAATGTACTTTAAGTTTATTTTGACTCTTATTTAGAATTATCTGCGATATTGAGGTGATTATATTATAACTTAAGAATGTTTATATATTCATATAGAGTATATTAGCCGGTATAAGTGAATGGGATGATCCCCCCCCCCC
>Ga0065704_10000551_pt1 | contig 62542 bp, 63 predicted proteins | sample SwiRhicommuniRL2_FD_59091 | JGI IMG/M metagenome (GOLD analysis project Ga0065704, IMG submission 59091) | Switchgrass rhizosphere bacterial communities from Rose Lake, Michigan, USA - RL2 v2 (version 2) | ecosystem: Host-associated > Plants > Roots > Rhizosphere > Soil | place: East Lansing, MI | reverse complement strand
CCGCCAATGGCCGCAACGCAGCCATCGGCCGCCCCGCTACGGCCGCCATCATCCCGGCCATCGTGCGCGCGCCGATCAGGCCATCGGCCACGCCGATGTCATAGCCAGCCGCCAGCAGCCGCTTTTGCAGCTTGATCGCGTCGATCATGTGTCATTCCCCTTTCAGCGGGAAAAGGTGCTCACCGCCCAGGCGATGAAGGCCGAAAACATGCTGACCAGGGCGGTGAGTGCGGCAAATGCACCACGCCGGGCGCTCTCGCGCGTTTCGATCTTGGCCAACCTGGCATCGATCCGCTCCAGCGCCGTGGCCATGCGATCCAGGCTGTCCTCCATGGCATCGAGCCTCCCTTCCATGCGTCCGATGTCGCGGTGCAGGTCTTCGTGGCTCGCGGTCATGCGGCCGGCGCTGAGCAGAGCAGGCCCCAGTTGTCGTCCTCCGGGCTTTCCCGGAACTGGACCCGTGCCGCAGCTGACCAGGGGGCGGGCGCGCTGGCCGTACTGTCGAGCACGAGGGTATAGGGCGCGAGCGGAGCGGAAATGTCAGCCGTCAGGACCGGATGGGCAGATCCGTCGGGCTGGGTGGCCAGCGCGATCAGCAGGCCGGCCGGGCCATGGCCCGCCGCGATCAGGCGGCGGCGCTTTTCTGCCACGGCCTGGGTGCGCCAGTCGATCTGGCTGGGTGGGAGAAGCTCGGAATAGGTCATGGACCGGTCCGCAACGGCCAGGTCCCGCTCCGTGAAAAAGCCCGACGCATCGTTGGTGAAAGACGGGTCGGCATTCACGGCGGCATTGATGGCGGCAAGATCGGCCAGAAGGGCCGGCGTTTCGATCAGCATGGCGTGGTCCTTTTCGATCAGGCGTCGGCAACGCTGGCGGTCCAGCGCACGTACTTGGCAGCGCCGGGATCGGCAAAGTTGATGCGGAACGTGGTGGCGCCGGCGGCGCTGATCCAGAAATTGGGCGTCCAGCCCGACGTGGTGGAAATGGCGCTGAAATCGGTGGGCGTCAGCGAAAGGCCGTGCGTAATATCGACATAGGTCTGCCCGGCCGCAACCGCCGCCGTGCCGCGCGCTTCCAGCCGCACCGAAGACAGCGATCCGCTGCCGGTCTGCTTGTGCGCGATGCGATGGTTGTTGAGCGCTTGGACGGTCACCGTCGCCACCGATGAATAGCGGTTGTAGCCATTGAACAGGCACTTGATGCCATCGACCAGCGTGTCGCACTGGAGGAAATAGTTGGCGCCCAGCGTGGCGGTTGCCTTCGTCACGCCGGTGCCGTGGAACACCAGCGTGGCTGAAAGCACGCAGTTTCCCGAAAAGTCGATCGCGCTGGAATCGCTGGCTCCCATCAGGCCGCGCGCGAAATCGATCGGGTAGTTCACGTATTCGAAGAAGTTGTCGCGAATGCTGGCGGTATGCAGGCTGCGAAAATCGCCGCTGGTATCGGGCGCGACCAGCCGCAAGCCACCGGTCATGGTGGAGGCTGCCGTACTGCCCGACAGGAACTTGCCGATGTGGTTGCCGCGCAGTTCGAACTCGAACATGGCATAGCCGCAATTGGCATCGCCCTCGATCACGATGTTGGCCGGGGTGGAGCCATCGAGCGGCGCGATCTTGCCGATGTACAGCTGGTTGCGGGTGATGTGGAAATGGTCTTCGTTCTGGGTATGGGTCGTGGGCCGGCGCAGCCACAGGCACGCGCCGTTCACGTTGATCTGGTTGCGATCGATATAGACCCACTGGACCCAGTTGGTCTTGATCCCGACGGTAAACGTGCTGCCATCCTGGACCGAGGGCCCAATGTCGCACAACTCGATCAATGTGCTGTCGGCATAATCGAGCAGAACGCATTCGCGCGGGTGGTTGCCCGCCGGCTGGATCGCCAGCGAGGATAGCGTGCAATAGGAAACCTTTGTGCCCAGCTTGGTGACTTTGCCCGCCGTATCGGGATCGCCCTGGATGGATTGGCCCAGCACGATCCGCGCAGCGTTGTTGCCGCGCAGCTTGCCATAGCCGCCGCCCACGCCTTCGATCCGCACGTTGTTCTGCAGGATCACGAGGTCGGTGGAAAAGGTGAAAGAGCCGGTCGTGGTCGGTATCTGCAGTGTCCGTCCACGCTTGGCATTGAGCCAGGCAATGGCGGCCTGCATGGCGGCGGTATCGTCCGTGCTGCTATTCCCCACCGCGCCGAACCAGCGCACATCGGCAATGGCATCGGATGCGCCGCCGCGGACCCAGGCTCCGCTCGCACCGCTGCGATCGGTGCTGGGCGCCACGTAGAACGCCTGGGCGGGATCTGCGGAAACGGCAGTGGCGAGGTTGGCCGTGGAGAAATAGAAATAGCCCTGGCGGCCGCTTTCCAGCAGATAGGCCATGATCGACCGATTGCCGCGCGTGGCGAGCGCCGCGCGGTCGGGGCAGGGCACGATCACATCGTTGAGCGTGCCGCCACCGGGCATCCCTACCAGAGTTGCGCCCTTGTTGGCATCGGTGCTGGAAATATCGGCGCGCAACAGCGCATCGCCATTGACTGCGTCGGCCAGAACGGCGGTCCCGTCGATCGGCGAAAAGGCAAAGAACTTGCCCTTGCGCTTGGCCGCTGCCGGCAAGGTGCCGGCGTTTTCCCCCAGCGGAATGCGCATGCACCGCTTGAGATCGCGGGACAGCGCCTGGTCGCGCAAAGCGGCGCGGTCGTTGGCCAGGTTCACCGGCGCAGCCAGCCAGGCCGATCCGTTTTCAAATGCCGTGGTCTGGGTGAAATCGGGATCGAGCCACACGACCAGGTTGCCGGGGCCAGGCGCCACGGCAAACGTCACCGTGCCGCCGCCGCCCTCGTAAAGCTCCACGGTATAGCCTTCGGTAACCGGCTGGTCGTCGATCAGCACGGCCACATCGCCGGTGCCTTGCGCGGTGAACGTAAAGGGAAACGAAAGCGTGACGCCGTTGGCGCTGAATGGCCCGTCATAGGCGTTGGTGGTTGAAACGGCCATGAAGTGGGTGTCCCTGCTGGGCGCGCGCAGCCACACCGCCCGAAACGGGCAGAGGCGCAACGCAAGAGGAATGGAAGCGAAAGAGGCTGGGTGATCAGCCGATACGGGCGCGTACGGAACCGTACTGGCGGGCGCCCGAAAGCACGGACTGCCCCATGTCGACCAACCCGCTGAGCAGGGCCGTCTGGCGCTGCGCCGATGCGGCACTGGCCCGTCCCATGGCAAACGCGGCGCCGGCATCGGCCTGGCGCACCGCGCGCGCACCCTGCGTGGCAATGTCGGTCACGCGCGTCTCGCCAGCCAGGCGGGCGCTGTCCACCGCATCGGCGGCGGTGCCGAAATCGACGCCGACGCCACCTGCCGCGGTAGCCACGCGCTGGCGGCCTTCCTCGGCCGCCAGTTGGCGATACTGGTCCTGGATGGCGCGCGTGGTTTCATCCTGCGCATCGCGCGCCGCGCTGCGCTCCAGCTCGGCCTGGCGCTGCGCCGCGTCGCGCTGGTATTGCGCCTGGTGCATGGCACTGATCGTGCTGATGCCTTGGCCGGCCACGGCAAGGCTGGCGGCAATGATCGGAAGGGCGGGGCCGCACATCAGGCATTCTCCTGTTGCAGGGTGGAAAGGGCGGGGCGCCGATGGGCGAAACGGCGAAAGGCCAGGTCGCCCACGATCACGGTGTCGTGGTCCACTGCAAAACCCCATCGTTCGAGCAGGCGGATCGCTCGTGTGTTGCCGGCAGACACTAGATTGGCCAGCACGGCGCTTGAATCGTGCATTGTCGCCAATATCGGCGGGCCAAGCCGCAGCAGCGCGCGCGCGTGGCGCCACACTTCCTCGGTGCCGAGAAACCATGGCACGCCGCGCCCGCCCAGTGCCGATTCCACCACCACGCCGAACATGGCGTGGGGCCGGCCTGCCACCAGCGCCGTCCAGCAGCGGCTCGACGCCAGCAGGCCGTGGCGCAGTGCGGCCTTGGGCTCGCGGCCCATGGCTCGGCATTCGGCCTGGTCGATCGCGCGCATGTGCCGGGCGAGAAATCCGATGTGGCGGCTATGCGCGGGGACGATCTCGATCCCGAAATGGACAGGCGCACTCATCCGCCCAGCACCGGATCGATCGCCACGCCCAGCAGCGTGAAGGGCAGCGGCGCGGTTTGCCGGATCCAGATGGCACAGTCATCGCGCGCCCGGTTGTCGAGGTTGACGAGGAACTCGCCGTCCATCAGCGCATCGGGCGCGTTCCAGGCTTCATCCTTGCGCGATTTCACCGGGAACAGGTGATCGCCATCGATCCCGGCCTCGATCTGGCGGGTATTGGCCAGCGTCAGGACGGCCTCGCCTGCCTGGCAGATCCGGCCAACACTGCTGCCCGCTGCGGTATTGAGGCGCAAGGGCAGCGTTTCCACATCCACCTGATAGGGGATGCCGAACGTCACCTGGCGCGCCCCGCCCATGCCTGCTGGCAAGGCCACGGTGCCATTGGTCACCTGCAGGCCGGCAATTGCCACGCCATCGACCAGACCGGCAATGTCGGTGCGTCCTTCCAGGTGCCACAGCCCGGTGAAGCTGGTGCGCGGTTCATCGAACCGGCCCTTGACGGCACAATCGAGGTAACAGGCCTCGCGCACGTCGGTCCACGAATGGCTGGCCATCCGTTCCACGAACCGGCGGGTGACGCCCGCGATCACGCGTTCCACCACCATGTACACCCGGTCTTCGCCATCCTCGGCGATGGCGCATACCGAAAGCACCTTGCCGTCCGTCTCGCACAGGGTCCAGCCCCACACGTTCTGTTCCTGCTCCCAGGTAAAGCAGGCGAGCTTGCCATCCTCGCGCGCCGCCCAGACCACGCTGCGCGGTTCCTGGGCATAGCACCACGAAACGATGCCCATGCCATCGAAGAAATGGGGCGAGAAAATCGAGACGTCGTTGGATTTGAGGCCGTCGATGGTGAAATCGTAGCCGATCGTGCGCACCGTGCGGCCCACGCTGGGCTGATAGAACACCACGTTGTCAATCACCAGCGGCGGCAGGCGCGACGATCCGCGCCCGATCTGGCGGCGCGTGGCCGGCGCGCGCGTTGCGTCGAGCACGCCGCCCGATCCATCGCCGTCGATGTGAAACACGCTGTCCGATGTCAGGGCCAGCAGGCTTGTCGTGGTAACCAGCTGGTTCACCGAATTGACCCGTCCCGCCACGATGGTGAACGCCATCGAATCATCCGCCCTCAGCGGCCGCGATCGGTCCATGTTTTCCAGCTGGCCACTGCGTGTCGTCCAGATGCCGTGCGGCACGTTGCGCGTGCGCGCCCAGATCGCCCGCTGCTCGAACAGCGTGACGGTGGATGGATAGTCGTTCGCCCCGGCAAAGGGATTGGCCGCTTGGGGCGGCGCACGATCCAGTCCCGGCGCGATGTTGTCGTCGCGAAAGGTCGTGCTCTGCGTCGTTCCGATATAGCCGAAGAACTGCGAATTGTCGGCTTTGTAGACGTTGTACCGCGTTGCCCCGGCCACTGCGGCCCAGCTGATCGTGTTGAAATTGCGCTTGAGCGACAAGTCGTTGGTGGCAGTAGACGCGGTGCTGGCACGGCTTTCCATGCCGGTGTCGTCGTTCACCGCCGTCACGCAATAGCTTGCCGGTTGCGGGAAATAGGCCGCGTTGCCATTGCTGCTGTCGGTGTTGTCCACCGTGGCCCAGGCATAGCAACCCACCGGCGATGCCACCGTGGGGGCAAAGGCGACCGGCGCAAACGTCCAATTGGTGTGCCCGGCGCGCACCAGCTTGGCCGGCGCGTGGTCGATATGGGCCAGATACATCGTATCGGCCGTCTGTTCGAAATCGAGTTCGGCCAGTTCCACCCCGTTGTAGGGCGAACCGGTCGTGTAGATGCGTGCGCCGCCCATCAGTACCAGGCCCTTCCACCGAATTGGCCCGCGCCGCCGTAGTAAATGGCCGGGCGGATCGGGGCCGGATTGACAGGGGGCACCACCGGCGCCGTCGGTGCCACAGGCGGTGCGCTGCGCGTCGTGCCGCCGGTGCAGCCGGAAAAGGCTGCCACGGCGCGGGTATCGGCATTGATCCGGAAATGGCCGGCGTCGGGCACGGCCGTCACGGTCCAGGCACGGCCGTTGAGCAGGGTGCCCATCGCGCCGGCGCAACCCGTGACATAGAAACGGTCACCCACGGCAAAGCCGTGAAAGGCCACTTCGACCAGGGCCTGTGCCTCGTTGCTGATCGCTGTGATCGCCAGCTCTTCTTCCAGGATGCGGCCGCCGTTTGCGCAGGGGCTCATATAGCCCTGGCCCATTTCCAGGGCATAGGTCTGGCTCAGCGAAAACTGGAATGGCACCAGCCGCACCGGCTGCGTCGGGTCCAGCACTTCGGCGACCAGTTCGGTGCCGGGGCGCTTGGCGATGCCGCCGTACTTCAGCACGATGACATTGCGCGCCTTGCGCAGGGCCGTGCCCCAGGCGTCCACGTCGAAGCGGCCGTATAGCTGCGGCCCCAGCTCTCCGCGGCAGAAATTGGCTTGCGCCGTGCGCGTGCCGTTCATGCCGCATCTCCCGCCAAGCCGATGCCGGCACGGGCCAGTTCCGCTTCGCTGGCAAACCGGGCCGGGCGCTCGCCGTGCTTGTTGGCCTCGTCGGCAATGGCCCGCATCCGCGCCATTTCGGCGGCGCGGGCAAGTGTCTGGGCTGCCGTGGCATCCTTCTTCACGGGCAAAGCCAGGCGCGCCGCCAGTTCCAGCTCGAACGCACGCGCCACCAGCGGCGGCAGTTCCTGCGCCGCTACGTTGCTTCGCACGTAGACCAGCGTCGCGTTCGCCACGTTGGCATAGATGCGCCCTGCTTCATAGAGGAACGCCAGCGGCGCGGCGTCTTGTAGCGGAAAGGGAAAAGGGCCGCCCGCTGGCAGCGCCGTGGCCGCGTCTTCCATGGCGCGCAATGCAATCGGCTGTGCCAGATTGGTTGGCGCGGCATAGGCATGCAGCCACTCGGCGGGCCGGTCGTTGACCATTTCGGCCAGGACCAAGCGCGTGCGCGCCCAAGGCCATGGCGCCCATTCCGCCAGTTCGGCCAGCAGTGGCAGGGCAAAGCGGTTCGCTTCGCGCGCCTCGATGCTGCCTTCGGCGAAATCGGCAATCTGCCCGGCGGCGATTTGCGCCAGGGCACGGTTACAGATGTCGATCAGTTGAGCCATCGGATTGTCCTTGCTGGCAGCCAGGAAAATGCCCCTTTCCACAAGGGGAAAGGGGAGCGCGCATCATTCGGGGGGCGATTGCCAATCGGGCGTGCCGACATAGCTGAAGGCATTCGTCCCGAAATACGCCTTGGCCACGGAACGGGTAAACCCGTCCTCGCCCGGCTTCAGGTCCAGTCCATCGTCGAACAGCTCGCCGATGGTATCGTCGTCGCGGCGCCAGATCGCCATGGAACGCGCTCCTTCAGGCGTAGTGGATGTTGAGGCACAGGATATCGCCTGCAGCGATCGCGGTGGTGTCGCTGTCTACCGCTGCCCCGGTCAGGGCAAAGGCCAGGCCCGTGCCGAAGTAGAGCGGCGTATCGAATGCGATCTCGAACGTGCTGCTGGGGGGCAGGTAATAGGTGGCCACCGGGGTGTCGGTGCCCACGGTCGGCGCGCTCGCCTTGTTATAGAGCTTGAGATAGCGGGCGCTGGCGCTGGCATTGTAGCCGCGCGCCCGGAACAGGTCGGCCGCGCTGGTCTTGACGCTCGTGGCGTTGGTAGTGGCAGCGGCGGAAAGCAGGCGGTTGGTGCTGCCCGGTTTCTTGGCACGGTCCCAGGTAGTGCCGTTGAAAACCATCGGCCGGGCATAGGTGTTCAAGCCATTGACGCTGCCCGAAGCGTCCACTCCGATGCCGGTCACGATGCTGGCAATCGAGCCCACGTACCCGATCGCGGTGAGCACTTCGCCCCGCGCGGTCAATTGCACGTTGCCACGCTGCCCGTCAGACAGCGTCGGCTGCGTCACGTTGTAGACGCCGCCAACCTTCACCGGGTTTCCGGTGTCGGCCGCGCCCGCCGCGACGTTGCCCAGGCTGGCGACATTGCCCGAAACGCCGCCGGAATGGCCCACGGTCACGGCCAGGGACGTGCCTCCGGGTGATCGCACCCAGACATTGGCGGCATTGCCCACGATGGTGCCCTGGCGATAGACCGTCACGCCAGCCAGGTCGGTGGCCGGGGCCGACGCTCCGCCAAAGCACACTTTCACCGGCTGCTGGCCGATATTCTGCAAAAGCACGTCGGCGTTGGCGGCTGCGGGAAGAGTGGCGGCAATGTCCTGCCAGGTGCCATTGGCGGCAAAGCTGCTCTGGGTGGCGGCTGCCATCTGCATCTCCTTGGAAAGCGGGATATTGAGAAAGGGCCGGGTGCGCACGGCAACCACGCGCACCCGGAAACGGGCCTTACTGGCCGCCCACGCCCAGATTGGTCTGGCGGCTGGCGACCACCGCGGCAGTGATCTTGCCGGCCGTGGCGTTGCTGCCACCCACGGTGTAGTAAAGCCGCAGGTAACGTGCGTTCACGCCTTCCTCGATGGAGGCCGGCACCTTGAACTGATAGCCAGCGGCCAGGCTGGCCAAGGGCACCACGGCCCCGCTCGCCACCGTGGTCCAGGTGGCGTTGTCGGCCGAAACCTGCACGCCCACCTGCAGGTTGGTGAGGCCGGCAAAGGCCTGCGTCACCGTCACGGCCAGGTCCACTTCCTGGCCACGGCCCAGATCGCGCACCAGGGGTGCATTGGCGCCAAAGGGCGTGCCGGTGGCGCCCAGGTCGATGACATTGGCCGATGCGGCAGAGGCGGTGATCGCCTGGGCATCGCTGAGCAGCAGCGTGTTGTCGAAAATCATGTGTCAGTGCTCCGAAAAGGAAGGGGGCCTGCCCCGGCGCCAACAGCCATCGGCCGCTGGCGCCAAGGCCATCGCGTCAGGCGACGAGCGCTTCGTTGGTGACGAGCGCATCGGTCTCGCGGATCGGAATGCCGCGCCAGGTCATCACTTCCTCGCCCTGGATTTCCATGGGCGTGAGACGCACGAAGTTGTCCACGCCGCTGCGGCCATTGCTGGTTTCGGCGTCCAGCGCCTCGAGCAGCACGCGGTTCATGTAGATCACCGTGCGGCCCGGGCTCACCTGGCCTTCCCGCTCCATGTGATAGGCGCGGCGGCCTTGCATCTTGTAATAGAGTTTGCGCAGCAGCGGGTTGAGCGCCACCGTCCCGGCGATCACGTCCGAAACGTCGATGTTGGCGATGCGCCCGTTGAAGCGCCAGTCCTTCACGCACAGCCCCATGTGCTGGGTGAACTTCTCTTCCTTGACGTAATACGGATTGCCGTTGCCATCGAGCACGCGCTGACGGCCCATATCCTCGCGCTGCACGCCGGCCGGCACTGCATCGGGCACGATCACGCTGGTCTGCATGTCGCCATGGGTGACGAACCAGATGGAGGCATTGTCCGCCTGCACGCCGCCAGCGTTCACCACATTGGCGTTGGCCAGCGAGTTGTAACGCGGCGCCAGGCCGTGGAACTGCTTCCCGTTCACCTTGACGTCGGAATACCAGATCGCGCTTTCCACGGTCTGCGCGATCGATTCCAGGAAGCCTTGGCCTTCCACCAGCCGCAGCTTGGCCGCTTCGGCGGGCTTGAGGTTGAGCAGCCGCTCGTCCACCGAGGAAAGACCTTCGACAAAGCCGGTCGTGTCCTTCACTTCGGTATAGTTGCCCTTGGACTGGGCGATGCCCTGGTAGAGCGCCCCCCACGAAACGCTGGGCAGGCCGGTGCGAATGGTCGAACGATGCTCCGTGCCGCTATTGCAGGCGATCACGTTGGCATCCTTCATGAAAGGCGTCAGCTGGGTCAGCGCCTCCACCACATCGCCCAGGCCGTCGCCACCGGCTTTGAGCACGTCGATCAGGTTCCAGTAACTCGAGCCGAGAATGGCCATGAAGCTATCTCCTTACTTCGCTTCTTGGGGGTAGAGACGTTCCCAGACGGGGCGCTGGTTGGCGCTGCCGGCATGGGCACGGGCAAAGCCGCTGTCCTCGCTGAGCAATTGGCCCAGGCGGCGGAACGCGCGGATCATGTCGGGGTGGTTGCCAAAGCCGCTGTCGGCCAGCGCCTGGCGGAACGGATGCCCTTCGGAAAAGCCCAGGGCATCGAGGCCGCGCGCGGCCAGGTGCTCGCTTTCTGCCCGGCGGGCGCCGCCGATTTCGGGATCAGCGGCAAATTCCTCGGCCCAGGCGCGTTTTTGCGCAGCGGCGGCATCGGCAAAGTGGTTCAGCAGGCTTTCCTGCGTGCGCTGCATCACGCTCTGCGCCAGGGGCAACAGCTTGCCGGCCTGGTCGTTGGACAAGCCCAGCTCGCGCAGAACCGGATCGGCACTTTGCAGCAAGTGGGTGTCCAGCGTCATGCCTTCGAGCGCGAGTTCATAGCGTTCGGGCGCACCGATCGCCGGGGCTGCCGTGGGCTCAGCGGCGGCCGGCGGGGGAATCGAACCGGCGCTGGCTGGCTCTGCCGCCTGCGTCGGCGGCGCCATCGTCTGGGCCGGAGTCGATATCGGGAAGTTCGTCGTATCGGGTGCGGGAATGGGGTCGCTCAAGGCGGTTTTCCTTTGCACTGAGGGCAGCGTCGAGCACGGCCTGCATCGTCGTCAGGCCCAGCGGGTCATCGTTGCGAATGGCCTGTTCCTGGCCGCGATGGGCCAGCGCGATGAGGTCGAAACCCAGGCTGCGCCGCCCTTCGAGGAAAGCGAGCAGGGCGCCATCGGCCCCGCTGGCCATTGCCTGTTGCCCGAGCAGGCCCGCNGCTTGAATCGCTGCGTGAAGGAAGCGGCGGAACTCGGGGCGGGCGATCAGGAAGGCGGCGTCGTCGCTCGCCAGGTTCACGGCTGGATCAGCCGCTTGAGCAGGTTTTCACCGCCCACGTCGGCGCGTGACAGCAGCTCTGCGGCGGCAGCCGCGTCCTTCATGGCCGGCACCATCTGGCTGATCTGCGCTGCCGCCTGCGCGGCATGGGCCGCCTGCCCGCGCTGGGCGCGTAACGCCATCACCTCACTGGCGGGTCGCATGATCCGCGCGGGGGTGCCGGCGCGCCAGGCATATTCCTCCACCGCTTCGTCGAAATCGATCTTGTCGAGCACTTCGGGATGCGCGGCGGCGAGGTTGCCAACAAAGCCCACCACGCGCTCGATCTGGCCGATGCCGACCATGCGCTGCATCTGCTGCAGGATGCTCACGAATTCCACGCGCACGCCGCGCCCGTGCAGGGCGGGCGGCGGCGGCGGCAGCATCGCGCCCCGGCTCATGATGGCAAAGGCGCGGTCGATCGCCACTTGCAGCTTCTCGTTGGCCACGCGCTCGATCACGGGGCCAAGCTGCGTGAGTTTTTCCTCGTTGCGGCTGGCGATCTCCTCCACGTTGCGGGGCTGCACGCCGCGCATGTTGGTGATCGCGTTGAACAGGTCGGCAAAGCTCAGCCCGTCGATCTGGCGGCGGCACTTGTCCATTTCCTCGCCGATCGCGGCCACGGCCTGGTAGGGCATCTGATAGGGGATCAGCACGCCGTCGCGGTCCAGCCCCGATGCCGTAACCGTACGCCCTGGCTCGCCGGTCAGGCGCACGCCGGGCGGCACGATCTTTTCGGGCTTGACCATCTGGTCGATGGCTTCGTTGCGGCGCTTGGCCTGCATCTGCAATTCGCGCAGCGCGGGCAGGGCTTCCATGCCGGGCGAATGGCCGTAGGTATCGCCGCCCACCACATCCCAGCGCGGCGCCCAGAACGGCTGTTCGTTATAGCCGGAAAGCTTGAGCAGCCGATCGCCGCGAGACGCGGCTTCCCAATAGACGCTGCGCCAAGCCTTTGAACCAAATCGGTGTGGGTCGTGATCGGGATCGGGCTCGATCGCGTGCATCACCTCGACCACCGCTTCGTACTGGCTGCGGTCATAGAGTGCACGCACAGCGGGAGAGACGGCGTCACCAAACGTCTCGACCGCCTGCTTCACGCTCATCGGGCAAGTGCGGTACAGCGTGTCGGGCACCAGTGCGTCCGACAGGGCAATCCAGTATTCGCCGAACGTCAGCGCGTGGCACACCGCACCCGCGTGCGGGTGCTCCACCATCACGCAGGCTTCGGTGCCGAACAGGCCCATTTCGCCATACCCGGCCTTGGCCGCGCCATAGAAATTGGTCGATGCCAGAAAGGCATAGATCCGCCGTTCCACCGCCGAAAGCCAGGCGCGCACGCCCTCCGCTTCCATCAGGTCATCATCGGCAGTCTTGAGTGTGAACCATGGCCGCGAGGCGCTCGACAGGCCCGATGTCATGCCATTGGTCAGCGTGCGGAACGCTTCGATGCCATGGGGATCGAACAGCGTGCGGTTCCACTGCCGGCGCCGCGCGCCCGAACGGTCCTTGCCGCCAGACAGGAACCGCGAGCGTGCCGGCTGGGCAAAGCGGGCGATCTGTTCGGCTTCGGCCTCGTAATCCTGGCGTACCGATTTCATCACCGCCAGGCGCGCTTCGCAATGGGTGCGGATCGATTTGGGATCAACCAAGGGTGCCTCCCGAACCAGGCGTGGTGGACGAAACGCGGGCCGCGCCGGTTAGCCCCAGCGGCGAGGTGACCATCCCGGCCAGGATCGCACGCCGCCAGCGGCTGTTGTCCATGGCACCGGTTGGTGCCCCCTGGTCCGGCAGTTTCAGGCTTTGCCGCTCAGGCGCGGTGGGAATGGTGGGCGTGCTGCACATCTAGGCACCTCCGTGTGTTGAAGGTGCTTCTATGCTCGCGGGTTGCGGGGTTGAATCGCTGGACGCCGGTCAGAAAAAAGCCCCGGCCGTTTGGGGCCGGGGCTTTGTGAATACGCGGCTGGTCGCTCGTTCAGCCAAGCTCACCATAGCGGCCGGCGCCATCGTCGGTGTGCGCTTCGGGTTCCAGCCAGGCGGGCGTGGCGCGTGGACCCACTGCTTCGGCAAACGTGCAGGCCAGTGCGTCTGCCCAGTCGGGGCTGGGTAAGCCACGCCGCTTCATGTCGGGCTTCTTTTCCAGTTGCACCCGCGTATCGTCGGCAGCGAATGAATAGGTCGGCCCCATCAGGTCATCGCGCAGCCGGTCGCTGTCGGGCACTGCCCCCTGGTTCAGCCAGGCGCGCATCCGGGTCCAGATCTCCGCGCGCTTGTTGGCTGTCGGTACGCTGACCCCCGGTTCCAGTTCGGCCTCGCGCCCCTTGGCGCCAAACCACACCTCGATAACCGGCAGTTCGCCCAGCAACTGGCGCAGGCGATCGACCACCGCCGCGCCCACGTTGCCGGCATCGACAAAGATCGCATCGGGCCGGTGTCGCTGCGCCTCCAGCGCGATATCGCCCGCCAATTGCATCGCATCCACGCCGCGCCAGCTTTTCCACGGCCGGCTGCGCGCATCACGGCCGCAGCGAATGGCCAGCACGCTCTCGTCATCGCCAAACCGCGCGCAGTCCACACCAAAGATAACCGGATCGGTTGGAAGGCCCTGCGGTACCGCGCGCCGCCGCGCGCTCTCGGCCAGGTCCTGCGGAACGAACTGCATCGTGCTGCTCGATGGAAACTGGCCGCGCACCCGCACGCGCACGATATCGCTGTCGGGGCCATAAGCGGCCACCAGNTCATTGAGGTAATCGGTGTTCACGCCTTCCACNTCGCGCGCGTCGATCTGCGCCGTGCACCACATGTTNCTGTACTTGCCAAAACATTCGCGAAACGCACCGGTGTTCTGCGTNGGATTGCCGAAAGCCAGCCAGATCANCTCGGTATCGGCATCAGTCAGTGCGCCCAGCGCCACTTCCCATACCTTGTCGGCGATGCCCGATGCCTCGTCGAATATCAGCACGATCCGCCGGCCCATGTTGTGCAGGCCCGCAAAGGCTTCAGTATTGTGCTCGCTCCACGTCACCAGATCGGCGCGCCACGATGCGCCGCGGCCCGACACCGTCGATGCCAGCGCGCGCCGCGTCTGGACAAACCAGTCTGCGGTCAGTGCCAGTTGTGCCCATTTGGCGATTTCCGGGCCGGTCTTGGTGTCGAGCTGGCTTTCGGTATTGGCCGTCACCAGCACGCGCGCGTCAGGGCAGGTATCCAGCGCCCATTTCACGATCATGCCCACCAGGGCCGATTTGCCGATGCCATGGCCCGATGCCCGCGCCAGGCGCAGTGGCTTGTGCCGCGTTGCCGGGTCAGCGAGATGCGCACCGATCTCCTGCAACACATCGCGCTGCCACTGGCGTGGTCCAGCCATCCCCACAAGCGGCCCCTGGCCCCACGGATAGGCAAACAGTGCATGGCCCAGCGGATCATGCGTGAACGCCCCGATCGCCTCAGCCAGATCCGCAGATTTCTTCGCCATCACCGCCCTTTCAGAACCCGCGCTCGCGCGGCGGCCAGTCGCTCGCTCCAGTCCTGGCCTTCGCCAGCCCCCGCGCTTTCGCCGTATTTCCCCGGTGCCCATTTCGAGAGCAGTTTCAATCGCGTCTCCACCCGCAGACGGGCGCGGGCCACGTTGTCCGGGTTCTTGGCAATGGCTACGGTGCCATCTGCCTTTTCCTTGCCGATCGTGTCGCCGGTATCGTCATCGGCAATTTCCAGCGTTTCTTCGGCAATCGCCTCGAACCCGGCCTCGCGCGCCAGCGCAAAACGTCGGGCAAAGTCGCGATCTTCCATGCGCCATCGCTGCACGGTTGCCGGCGAAAGCTGGTGGCGCCGGCACAGCTTGCGCAAGGTGATCCCTTCGGCCAGGCCGGTCAGCAGCAGGTCTTCCAGCGCTGGGTCGCGCGCCGCCTTTCTCGCTCGCGCCATCAGCCCAGCACCCGGCCGGCCTTGTAGGGCTTGCGGTCGGTTGGCCGCGGGGTCTTGCTGGTCGGCGTGTGCGTGCCCTTGGGGATGTGCGGCGTGTCGACGTGCATGTTGGCGGCGCGCGCCGTCCTTTCGCCCGTGGCAACGATCTCCACGATGCGAAAGCGCTGGAACCGCTCCACCCGGATCAAGCCCTTGCGCTCCAGGCGCTTGACCATCACCGGGCCCATCGAGCAGGAATTATAGCCACATAGCATCTCGATATCGATGTTCGTGGGGCAGGGCAGCCCGGCCTGCGCCGCCTCCGCCAGTGCGCGATAGGTCGTGCGCTCGGTCCAGGTCAGTCCGGCCAGGCAAACCTTGGCAGGGACGGCGGCATTGGCAGGGCTGGTCATCGGGATTTTTCCTTCGATGGGCGCTCACGATGGCCTCGACCGGACAAGCCGCGCGCTGGTCCGTCGCGCCTGGGCGCGAAAGCGTGGAAGCCATCATGATCGTGTGTCTAGAAAGGCAGCTGGAACAGCCTCATAACCTTGGCTCCGCGTGCGGAGGCCCCCGTCATGATCATTGGCTACACCAGTGCCATGCACATCGAGTATAGGAAAAATCCTAAATAGCGAGCATGGATGCGACCAGTTTCGCAGTAAAAATGATAAGTTGCGATTCAAAAAAAGGAAAAATCCTTCACAGCCCTTGCTCGCTCCATCTGTCCGCGCATGGGGACTTATCCAAGGTGCACGATGCCCGATCCAATCACTCTCGCGCGAACGCCATGCCTTCCCTCGGGGTGGATCCAATACCGCGCAGCGTTGCCTGATGGCCGGTGGCACTGCTTTGCAGCCCCGGCGGGGACATGCCACAATGACTTGCTCGGCCACGCGTGGGCGATCTGGGCGCCAGCCCGCGCCGGTGGCGATGGACGCTTCCTCTCGCCCGGATTGCGGGTCGATCCGCTGGCGCCGCGCGCTACTCCATCGTGACGAAGATTTCCGCCACGATCGTCCATGCGCCCGAGGTTTCACGCCATTTCGCGCTATAGCGTCCAGCGGCCACAAGCTCGCCACTGGCTGCGTTCCGGCCCAGCCAGTCACCCTGCTCCAGTGCGATCGGTTCGATGCGCGATGCCTCGATCAGGGTGGGCGTGCGCACATAGATGGTTCGCGCGGCAGCCGCAAATTCGCGCTTCCACGCCAGCAGTTGCGCCTTGCGCCCGGAAATCACCGCGCTGTCGGTGCCGGTCACCAGCACTGCATCGGGGGCCAGAAGCGGCCCGATCACGGCAAGGTCTGCCTGCTCGAGCGCCCGGTTGAACGCGGCGCGGCGCAGGCGAATGGCAAGGTCGGCGGCGTGGGTCATGGCCTGCCTTGACCACACGGGGGCAATCCAGGCAACCGTTCGTCGCATTTAACCAGATTTCTGCGGGCTTTGCGCATGGTGGCTTTAGCCACGTGGTGAGCACGACCCACCATGGTGTCTGGATGATCCGGCAGATTCCTCCTGAGCACGTCAAGATTGGCATGTTCATTTGTGGATTCGGCGGATCCTGGTTCGATCACCCGTTCTGGCGCACCCGCTTCGTCATCTCCAGCCGCGAAGACCTGGAAAAAGTCCATGATGCTGCCGTGCCATTCGTGGTGATCGATGAATCACGCGGCTCCAAATACGATGATCCGCCGCCGCAGACCGTCGCCAATGTCGCCACCGATGCGCCCATGCGCAGCCGCTGCCGCCGCGCGCCGCCCCCGCCGCCCGATCGATCGGATGGGCTGGCGCAAAGCATTGCCCGCCAGCGCCGCCGCCAGGTACAGCAGATGGTCGGGCGTGCGCGTCAGACCATGCGCGGATTGTTCGATGATGCCCGCATGGGCCGCGCCGTGCGCGTGGCCGACACGCACCAACTGGTCGATGATATCGCCCAGGCCGTGGCCAACAGCCCGCGCACCGTGATCGATATCGTCCGGCTCAAGAGCAAGGACGAATATACNTTCGCCCATTCCGTCGCCGTNTGCACGCTGATGATCAATGTCGCCACNTTCCTGGGGCTGAGCGAGCAGGTAACCCGCGAATACGGCCAGGCCGGNCTGCTTCANGATCTGGGCAAGATCGGTATCCCGCAGGAAATCCTCAACAAACCGGCCGCCCTCACGCGCGAGGAATTTGCCCTCGTTCGTGATCATCCCGAGCATGGCTTCCGCCTGCTCGAAGCATCGGGCGATGTCTGCCCCACCGCGCTCGACGTCTGCCGCCATCACCACGAGCGCCAGGACGGCACCGGCTATCCCCACGGGCTCGCGTCAGCGCAGATCAGCCGCGCTGCCGCGCTTGGTGCGATCTGCGATTGCTACGACGCGCTCACGTCCGATCGCATCTACAAGCAGGCCTGGAAACCGCACGAGGCCTTGGCCGCCATGTGGAGTTGGGAAGGGCACTTCGATCGCGATTTGCTCTTCACGTTCATGCAAAGCATCGGTGTCTTTCCGCCGGGTATGGTGGTGCACCTGCGCAGCAACCGCCTCGCACTCGTCCAGCCGGGGCGGCAGCACGATAGCGGCCCGCAGGTCACGGCCTTCTTTTGCACGCGAGAGCGCGAACTGCTCCCCCCGCAGGATATGCTGCTGGATGATCGCAATGTGCTGGACAGCGTCGTCGGCCATGCCTGCCCCCATGAATGGGCGGTGCCGCAGTGGACGGTGCTGCGCCGGCAACTGTGGCGAGGCGCGACAGAAGCGCTACCGTGATGCTCCGCGGGCTGGCCGGTCGGATAGCCGGGTTCAGATAGCGGGCGTGAACAGCGCCGGAATGGCCCCTGGCAAGTCTGCCTCGGCCTGGGAATGGGCGCGCGGATCGTCAACATCGATCCACCAGGCGCCATCGATCTCCATCGTCGCGGCTCGGCCAGCGTCGGCCAGAACCTGCATCCCGTCGGAAAGCGAGCCCGCGCGGCCCAGCGCAACTGCCTGCGCAATTGCGGCAGGGAGGGCTGCGGTGGCCAGGAACGCGCCGCAATCGACAGCATCGTAAGGGGCAATGGTCTTGCCGATCGCGGCAATCGTGCCATCAGGGCGGGTGCGCACCCAGGTGGCGTCGTCAGGGTCCACCAGGGGATTGTCCAGTCGCCGGTCGATGGCGAGCGTCACGTCGCGCGCGGCGGCGCCTTCCCGCGCCAGGCGCTGCAAAATCTTTGCCGAAAAGATGTGGTCTGCCATCATCAGCAGAAACGGACCATCGACGAGTGCGGCACCGGCGATGACGGAATGGCCATTGGGAAGCGTCCAGTCGGCCACGCGAACGGACTGAATTGTCACGCCGCAGCGCGCGGCCAGATCGGGCAGGGCCGCTTCCACGCGGTCGGCCTCGTGCCCTGTCACCACCACGATGTGGTCAATGCCGGCGGCAGCGGCCTGACGCACGCCCAGTTCCAGCAGCGGGAAGCCGCAGACCGGGGTCAGTGGCTTGGACTGGCTGAGATCGCGCAGGCGCGATCCCAGTCCAGCAGCCAGGATAACCGCATGCCGGGGCGCGGCTGCGCCGGGGGCTGTGCCATCGACGGGCCGCGGCCCGGCAGCGGTGTCCATGGTTATTCGGCTGCCTGCGGAACAGCCGCGATGTATTCATCGACCATGCGCAGCGCGACATCGTCGATGAACTGTTCGGGCGGGTGCTTGCAGAAATAGGCCGACGGGCCGATCAGGGCGCCGCCTTCACCACGCTCCAGCGCCACCTTGCAGCAACGGATCGCATCCATCACGCAAGCGGCCGCATTGGGGCTGTCTTCCACCGACAGGCGCAGTTCCAGGTTCACCGGAACGTTGCCCCACTGCACGCCTTCCATGCGCAGGAAGCAGATCTTGTTGTCCTTCTGCCACGGAACGTATTCCGACGGGCCGATCAGGATGTTTTCCTCGGCCAGGCGCTGGGCCAGCATAGCCTGCACGGCTTCGGTCTTCGACTCCTTCTTGCTCGACAGACGATGACGGTCGAGCATGTTGAGGAAGTCGGTGTTGCCGCCGGTGTTGAGCTGATAAGTGCGCTCGGTGGTCACGCCGCGCGCCGAAAACAGCGTGGAGAGCGTGCGGTGCACGATGGTGGCGCCCACCTGGGCCTTGATGTCGTCGCCCACGATCGGCAGGCCGGCGGCGCGGAAGCGTGCTTCCCATTCCGGGTTGCTGGCGATGAACACGGGAATGCAGTTGACCACGGCCACGCCGGCTTCCAGCGCGCATTCCATATAGAATTCGCTGGCCTTCTGCGAGCCCACGGGCAGGAAGTTGAGCAGGATTTCAGCGCCCGAAGCCTTGAGAGCCGCGACGATATCCGCCTGGCTGGGGTCTTCGCCCTCGGCCACGATGAACCCGCGCTCCCCGGCTACGGTCATGTGGTCGGCCACGCCGTCCAGCACGCGGCCGCGCATCACCTTGGCGCCGATGGTCGGCACGTCCTTGTAGAACACGGTGGTGTTGTTGGGCGCGGCAAAGATTGCCTCGCCCAGGTCCTTGCCCACCTTGCGGGCATCGACATCGATCCCGAGAACGAATTCCACGTCACCCGGCACGTAATCGCCGATGACATCGTGGATCAGGCCTTGGGAAGAGTTGTTGTTCTTGTAATAGAAAACACCCTGAACCAGTGAACTGGCGCAGTTCCCGACGCCAATAACCGCGACTTTGATCGATGGCATTTTAGGTAATTCTCCTGCGGCCAAACGCGCAACCCATGCTGAATTCAGCGCAGGTGGCGGCCTGACACTCAAACGAAACTGCCTTTTCGCGGTGCTGCCCGCCGCGCCCTTGCACTGGCTTGTGCAGGGTCGAAGGGTGGAACCCGGACGGTCCGGACCGGAACGGGGAAAATAGAGCAATCAAGCGCTCATGGCAATGGAGCGCGCGGCGCTTGTTACAATATCGCTGTGATGCTGCACTCATGTTGCAACATCGCAAACGATTTGTCGCGCACAGAAAACGGCCTGGCGCTCGATTGAAGGTGCCTAGGCGCGAATCGTTGCCTGAATAAAAGCCATTTCCAGCCGCCGCGCGGCACCTCCGGCATGAAGGATCGAGGCCACGAGAACGATGTTGAGGAATATTGCCTCGAACAGGAAGTAATAGAGTGGCGATCCTGCCAACATCGCCAAACCCAGCAGGATCGTGCGGCTGTTGGCCCCCAGGATGCGCCAGCCCGGCAACAGATCGGCCGCATGCTTTCGCGCAATTTCACGGGCGTGGGCGGTATGCTCGGGATCAGCCGCCAGGCGGTCGAACGCCGCGTCCACCTGCGGCCCATGGGGCGCCAGCGCGCGGCCGAGCAACAGGTAGAGCCGCGCCAGTGCCGATCCCGGTCCGGTTACTGGCACATCGTCCTGCCGTAGCCACGGGTTGCCATAGGCCCACCATTGGTACTGCCGCCGCTGCACTTCATAATGGTTGGCCTGGACGATGCGGCTCAGCCCGGCGCCGACTACCGCAATCCAGCACCAGGGGCTGACATGGTGCTGCAGCCACCAGCCCAGCATGAGGTAGACCACCGTGTGGCTGCCATAGTCGCACAGCCCGTCGACCATTTCGCCGTTCGGTCCGCTGCGCTTGGTCAGCCGCGCCAGATCGCCATCGGCGCCATCCACCACGTGCCAGCTCATATGCAGCAACAGGCCCAGCAGCGCGGTCCACGGCCAGCCCGGCTGGCAATAGACAATGCCGGCGGCCACCACCATGCCTGCGCCGAATACCGAGACCATGTTGGGGGTGATCGGCGTGGGGGCCAGCGCCCAGGCCATCCGCCACGACAGCGGGTGATAGATCCGGCTGTTGAGCCAGTCCTGCAATTCCGCCGGGCGCAAGGGCCGCGGCGGGCGAATGCTGCCGGCAGCGTCGCATGGGGCAGGGCTGTTGGTAACGGTTTCGGCTTGGGCCAGGGGACGCGACGGGTTCATCGGCGGCACCCTATACCGCTGCCCGCGCCGCGCCAATTGCAAACCGTATCGAGCATTGTGCCTTGGCCGGCGGCCGGCAGAGTGGCCGGCAGCGCGCCATTCAGCGCAGGTAGGCCTTGATGATTGCGACCAGTTCCTCGGCGGCCTGTGCGCGTGGATCGTCGGCCGGCCGTTGCGGATCGATCATGTGTTCGCGGATGTGGTCCTCGATCACTTCGGCAATGAAGCCCTCCAGCGCGCCGCGGCAGGCGGTCGCTTGTTGCAGCACGCGCACGCATTCCACGTCGCCGTCCACCGCGCGTTCCAGCGCATCGATCTGCCCCCGGATGCGTTTCAACCGGTTCAGCAGTTTCTGTTTCTCCGCAGCCACATGGCTCATGGTCCCGTTCGCCTTTTTTTTGCTTGATACCATACCCCCCTAGGGTATAGGGGCGGACAAGTCGAGTCGATCCACGCCCGCCCTGCGCGCCGGGATCGGCGCGCAGGTACCCCAAAGGAATCTCAACGATGCCGCGAAGTTGCAACCATGCCGCCGACGAGGGCGACAGTAGGCGCGAAAGCCTGACTGACGCTTGCGTTGCGGCCGGCAGCTTGCCCTTGCCAACCGCGCGGCCCTTCGTCTGACGGGCTTCCCGGTCCGGTCGGGCAACTGCCTCCCGACCAAGGACCGAAGACATGATCCGTTTCGCTTTTTCGCCCGCGCGCCGCGCGGCCCCTGCCTGCCTCGTCGCTGCCCGTCTTGTCGCCGGTTGCGCCTTGGCCGCGCTGGTTGCCCAGGCGCCGGCGCGCGCCGACGCGCCCACGGCCAGCCAGGCCGCCGATCAGGCGCTCGCCATCCACGGGCAATACACCCTCGTGGCGCAGGGCGTCGGCGGCTTCGCGTCGCCCTATGCCGGCGACAACAGCCTCACCCCGCACCAGGTCAGGGCCACGAACGATGCTACGCTCTATCTCGGTGTGCGGCCGTGGCAGGGGGCGGAAGTGTGGGTAAACCCGGAAATCGACCAGGGTTTCGGCCTGTCCAACACCCTGGGCGCTGCCGGCTTTCCCAGTGCGGAAGCCTACAAGGTCGGCCAGTTCAGCCCCTACTTCAAGCTGCAACGCGCCTTTGTGCGGCAGACCATCGCGCTTGGCGGCGCGGCGCTCGATGTGGGGCCGGGCATCAACCAGTTGCGCCTCGCCACCACGGCCAACCGCCTGGTCATCACGGCAGGCAAGATGGGTGTTGGCGATGTGTTCGACACCAACCGCTATGCCCACGATCCGCGCGGCGATTTCCTCAACTGGTCGCTGGTTGATACCGGCAGCTTCGATTACGCGGCCAACGCCTGGGGTTATACCTATGGCGTGGCGGCGGAATGGTACCAGGGGCCGTGGGCCCTGCGCGCGGGGCTCTACAATCTGTCAAAGGTGCCCAACGGCATTGCCCTGGAGAGCGACTTTTCGCAGAACGCCCTCATCGTGGAAGTGGAGCGCCGCTTTGCCCTGGCCGGTCATCCTGGCGCGGTGCGGGTGACGGCGTTTCGCAACCGTGGCCAGTTCGCCCGCTTCGATGATGCCCTGGCCTGGGCCAGCGCGCATGGTTCGTCCTTGGGGCAGACGCCCGATCTGGCGCCTGTCCGGCGGCGCCAGGATCGGCTCGGAATCGCGTTCAATGCCGAGCAGGAAGTGACCGGCTCCCTCGGCCTGTTCCTGCGTGGCGGGTGGAGCGACGGGCGCATCGAAACCTACGATTTCACCGATATCGATCGCACCGTTGCGTTTGGCGGGGCGCTCGCTGGCAAAGGCTGGGGGCGGCCGCAGGACACGCTGGGCCTCGCTGGCGTGGTCAACGGCATTTCCGCCGCGCACCAGCGCTGGCTGGCCGCCGGTGGCCTCGGTGTGCTGGTCGGCGATGGCGCGCTGTCTCGTCCCGGCGCTGAGCAGATCGTGGAAGCCTACTACGCTTTCCGCCCGGTCGGCTGGGGTTCCCTGACTCTGGACTACCAGCATATCGCCAATCCCGGCTACAACCGCGATCGCGGCCCAGCCAACGTGTTTGCCCTGCGTATCCACGCCGGTTTCTGAAAAGGGCTGGATCATGACATCCACTCGCCTGCCCAGCTTCTCGCGCATCTTGCGCCAGAGCCGCCCCAATCGGGAGGATGCGATCGCCTTCGTCATCCTCTCGGGGCTGGCCGTGCTGGTGTTCCGCACGGCCGAAGGCGTCGTGGCGCCGCTATCGAGCCTGAACCTTGAACCGGTCACACTCGATCCGCGGCATCTGCCCTATTATGCGCTGCGCACGGTGCTGCGGATGTTTGCCGCGTTGCTCGCCTCGACCGTGTTCACCCTGGTTGTGGCCACGCTGGCCGCGCGCAGCCGGCGCGCCGGACGGCTGATCGTGCCCGCGCTCGACATCCTCCAATCGGTGCCGATCCTGGGATTCCTCACGTTCACCGTCACGTTCTTCATGAACCTGTTTCCCGGCAACGTCCTCGGAGTCGAACTGGCCAGCGTCTTTGCGATCTTCACTTCGCAGGCGTGGAACATGGCGTTCAGCTTCTACCAGTCACTGCGCAACGTGCCGTCCGATCTGGAAGAAGTGTGCCAGGGCTTTGCCCTCTCGCCTTTGCGCCGCTTCCTGCGGCTCGACTTGCCCTATGCCACCCCGGCGCTGGTGTGGAACGCCATGATGTCGATGTCGGGCGGGTGGTTCTTCGTCGTTGCGTCCGAAGCGATCACCGTCGGGAATACCACGGCCACGTTGCCCGGCATCGGGTCCTACCTTTCGCTTGCCATCCAGCATCAGGATTTCGGCGCGGTCGGCTGGGCTGTCGCGGTCATGGCCTTGGTCATTCTCGCCTATGACCAGCTGTTTTTCCGCCCGGTCGTTGCCTGGGCTGATCGCTTCCGGCTCGAACAGACGGCGAGCGCCGATGGCCCCGGCAGCTGGTTCCATGCCCTGCTGCGCCGCACCCGGCTTTTGCCGGTGGTGCTGGCGCCACTTGGAGGCTTGGGCCGACTGCTTCTGGCACTCGAGCCGCGCCGCATTCCTCGCGCCCTTGGCCCGGCCCGCCAGTCCGGAACGCTCGTCCTGCGTGCGGGGCGCTGGCTCGTGTGGCTTGGCGCAGCCCTCGCTCTGGCGTGGAGCTTCCACTATGCGCGCAGTGCCTTCACCCTAGCCGATGTCATTGAGGCTTTGGGCGATGCCCTCGTCACGATGGTGCGGGTGATCGTCCTGATCGCGCTCGCCAGCCTGGTGTGGGTCCCGCTCGGCGTGCAGATCGGCCTGCGCCCGCGCCTTGCCGAACGGGTGCAGCCGCTGGCGCAGTTCCTGGCCGCGTTCCCGGCCAACGTGTTGTTTCCCTTTGCCGTGATCGGTATCGTGCGCTTCGGCCTTGCACCCGATATCTGGCTTTCGCCGCTGATGATCCTGGGCACGCAGTGGTACATCCTGTTCAACGTCATCGCCGGGGCCAGTGCCATCCCCAACGACTTGCGCGAGGTTGCCGGCATGTTCGGCGTGCGCGGCTGGCAATGGTGGCGGCAGGTCGCGCTACCGGCGATCTTTCCCTATTACATCACCGGCGCACTCACCGCCTCGGGCGGATCGTGGAACGCTTCGATCGTCGCCGAAGTTGTCACCTGGGGCGATCATCACCTCCACGCAACGGGTCTTGGCGCCTATATCGCCGATGCCACGACCGCTGGAAACTATCGCCGGGTGGCGCTCGGCATCGCGGTCATGAGTGTGTTCGTCCTCGGCTTCAACCGCCTGGTCTGGCGCCCGCTCTACGCATTTGGCGAACGCCACCTGCGCATGTCCTGATTTTCCCTCGGAGTAACCGCCATGGCAACCACTCTGCCGCCCGCGCTTCCGCTGGTCGAGGTCAAGGGCCTCCGCCACTTCTACGGCCCGCCACCAGGCGGCCACCTCGTGCTCGAAGATGTGAATCTCACGCTCTATCGCAACGAAGTCGTCGGCCTCCTCGGCCGCTCCGGCTCGGGCAAGTCCACGCTGCTGCGCTCCATCGCCGGCTTGATCCAGCCGCGCGAAGGCACGGTAACGCGGATCGCCAGCCCCGATTGCCCCGATCCCAGCGTGGCCATGGTGTTCCAGACCTTTGCCCTGTTTCCCTGGCTCACCGTGCTGCAGAACGTGGAACTGGGGCTCGAGGCGCAAAAGGTCCCCGCGCCCGAACGCCGCACCCGTGCGCTCGCCGCAATCGACCTGATCGGCCTCGATGGCTTTGAAAACGCCTATCCCAAGGAATTGTCGGGTGGCATGCGCCAACGAGTCGGCCTTGCCCGCGCGCTCGTGGTCAATCCCTCGCTCTTGCTGATGGACGAGCCCTTTTCCGCGCTCGACGTGCTCACCGCCGAAACCCTACGGACCGATCTCCTCGATCTATGGTCGGAAGGACGGATGCCGATCCAGTCGATCCTGATCGTCACCCACAATATCGAGGAAGCGGTGCAGATGTGCGACCGTATCCTGGTCTCCTCATCCAATCCGGGCCGCGTGGTTGCCGAAATCAAGGTGGACATCCCGCGCCCGCGCGACCGTCTCGATCCCTCGTTCCGCGCCCTTGTCGACGATATCTATGCCCGCATGACCGCGCGTCCCGCCGCTGCCGTTCCCATGCGCGAAGGCGTATTCCCCGGCACTGGCATCGCCATGGTCGTGCCGCGCGTGTCCACCAACACGCTCGCCGGCCTGATCGAGGAAGTCGACGGCACGCCTTTCAACGGTGAGGCGAGCATGGCCGAATTGGCCGACTCGCTGAACTTCGAAATCGACGATCTCTTCCCCATGGCCGAAACCCTGCAATTGCTGCGTTTTGCCGAGTTGCGCGGCGCCCAGTTGCTGCTCACCCCGGCGGCCCGCCGCTATGCCCATGCCGATGTCGATCAGCGCAAGGCGATGTTCGGTGAAGCGCTCTTGGCCCACGTCCCGCTTGCCGGCCATATCCGTCGCATCCTGGACGAACGCGCCAGCCACAGGGCCCCGGCCCGCCGCTTTCGCGACGAGTTGGAGGATCACATGAGTCCGGATTTCGCCAACGAAACACTCAGGACCGTCATCAATTGGGGCCGCTATGCCGAAGTCTTCACCTATCATGAAGGTGATGACCAGTTCAGCCTGGACGACCCGCAATAGCCCTCAAGTGGCCGCCGGATAATCGGTATATCCCCGCGCATCGTCGCCATGCCCGGTATAGAACGTGGCGCGGTCGGCCTTGGCCAGTGGCACGCCTTGCCGGAAACGCTCGACCAGGTCGGGGTTGGCGATCCAGGCGTAGCCGAATGATGCTGCGTCGGCCTTGCCTGCCGCGATCACGTCCTGCGCCTTTTCGCGGCTCAGCCCGCCGTTCTCGATCACCGGGCCGGACCAGTTGGCGCGCACCAGGTCCAGCGCATCGAAGCCGGTGTTCGGAATATGGATCAGGTGGCACCATGCCAGGCCCAGGCCATCGACCGCGCGCAGCAGGGCGGCATACGTCTCGGCCGGGTTTGCATCGGCCATGCCGTTGAACGTCACGCCGGGGCAGATGCGAAAGCCCACGCGCCCCGGCCCGATCGCCTTGGCCATGGCGTCCAGCGTTTCGACCGCGAAGCGGATGCGTCCCTCGACCGAGCCGCCCCAAGCGTCGGTGCGCTGGTTGGAGTTGGACGAGAGGAATTGCATCGGCAGATAGCCGCTGGCGCAGTGCAGTTCCACAGCGTCCATGCCTGCGGTGCGGGCATGGATTGCTGCCACAACGTACTCCTCGGTCACAGCCGGGATTTCCTCGGGCCTCAGCGCGCGGGGCATCTCGGTTGCGGCTGGTATGCCGTCCGGGCCGGGGATGGGATCGGGGCAGGGAATGGCGCTGGGCGCCACCGTTTCGGCATCGAGGGCCTTGTTGGCGCGCACGCTGGCGCGGCCCACATGCATCAGTTGCATGGCAATACGACCGCCGCGCCCGTGTACCGCTTCGGCCACGCGCGCCCACCCGGCAATCTGCGCAGGCGAATGAATGCCCGGCGTACGCCAATAGCCCTTGCCGGTGGGCGAGGGCTGGGTTCCTTCGGTCACGATCAACCCGGCCGACGCGCGCTGGCGATAATATTCCACCATCAGATCGGTGGGCACATCATCGGGTCCCGCGCGATCACGGGTCATCGGCGCCATGACCACCCGGTTGGCCAGTTCCACATCGCCGAGTTTCACGGGCGAAAACAGGTCTGCCATCGTCGATCAGCTCCGCACGCGCGGCTTGGGCAGCGGTGCTCCGCGCCGCATGGTTTCGATGAAAGCTTCCAGCGGGGCAGGCGGCTCCACCGGCCCGTCATGCGGCTTGCCTTGCCGGGCCCAATAGGTTTTCCAGCTGGGGAACAGGTCGTGGAAGCTGCCATGATAAGGCGGCACGCCCGGCCAGCGCATCTTGCGCTCGCCGATCGGCGGCTTGTTCGCATCGCTGGCATACCAATAGAGCGGCAGGCGGCGGCGGAAATACCAGCGACCCGCAATGCGTTCGTACTGATCGAAATACATCATCTGCATCAGCACCCATTCGGCGCCGCATTCATGCTCGTTCTTGGAATAGACCACGCCCTGCGCATGGTCGGGATCGTCGAAATCGATGATATGCCCGCCAATGTGGTGGCTGGTGCCGTCGAACTGCATCGAATGGGTTTCATCGAACCAGTCGCGCAGCGCCTTGCGCCCCTGCTTGCCGCCACCCACGCGCACGTCTTCGGGGAACAGATTTACCCAGGCATCCCCGTCTCGCATATCGAGCGCGAGCGAATATTTCGCGGGCAACTGGCGGATGGCATCGAGCGATTCGAGCCGGTCTATCCGCGCCAGCAAGGCATCGATATCGGCCGTGGGCACAGATGAAGAAGCTGATGACACGTCTGGCTCTCCCGGCTGGTCGCCAGTGTCGCGCAGTACATGTGCGGGACTATGGCGGCGTCTCTATTTGCGCGCCACCATACCCATATATTTACGCATATGCCAAGTGCATTGGTTCAATCTCTGGCATATGCGCCGTGTTTTCAAGGATCGTCCACGATTTCCATCGGTCGCGTGATCTTGGCCATCCGCGCGTTGTACTTGATCGTCCTGACGGCGATCGAGGTTTCCACGTGGTGCACGCCTTCGATCGTCAGGATCTTGTCCGAGGCGATCTCCACCAGTGCATCGAGTTCGTCCACCAGGCACATCGCGGTGATGTTGAACTGGCCCATGGTGATGAGCACGGCGTTGATCTGGGAAATGTCGGAAATCGCGCGCGCCACTTCGCGCACTTTGTCGACATCGGCCTGAACGTTGATGAACGCCAACCGCGCGCGCTTGCCCATTTCAAAGCCGGTGATCGCAGTGAATGCGATCAGGCCATCCTGCTGCAACCGCTTGATGCGGCCGCGCACGGTTCCTTCGGTCACGCCCAGTTCGGCCGCGATCTTGCGGTTCGACACGCGTGCATCGCGCGAAAGCATGTTGATCAGTTGCTGGTCGAGCGCATCGATGAGGGGAGCCGCCATCGTTGTTACTCCTTCGCCTCGATCGGCGCGACGTCGAATTGATAGCTGCAAATGTCCACGACGATTGCCGGCGTCAGCGAGCGAATGCCGTGAATTTCCGACAGGCGATCCAGCAGGAAATGGGCAAGGTCTTCGAAGTCGTGTAGCGCAACGAGCATGTCGATGTCATAGCGGCCGGTAACGAGATGAACCGCAACGACCTCTCGCAGACCCGCCAGTTCCTGCGCCACGTCGGATGCCGGGCGACCATCGACCTCGACCGAAATGCGCAGCAGCGTGTTGAAACCGTGCGCGGAAAAGTCCGACACGGCAACGACGCGCAATTGGTTGGCATCTTCCATCCGCTTGATCCGGGTGGACACGGTCGTTGCGGTTAGGCCGAGCTTCTCAGCGATCTGCTGGTTGTTGGCGCGGCCGTTCAGGCGCAATTGCTCGACGATATTAAGATCGGTGGCATCGTAGCTGAATGGTTGCGTCATAGGCCCCGGCGACTTTCGCGCATTTGCATGCGGCGGTGATTTGCGCGTGGCCCCGTCCCGCGTCAACCTCATAGTTGTGCAATGGCCCGCACGGCCTGGGCGGCGCTGTGCATGGCGCCTTCGATATAGCCCACCCCTCGTGCATCGCCCACCGGGTGGACGCTAAAGCCTGCTTCGGCCAGACTTTCGGCGAGCGAGAGATCGCCATGCGCACCGCGCGCAACTATCACGTTGTCGGCTGGCACGGTCTGGCGCGCGCCTTGGGCGTCCGTAAACGAGACATTGTCCTTCTCGATCAGAACCTCGCTGGCGCCGCCATGCAGCCCCACGCCGTGTTCGGCCAATTCGGCCAGCAACCGCATCCGCCGCACCAGCGTCAATCCTTTCCCCAGTCGCGGGGCTTCTTCGATCACGTTCACGCGGCGTCCGCGCTCTTGCAGGAATTCGGCCAGTTCCAGCCCGACCAGTTCGCCGCCGATAATGGTGATGGCCTGGCCCAGCGGCATCCACGCATGGGTGGCCTTGCGCACCAGTGCCAGATTGGCGGTGGCACCGGTCGCCGCGCCCACTTTCGTGGCAATCCGCGTGAACAGGCCGGTCTTGCGCTTCAACTCGTCCGAACTTTCACCCAGCATCATCCGGCGCATGTCGTCGCCGGAATAGACGTGATCCTGGTCGCTGCCCGGAATGGCCGGCATGTCGCGAACGGCGCCAGTGGCCACGATCACGTTCGAGATGCCGAGGCTTCGCAGCAGGTCCGGTGTGGCCTGCGTCGAGAGGCGAACATCGACACCGCCTTCCGCCACTTCGCGGCGCAGCCATTCCAGCAGGCGCTCGTTGGGTTCATAGGCCAGGCTCGCAAATCGCAAGGTGCCACCCAGCCGGTCGGACTTTTCGAACAGGATCGGATTGTAGCCCAGCGCGGCCAATTGCCGTGCCGCCTCCATACCACCAGGGCCGCCGCCGATGATGCCGATCGGCGCGGCGCCAGCCGGGGCAGTGGCGGGCTTGCCCTCGAACTCATGGCCCAGCGATGCATTCACCGCGCAACGCGAGGGCTCGCCCATATAGATCGCGCTCACGCAGGTGTAGCAATAGACGCAAGGACGCACCGTTTCCGGTTCGCCGCGCAGCAGCTTTGCCGGCAAGTGTGGGTCGGCCAGCAATTTGCGCCCCATGGCAACGAAATCCGCGCCGCCGCGTCCGATGGTGGCATCGGCCTTTGCCACTTCGATGCGGCCCGAACCGATGACCGGGATCGAAACCGCCCGCTTGATCTCGGCCGTTGCCGGCAGGTTGGTGTCCTCGATATGCGGAATGTTGGATTCCGAATGGAGCTTGCCCTCGCCGGTGTCGTGATAGGCAGTGACCGTGATCGCATCGACGCCCGCTGCCTCGACCAGCCTCGCCGCCGCCTTGGCGTCTTCAATGGTGATCCCGCCCGGCTTGCCGACTTCGCGCGAATCAAGCTTGATCCACACCGGATAGTCGCGGCCCACTTCGGCGCGCACGGCGGCGATCACGTCCAGCGTCAGGCGCAGCCGGTTCTCCAGGCTGCCGCCGTACTGGTCGGTGCGGGAGTTCGTATAGGGCGAGGTGAACGAGGAGAGCAGGTAGCCATGCCCGCCGTGGATTTCCACGCCATCGAAGCCCGCCTCTTTCGCGCGCCGCGCCGCAGCGGCGAACTGGCTGACCGCAAGGTCGATGTCGGCCTGCTCCAGGATCTTCAGCTCAGGCGGCTGCATTCCGGCCAACCCGGCCAGTTCCTCCATCAGGAAATAGTCGGTGAAATTGCCTTTCGGCGCGGGCGGCACCGCCGGCCCCCACAGCGGGTGGCCCCAGCGCGCGTGCGAATAGGCGGCCACGAAGCCACCATGATGCAACTGCGCGGCAATTTTCCCGCCCTGCGCATGGACGCGATCGGTCAGGCAGCGCAGGCCGGGAATGAAGCGATCGTCCGAGATCGCCGTCTGGCCGACCGAGACGCACCCGACCGGCCATGCCACGCCGGCCACGCCCGAAATGATCAGCGCCGCTCCGCCCTTGGCCTGCTCCTCGTGATAGGCGATCAGCCGCTCACCCACGGTTCCGTCATCTTCCGAAAGGCTCATGCCCATGGCCGTCACGGCGATCCGGTTCTTGAGTTCCAGTGTGCCGATCCGCCCCGGTGACAACAGGTGCGGGTAGAGATTGGAGGTCATCGTGGTTCGGTCCCTTCGGCACGGTCGCGCAAAGTGGCTTTCTGCCCCGTTGGCGCCGCATATATCCTCTAAACGTGGCAAATTACCTTGCTCTTGCGTAATCCATGATGGATGATGCTACGATAATCAAGAAAATCTGGTGAGAGAGATGATGCAAGGGCTGCGCAATGAAGCCTTGAGGATGAACCAGGCCCGGCAGGCTGCGCCGTGGCCGGGCCTTGGCACGCGCGATGCGGTCGATGGCGCGCAACAACAGCGATACGAGGGGACGGCATGATGGCAAGGCAGGGCGCGGCCCTTCGCTATGCAATCGTCGGTGCAGGCATGGCCGGCATTCTTGCGGCGATCAAGCTACGGCAGAACGGGGAGGACTTCACGGTCTTTGAAAAGGCCGATCGGATCGGCGGGACATGGCGCGAAAACCGCTATCCCGGGCTGACGTGCGACGTGCCCGCGCATGCCTATACCTATTCGTTCGAGCCCTATCCCGAATGGCGGGCGTTTTACGCCACCGGCGGCGAAATCCAGACCTATTTCGAAGCCGTCGTCGCCAAATACGGCATCGGCCCGGCGATCCGGTTCGGTGCTGAGGTGACGGCGCTGGACTGGAACGAGCCAACTGCACAATGGACCGTCATGCTCGCCAGCGGAGAGCGCGAGGCATTCGATGTCATCATTGCCGCTTCGGGCGTGCTGCATCATCCGCGCGTTCCCGCCCTGCCGGGGCTCGACAGCTTTGCCGGACCCGCCTTCCACACGGCGCAGTGGGTTGACGACGCACCCATCGATGGGGCCAGGGTCGGGCTGATCGGCTGTGGCTCCACAGGCGTGCAGATCGTGACGGCGATCAATACCCGCGTTGCCAATCTGGTTCATTTCCAGCGGTCGCCGCAATGGATCATGCCGGTGCCGCAATTTGCCTATACCGACGAGGAACGCGCCGCCTTCCGCGCCGATCCTGCTTTGATCGACGCCATTCGCTTCAGCGACGAATACCTTGGCAATGTCCGCCGCTTTACCGACGCCATTACCGACATTGATGGCCCGCAGATGCATGCCATCGAGCAGATCTGCCTGGAGAACCTGGAAACCTCGGTAAAAGACCCTGAATTGCGCGAAAAGCTGCGGCCCAATTATCGCGCGGCGTGCAAGCGGCTGATCTATTCCTGGTGCTATTACGATGCCGTCCAGCACCCGGCTGTCCATGTGGAGACCGGTCGCATCGCGCAGATCGAGCCGCAGGGAGTGCGCATGGAAGATGGCACGTTCCACCCGCTCGATACGCTGGTGCTCGCCACCGGTTTCCAGGCCGATCGCTTCATTCGCCCGGCTGGCGTTACCGGCCGCGATGGGTTGACGCTCGATGCGTTCTGGGCTCGCCGGCCAACGGCGCATTACGCCGTCACCCTGCCGGGCTTTCCCAACTTCTTCATGCTCAACGGGCCTACCGGGCCGGTCGGCAATTTCTCGCTGATCGACATTGCGGAACGGCAGTGGGCCTATGTCGACCAGTTGATCGACATTCTGCGGCAGGGGCAGGGCCGCTCGATCGCGCCGTTGCCGGCGGCCCACGCCGATTATGAGGCGCGGCGGATCGCGGCGGCACGAACCACGATTTTTGGCTCGGGCTGTTCAAGCTGGTATCTCGACGACGAAGGTGTGCCGGCAAGCTGGCCGTGGTCTTACGACGCCTTCGCCGATGCCATGAGCAGGCCCAGGCTCGAAGAGTATGCCATCAGCGCCTGACGGATCCGGCGCGCGATCATCCCCATCTGCGCGGGCCACTGCGCCGGCGATGCAAAGGACAAGACCCATGAGCAAATTGCGCGTTGAAGGCAAAGTCGCCATCGTGACGGGCGCGGGGCGGCTGGGCAATATCGGCGTGGCCGTGGCACGCGCGTTTCTTGCCGAAGGCGCCCGTGCCGTGATCGGCACCGATTTCCGCCGCGAACAAGCTGAAGCGATCGAGGCGCTGGTGCGGGCCGATGGCGCATCCGGCGCGTTCCGGCTGGTCGGGCACGATGTTACCAGCGAGGCAGACTGGGCGCGGGTCACCGATGACGTGATGGCCGAGTTCGGCCAGATCGACGTGCTGGTCAACAATGCCGGCTTGTCGATCCACGGCGGTATAGCGCAGACCTCGCTCGACGATCTGCGCAAGGCCATGGCCGTCAATCACGACGCGCTGTTCCTGGGCATCAAGGCTTGCGCACCACATCTTGCCAGTGCGGTGGAGCGGTTTTCCGGCGGCGGATCGATCATCAACAACCTGTCGATGGCATCCTATATGCCCAATGCCACCAACATTGGCTATCATGTGTCCAAGTCGGCCGGGCGGATGCTCACGATCTGCGCGGCACTGGAATATGGCACCCAGAAAATCCGCATCAATTCGATCCATCCTGGCGTGACGATGACGCCGATCCTGCGGGAAGGCCTGGCAGACTATGTCGCGTCGGGCATGTGGGAAAGCGCGGAGGCGGCAGAGGCGGCCCTGGCGGCAATGAATCCGCTGGGTATCGCCAGCCAGCCCGAAGACACCGCCCACGCCTTCGTCTATCTTGCCAGCGACGAATCCCGCTTTGTCACCGGTGCCTCGCTGTACCACGATGGTGCGATCGGGCTGCGGTACTGACCCATGCGTTCGTGATCGCCGCCCATCGCTGCGGCCGATTGCCTTTGCAAAGCATGGCGCCTTGCGCCAAGCTCGCACAGGTATGAACCTCACGCTCGCAAAGGCCGAACCCCGCCTCAACAAAGGACAGCGCACGGCCAATCGCATTCTCGACGCGGCCGAAGAACTGTTTGCCAGCGCCGGTTACGATGCCACCTCGCTCCGCGATATTGCGGACAAGGCCGGAATACAGCAGCCAGGCCTCTACAAGCATTTCGCCAGCAAGGAAGATCTCTATCGCCAGGTCTATGCCCGTGCGCTGGAGCCGCTGGTCGGGCTGATGGACCGGATACTTGCCGGGCCCGACGATACCCCCGGCCTGTTCGAGCTGGCGGGGGGGATGACCGATCTTCTGGCGGTGCATCCCAATATCGCCCGCCTGCTGATCCGCGCGGGCATCGCGCGCGATCAGGATGGCGATACGATCGGTGCCGAGTGGCTCAAGCGGCTGCTGGCCTATGGCCAGCGGATCAAGGCCAAGACGGGGGTGGAGCACGATGACGATGCCGTTGCCGTGCAGATCGTGGCGATATTCAACATGCTCTTTGGCTTTTTCTGGTCGGCGCCTCTGCTCGAACTGCTGACGGCCAAGCCGGCCGGAACGCCTGCCTTGCTCGACATCCAGAAGGGCCTGTTGCGCAACTTCGTCCGCTCGCTCGATGCCAAGGGGCAGCTTCGCGTCTAGGCGGTTTCCGTCACGCCCGGATCGGGCGTTTCATCCTTCCACCGTACCGATCCGAAGGGGCGTTCCAGCCAGCGCCTGACGGTCAAGTCCGTGGTCCCGCACAGCCGGCCCAGCATATCGCGCTCGAACGCTTCCTCGTCGGCGGTGCGGCGGTCACGCTGGCGCAGATAGTCGCCCCACGTGGCGTAGTGATACCGTTCGAGCCAGACATTGGGCGCGGCCACATCGCGCGAGATTGACCAGTCAAAGGCCCCGTTGCGTTTGCGGATCAGCCTGGTTTCCTGCATCGCGGCATAGAACGCACGCGCCAGCGCAGGGTTTACGCGATATTCGATCTCGATCGTCACCGGCCCGCTGAGCATGGTGAGGTCCAGTGCCAGCTCGGGCTTAGACAACGCGCTGGCCGGTTCCACGGCCATTTCACCCGCCATGCCCAGCCAGCGTCCCAGCAGCACCGCCGCCAGCGTGGCAGCGCCGGATATGGCCAGCGCCTGCTCCATCCCGACCACCCCTGCAACCTGGCCCCAGAACCAGCTGCCCAGTGCGAGCCCGCCCATGATCGAAGACTGGTATCCGGCCAGCGCCCGGCCCGCCACCCAGCGTGGCACGAGCATCTGGACACCGATGTTCATGACGGTGACGAACAGCATCCATGCCGCGCTCATCACGAACAGCGCCAGCGCGGTAAGCGCAAGATTGTGGCTGAGCGCCACGACGATATAGGCGCCGCCTGTCACGGCCGTGCCTGCACGCACCAGCCATTCGCTGGAATAGAGACGCCGCAGCCGGCCGGCAACCAGGCTGCCTGCCAGGGCACCGGCGCCGATAACGCCCAAGAGCAGCCCATATAGGCCCGCGCCACCGCCCAGCGCATCGCGGGAAATCAGCGGCAAGAGGCCCGATAGCGATCCGGCCAGGAAACCGGTCAGGAACAACCGGACCAGCAGCGCGCGCACCGGCGGAGCGTGAAAGATATAGCGCAGGCCCGCGCCGATGGCAGCGCCAAGCCGTTCCGGCGGCAACCGCGCGGGCTCGCGCACGCGCCGCCACATCGCAAACGCGCCAATCAGCGGCAGGTACAGCACAGCGCAGGCGGCAAAGGCCGCAGGAGGGCCGGCCACAGCCACGATCACGCCGCCGATCGCCGGGCCGACAGCGCGCGCGATGTTATAGCTGATGCTGTTCATGGCAATTGCCGGCTTGGCCAGCGCGGGCGGAACCTGTTCGGTGGCAGAGCCTTGCCAGGCCGGACCGAAAAACGCGACACTCGCGCCCATCAGGAAACAGGCCAGCAGCAGCAACACCGGCGAAACCAGCCCGGCAATAGCGATCAGCGCCAGGAACGCCGCGCCGGCACTGGCGAGAGACAAGGCCAGCAGGGCAACGCGGCGCCGGTCATACATGTCTGCCGCCGCGCCCGATGCCATCGACAACAGCATGACAGGCAGCATCAAGGCGGTCTGGACGGAGGACACCCATTGCGGCGACGATGTCAGCCCGGTCATCAGCCACGAAGCGCCGACGCCAAGGATGAGCAGCGCGCAATTGGCCGGCAGGCTGGCCAGCCAGACGGCGCGAAAAGCCGGAACGGACAGGGGACCGCCCCTTGTATCAGTCATGTCCATTCGCTCCCCCGCGTGCTTCGGCACGTCTGCCTTTCACCAGCTGGCGCCCCTGCGCAAGCCCTGCGCAGAATCCGCGCAACGACTGCCATTGTCTGTAGACGCGACGCAAAGGTCATGCAAATGAACGGAGGCGTACGAAAAAGGCTGCGGAGACGATGATGAAGGGGTGGCAGGCAGTTCGGGTTGGGCTGGCGGGATTGGCGCTGGCGACGGCATCACTCGTACCGGCGAAAGCGCAAAACGCGCCGGGTGCGCCGCTGACAGTCGATTCCAGCGTTGGCGAACTGCTCGACAATCCGGCCGCGCTTGCCGTGCTGCAGGCGCAAGTGCCGGTGCTGGCCAACAACCCGCAGATCAAGGCGGCGGCCGCGCTGCCGCTTCGCGCCATTGCCCAATATGCGCCAACCTTGCTGACGCCGGCGAAACTCGCCGCCATCGATGCGGCCCTGGCCAAGGCGCCGGGGGCCGTCTCGTCGGGCAAACGGCCCACGCCACCTGCGCCGCGTGACCCGCGCGAGGCGCTGACGCTGCAGACGGTGCGCCTGTGGGATGGCCGCGCGCCCGGCGCGTTGGGCGATCGGCCGCAGGACGTGCCAACGCTGACTGTCATCACGCCCGGCGAGACCGCCTCGTTCGGTACGGCCGTGATCGTCGCGCCTGGTGGTGCTTATCAGGGGCTCGCCACCAGTCTCGAGGGACGCCAGGTGGGTGACTGGTTTGCCGCACATGGGGTAACGGCGTTCGTCCTCACCTACCGGCTCACGCCGTTCGGTTACAAGCATCCCACGCAATTGAACGATGCCAAGCGCGCAATCCGCTGGGTGCGCGTCCATGCGGGTGATTACGGCGTCGATCCTGCGCGCATCGGGATGATCGGCTTTTCCGCAGGCGGACACCTGACGGCCATGGCCGAAACCCAATTCGACGCGGGAGACGCGCACTCGGCCGACCCGGTGGAGCGGGTCAGCAGCAGACCCGATTTTGCCGTCCTGAGCTACGCGGCCATCGATCTGCCCAGCAATCGCTGGGATGCGCGCGGCCTGATCGATGCCAAAACGCCGCCCGCCGTGCAGGCTCAGTTGCGCCCGGCCACCAATGTCCGGCCCGATACGCCGCCCACGTTTCTGTGGGCGACCACCACTGACGAACTGGTGCCACCGACCAACGCCACGCTGATGTACGATGCCCTGGTCGCGGCCAAGGTCCCGGCCGAACTGCACGTATTCGCCAAGGGGCGGCACGGGATGGGCCTGGGCATGACCGACCCGGCGCTCAGTGTCTGGCCGACGCTTTTGCAAAACTGGCTCGAAGGGCTGGGGATGATCGGCGCCAAGGCAGCAGCGAGGCCATGATCGTTCAACGCTGGCTGGCCGCAGCCATTCTGAATTCGGTTTTCCACCTCTGCCAACCTCGCGCAGCGGCATTTCGTCTTCAAATCTCGGGAGCTTCACAATGACAGGTCGGAAGACCATCCTGCTTACCGGTGCCACCGGCAACATGGGCAGCGCCACGCTTGCCGAATTGCTGGAGCGCAGCGACCGGTTTCATGTTCGCGCGCTGGTCCGGCCGGAAGAAAAGAACCATCCGGTCGTTCGTCGCCACGATGGCGCTGCGGGCCTTGAATGGTCGTGGGGCGACCTGACCCGCTACGAAGATGTCCTTTCCGCCGTGACCGGCGTCGATCAGGTGCTTCACATCGGCGGCATGGTCTCGCCGCTTGCCGATCGCTACCCGGAATTGACCATGAAGGTGAATGTCGGCGGCGCGCGCAACATCGTCGACGCGATCCACGCGGCCGGGCAGGCAGACAGCACGGCGCTGGTCTACATCGGCACTGTAGCGCAGACCGGCCACCGAAACGCGCCCGTGCACTGGGGCCGCACCGGCGATCCGATCAAGATCAGCCGCTTCGACCAGTATGCCGTCAGCAAGACCCAGGCCGAGGCCATCGTTGCGCAATCGGGATTGCGCCGTTGGGTTTCGCTGCGCCAGTCCGGCATTCTCCATCCGAACATGTGGAAGATCCACGATCCGATCATTTTCCACAATCCGTTCAACGGCGTGTTCGAATGGGCGACTGTCGGGGATTCGGCGCGGCTTGCTGCCAATTCCTGCGAAGACCATGTCCCGCAGCAGTTCTGGCGCGATTTCTACAATATCGGCGGCGGCGAAGCCATGCGGCTGGTCAATCACGATTTCGCGCGCTTCACGGCCAAGGCACTGGGCGTGTCCGGCCCCTTCGCCAGCTACTTGCCCAATTGGTCGGCCACGCGCAATTTCCACGGCCAATGGTATGCCGATTCCGACAAGCTGGAAGCGCTGGTGCCATTCCGGCGTGACACGCTGGACGATTATGCCGCCAGCCTTTCGGCCTCGATGCCCGGCATTATCAAGCTTCTTGCGCGCCTGTTCCCAAGTGCTGGCCGCAAGCGCATGGAAAAGCTGGCGCGCGGACCTGGCGGAACGCTCAACTGGATCGCCAACGACGACCGGGCGCATATCGATGCCTATTTCGGTTCGCGTGAGGCATGGGAACGCCTTCCGACCAAATGGTCGGATTTCGAATTCCGCCAGCCTTCGCGCACGGTGTCCCTGCTCGACCATGGCCACGATACATCTCTGACGGCCGAGCAATGCGGTTCGGCCCAGCTCAAGTCTGCTGCGCAGCTGCGTGGCGGCGCGAGCCTGTCGGAAGCGGACGACCCGGATGCACCCGCCCCGTTCCGCTGCGCGCTGGGCCATGAATTTACGATGACACCCAGGCTCTATCTGAAGGGCGGGCATTGGTGCCCGACCTGCATGATCGACCCTGACACCTATGATGCCCAGGCCGAGCGCAATCCGTTCTTCGCCCAGGTCTGGCCGGACAACGACTGAAGCCCGCGCCGCTTCACCGCCATCGGCGCCAGCTGTGCCGCAATGCGCCGTCTCTGACGGTAAATTGCTGGAATCGCTGGCGCCGGTTGCACACCTGCTTTGCGCTCGACACATTCCTCTCAACAGAAAATGAGAGGACGTTGGGATGGCGGGTGACTTTCAGGCTGGCGCCGCGATTGTGTTTGGCGGCAGCGGCGGCATTGGCCGTGGCGTTGCGCTGGAATTTGCCAAGGCCGGCAGCGATGTCGCGGTAGTCTATCGCTCGAAGGAAGAGGTTGCCGCCAAGACCGCAGACGCGATCCGCGCCTTGGGCGTGAAGGCCAGCGTGCATCGCATCGACGTGCGCAGCCGCGCCGAAGTCGAAGCCGGTTTTGCCCAGGCCCTTGCCGACCATGGCCGGATCCATACCGTGGTCTGGGGCGCTGGCCCCGTCGTGCCGCAAGTGCCGATTGCCGACTGGAGCGAAGACATGTTCCGCCAGTCGATGGAGATCGAGGCATTTGGCTTCAACAATGCCGTCCATACCGCCTTGCCCCACATGCGCGCGGCTGGCGGCGGGAGCTTCGTTCACCTCGGCAGCGCGGGGCATGATTGGTGGCCGCACCTCGATGGGCTTTCGGTCGCGCCCAAGGCCTGCAACGAGGCGCTGATCAAGGGCATCGCCAAGGAAGAAGGCATCCACGAAATCCGTGCCAATTCGATCCTGGTCGGCGTGATCGATGCCGGGCAGTTCAAGGTCGGCCAGGAAGCCGGCACGTTCACGCCCGAATGGGAAGCGGCGGTCAAGGCCATGCTGCCGCTCAAGCGCTGGGGCAGTGCCGAGGATATCGGCCAGGCGGCCGTGTTCCTCGCCGGGCGGCGCGGCAACTACATCACCGGACAGACGATCTCGGTGGCAGGCGGTTTCGGTGTCTGACCACCCGTTGGCCCCCAGGGTCATCGATCCACAGGAGGCCGCATCGCGCGAGGCCCTGCGACATCTCGTGGCGGCCTATGGCCATGGCATAGATCGTCGCGATTACGGCCTGGTGCTCAGCCTTTATCACGAAAACGCCACCGACGATCACACACCCTACTATTCCGGGTCGGCCAAGGGCTATGTCGAATGGCTCCCCTCCATGATGGCGAACTGGCGCGCCACCAGCCATGTCATGCTCAGCGCGTTGTACGTCATCGATGGTGACCGGGCAGAGGGCGAAGTGGTGGCACGCGCCTGGCACCTCACCCACGATGGCACGCGCCAGTTCGTTGCGTGGGGGCGCTATGCCGATCGCTATCTTTGCCGCGACGGCATCTGGCGCTTTGCCCACCGCTCCTTCATCCTCGACCATGCCGAAGACCTGCCGGCAAACGCGGGGGACACGTTCGGAAGCGAAGGCGTGGCGACCGGCCGGGCCGGGCCCGACGATCCGGTCTATGCCCGGCTTCCACTGTTTGGCGGGTGATCACGCCCTTATAAAACGCAATTTGGCAATATACTGGATGTTGAAACGGCCAATTGCGTAGATTGGTGGGGTGATATACAACGCTTTCTGCAATCGGGCTGGCTCGCCCAGGCCCGTAACGGGAGAGAGTCATGCCTGCCACGATCGAGGATATCGCCGCGCGCCTTGCCGCGCTGGAAGACAAGGAGGCGATCCGCCGCCTGAAATCGCGCTATTTGCGCGCCTGCGACCTGAAGCAGGTGGACGACGTGCGGGACTGCTTCCTGCCGACAGGCGTGCGCATCGCCTACCAGAACTTTCCCGAATTTACCGACCGGGACGCGTTCGTGGCGCTGTACCAGGAGATGGCTTGCCAGGGCGGCGTCTATGACCTGCACCATGCCACCAACTGGGAAATCGATCTGACCGGCCCGGACGAAGCGCGCGGGCTGTGGTCGCTGAATTTCCGGACCATCCTGACTGGCCCACGGCAGGTCGTGCGGCTGGCCGTGGAATACGACGATATCTATCGCCGGCACGAGGGCCGCTGGTGGATCGCCGAGACTGTCAGCCGCGTGACGTCGATGCTTACCGAACAGATCGGTGAAGACGGCAGCGTTACCGTGGTGGCGCTGGCCGAACCTGCTGCCACCTGAAGCCATACAACCATAACGAGAGGATTTGCCGCGATGATCAACTATGGACTGGAGGGCAAGGTCGCGCTGGTGACCGGCGGCGGGGGTGGCATCGGGCGTGCAGCCGCCCTCGTGTTCGCGCGGTCGGGCGCAAGCGTTCTGGTAAGCGATGTCAATGAAGCGGGAGGCGCCGAGACAGTTGCCCTTGTCGAGGCGGCAGGCGGCAAGGCGAGCTTCTTTCGCTGCGATGTTGCCAAGGCCGACGAGGTCAAGGCCATGGTGGATGCCGCTGTCGACCGCTTTGGCGGGCTTGACTGCGCATTCAACAATGCCGGGATCAACCGCCTGGGTGACGATGAATACGATGACGCCATCTGGGAGCGCAACATCGGCATCAATCTGTCGGGCGTGATGCGCTGCATGCGAGAGGAAAGCGCCGTCATGATGGCGCGCGGTGGCGGGGCCATCGTCAACACCGCATCGATCAACGGTGTCGTCGGCAATCCCGGCCAGCCAGCCTATACTGCGGCCAAGCACGGCGTGGTGGGCCTTGCGCGCCACGGCGCGTTGCGCTGGGCCACGGCGGGTATTCGCGTCAATGCGATCTGCCCCGGCGTGATCGACACAGCGATGACCGCGCCGCTGCTGACCGACCCGGCGATGAAGGCCTTGGTGGATTCGATGACGCCCATGGGGCGGATGGGCAAGGCGGAGGAAATCGCCGAGGCGGTCGTGTGGCTTTGTTCACCTGCCGCCAGCTTTGTCACGGGCCATGCCCTGGTCGTCGATGGCGGTGCCACCGCGATCTGACGGCGAGCCCGACGCCGCTGCCCTTGGCCGGGACAGTGGCGTCGGGCAGGCCTCAGGCCAATGCCGCTTTCACCCGCGCGCCACTCTCGGCAATCAGCGGCAGTGCATCGGGCACGGCGTCGAACATCGAGAAAAAGCCGTGGATCATGCCGGGTGCGGCGATGCTGTGAACGGCATTCCCGGCCGCTTCCAATGCCTGGGCAAAGGCCGCGCCCTCGTCGCGCAGGGGATCGTATTGCGCGGTGATCACCGTTGCCGATGGCAGGCCCGACAGGTCGGCGGTGTGCAGCACGGTCACGCCATCGACATGGGCCTCCGGCAATTGGCCCAGGTACTGCGTCCAGAACCATTTCATCATGGCGGTTGACAGGAAATAGTCGCCGTTGCCGTTCTCGTGATACGAAGCGCGCTCAAAATCGGCGTCGGTGACGGGATAGATCAGCAACTGGTGCCGAAGTGCCGGTCCGCCCTGATCGCGCACGCGAATGGCCACTGCCGCTGCCAGATTGCCGCCCGCGCTGTCACCGGCAACAGCCAGGCGCTCGCCGTCGATCTCCAGCGATGCGGCATGCGCATGCGCCCAGACCAGCGCATCGTGGCAATCGTCGAGCGGGCCGGGAAATGGCACTTCGGGTGCCAGCCGATAGCCGACGGACAAAACGGCCGCCCCGCTCGCATTGGCCAGCGCGCGGCACGTTCCATCGTGTGTTTCGATGGTGCCGATAACCCAGCCGCCGCCATGATAATACACGATCAGTGGCGGATTCTTTCCGGCCCCTTCGGGCACATAGAGGCGTGCCGGCAAGGCCCGTCCCGGCAAAGCGATCGTCAGATCGCGGGTCTGCGCCACTGCCGGTGGCGGCGCCATCTGGATGGGGTTGTCATTCAGCGCGCGTAGCGCATCTGCCGTGATCGTATCGTAATCGACCGGCGGCATCTGGGCAAAGAAGCCCAGCAGCGCGCCCACTTGCGGGTTCAGCGTCATCTATTCTTCTCTTCATCCCTTGGGTGTGCCGCAGCGCGGTGCGCGATGCCATGCCTACCGTCCGAGGGCTGGTGTGGCAACGCGCTGCGGCCATGCCGGCTTTTCAGTACACGGCGGCCGGGTTCTTGGCACGCGGGCTGCCCAGCATGGCGCGGTGCGATGGCGGCTGCGCCCCGCGATCGGTCACGCCCAGCGTCTGCGCGATTTCGGCAACGACCAGCGTTTCGCCCGAAAGCGCTTCGCGGTTGGGCGCCTTGTCGATGGCATCGATCACATGGGCGGAGAACTCGGGATTCTCGGCCATGGCGAGAAAGCCCTCGTATTGCTCGGGATTGGTGCCGGCCGCGATTGTCGACCGTTCGGTCACCTGCATTCCCAGCCACAACGACACCGCGATTACGCCAGACCCGCGCAGGTCGTGCTCCATATCGTGTGCCATCTTGTCCAGGCCGGCCTTTTGCGCGCCATAGGCAGGGCCGTGCATATAGCAGCTCGCGCCAAACGAGCTGGTCATGGCAATCGCGCCCGATCCCTGTGGCACCATGATCCGGGCCGCATGCCAACTGGCGACATAGGCAGAGCGCAAGCCCACATCGAGAATCTTCTGCGCGTCGAGGTGCTTTTCCCAGAACGGCTTTTTCTCGATGAGCTGGTCGTGGATGAAGGCTGCATTGTTCACCAGAACGTCCAACCGGCCCGTTTCCGCGCGGATCTGGTCGAACAGGCGCGCAACGGCGGCGTCATCGGCATGATCGCACACCACCGGAATGCCCTTGCCGCCCAGTTCCGTCACCTTGGCGGCGGTTTCGGCAACCGTGCCCGGCAGCACCGAACCATCCCAGCCGCGCGCATCGCCCGGCGTGATCGTGCGCCCGGTAACATAGACGGTATAGCCCAGTTCGCCAAAGCCACGGGCGATTCCCGCGCCGGCGCCGCGGCTGGCCCCGGTGACCAGGGCGACTCTTGCTTTGCTCATGTTCGTTTCCTCGTGGTTCAGAGGGTGGCTGCAGCCTGAAGCGGATGATCGCCGCGCTGGCGATAGGCCAGCGGGGTGAGGCCGGTAGACCGGCGGAATGCGCGGGCGAAACTGTTGGCATGGGCAAAGCCGCAGGCCTGGGCGATGGCCTTGATCGGCTGTTCCTGGCCATGCAGCATGCGCTTGGCCTGTTCGATCCGCGCGTTTTCAACGTAGGATGCAACGGTTGCCCCGGTCAGTGCCAGGAACTGCCGGTGCAGGTGGCGTGCGCTGATGCCGCACAGGCTGGCCAATTCTGCCACGCTCGGCGCCGTGCCGGGCATGGCCAGGCGTTCGCGGATGCGGCGGAACTGCCACGCGGCAAGGCGCCCGGCACCGGCAGTCTCGTGCGACCCAGCCCCCGCAACGATTCTGCCGAATTCGATGGCGATGAGTTCCGTGAGCGCGGCCACGGCCTGTTTCGACTGATCGACCGGATTGGCCAATTCGCGCCGCAGCAACTGCATCATGCTTCGCAAGCCGTCATTGCGGATCGCCAGCAGCGATTTGACAAACGCGGGTGATGGGTCGTGCTGCCCCGTGATCAGCGCCTGCGCGCGATCGGGCGCGAACACAAAGCGTACCACGCGAATGTGCCCGCCTTCCGACCGGCCGCTGACCTTTATACCCGGCCAGCGGGCAAACAGCGATCCCATGTGGCAGCGCCGTTCGGGATCGATGTCCGGCAGGCAGGCCGACGCGTCGGCCGCCATTGGCGGCAAAGACATTTCCACCATCAATTCGTCTTCGATGCGCGTGAAATCGAGCATCTCGGGCCAATGCCATTCGACCAGTTCGGCACGACCCGCCAGTGTCTCCACTTGCGCCAGAATTGTCGGGGTGAGGTCCATGGCCGGTTACTCTCGCGATGCAAAATCGAATTGCGAGGTCGGGATAATGTCGATCCGGCCAAAATCGATGAAGCCCTGGCAGCTTTCCGCCATGGTCGCGACATTGGCATCGAACTTGGCCGGATCGCCCACCGCATCGAAAAAGGCGGCGGGTTCGTCCAGCGCTTGAAGCGGGAAGCATTCCTCGACAAAGGCGTCGTAGGCCGGCGCATCGGTTGTCAGCGGCCTGACGATCAGGTTCTGGACATATTCGAAATTGGCCTGGGTCTCGATGGCAACCCGCGTGTGGTGGCTGTGCCAGTGGGCGATCGCTGCCGTGCGCGTCATGTCGCTGCGAAAGGTGATGAAGCTCGCCTGGCTCCAGCCCCAGGTGCGCGCGCCTGTTTGTGCCGGATGGGCGATGTTGGGAATGATCGTGGATTCAGCCACGAGCCAAAGTGCGAAGCGGCTGCTGTGCTCGGCCAGGATGGCATCGATCGGCCCACGGAACCGCGCATTGGCCGATGGCAGCCAGAATTGCACGACGGCCGCCTGCTGCGGTGTTTGCCACGTCTGAACCAGACCATCGCCTTTGCTGACGGCGGCATCGCGAATGTTGATCCGCACCTTGCTGGCGCCGGCCGCGATCAACTGGTCGGGCAGCGCGGCCAGGATGCGCGCGCCATAGGCCTCGCGCGTTTCGCCATCGGGAGCCCAGAGCGCGGCAATGATCTTTTCCATGTGTGCGCCTTTCAGTCGAAGTTGGCTTGCCCGCCATCGAGCGGGATGGTGGCGCCGGTCAGATAGCTCAGGTCACTGCCGCACAGCGCCACCAGGGCACGGCCGATGTCCTGCTCCAGCGATCCGACACGGCCGAGCGGGATGGTGCGGAAGAACGCCTCGGCTTCCTCGGGATTGTTGTCGATCCACCACTTGAGGCCCGGCGATTCGGCATGGGGCGCGATGGTCAGCACGCGGATGGCTTCGCCGCCCCATTCCGCTGCGGCAGCGCGGGTGAGCGCGCGGATCGCCTGCTTGACGGCGCCATAGGCGCCATAGCCCGACATGTCCCAGCGAATGCCGGCAGACGAACAGAAGTTGAAAATCGTGCCTCCGCCGCGCGCGGCAAGATGCGGGCGAACCAGTTTCATCAAGCGCATCGTGGCAAGCGGACCCGATTCAAAGCCTGCCAGGAATGCCTCGTCGGTAACGTCATCCAGCTTGCCCAGCGGCACTTCCTGCGCATTGTTGACCAGGATATCGATCCCGCCCAGCTCGGCCGCCGTCTTCGTCACCGCGTCGGCCAGTTCGCTGGCGCTTTTGACATTGCAGGGCAGTGCCAGCGCGGTGCCGCCGCGCTCGCGCACCAATTGTGCCGTCTGTTCGACTTTGCTCAGCGTGCGCCCGGTCACGGCAACAGCCGCGCCCGCGCCGGCCATGGCCAGCGCCACGCCTTGGCCGATGCCTTGCCCGGCACCGGTGATCAACGCTACTTTGCCTGACAGGTCGGCCATGACTCTCCCTTATGCATTGTTCGTAGATTATTTAGCAGCATTCTACGCATGGAGTTGACAGAATGGCAAGCAGGGCCGAACTTTGCGTCAAAGGATTGAGGATGCGAATTCCGGAATGGCGAATCCCCCGTGGGTCGATCGTCGCTAGGGTTCGCCTGCAGGCAGGGTGTGCATGACCAGCAATTGGGACAAGGAAGTCGATGTCGTCGTGGTCGGATCGGGCGCTGGCGGCATGTTGAGCGCGCTGGTTGCCGCAAAGAACCGGGCCGAGGTGCTGATCGTCGAGAAGGACCGTCGCTGGGGTGGCACCAGCGCCACCTCGGGCGGTGGCATCTGGATTCCCGGCAGCGACCAGGCGCGCNCAGCCGGGTTNGAAGACAATCTCGACGATGCTTTCCGCTATTTGCGNGCNCTTTCTGCGCCCAATGTCCCCGATGCCAACATCCGCGCCTATGTCGANAATGGCGCCAACATGTTGCGCTGGGTCACGGCCAACACCCGCGTGGTCTATACCGCGCAGCCCTATCCCGATTACCATGCCGAAAATCCTGGCGGATCGGTCACCGGATATCGCACGCACTTGCCCGAAATGTTCGATGGCACGCTGCTGGGCGCCGATCTCAAGACGCAGCGTTTCCCGTCTCCGGCCGCCAGCCTGTTCGGCTATCTCAACTGGACCTTCGCCGAAACCTACCAGTTGCTTTATCGTGGCAAGGGCTGGGCCACGGGCCTTGCCCGCAACATGGCCAAATACTGGTTCGACTGGCCGTTCCGGTTCTCGTCGCGCAAGGACCGGCGCCTGACGCTGGGCAACGCGCTGACCGGCGGCTTGCGCCTGGCGCTCAACGAGGCGGGCGTGCCCTTGTGGCTGTCCATGCCGATGCGCGAACTGGTGCGCGAGGAAGGGCGGGTCGTTGGCCTGGTTGTCGAGCGCAACGGCAAGCCCTTTCGCATCCGCGCGCGCAAGGGTGTCATTCTGGCAGCCGGCGGGTTCGACAAGAACCAGGCGATGCGCACCGCCAATGCCCCGCTCTATTCCAGTGCCCAGCTTTCGGGCGGCGTGACCAGCAACACGGGCGATTCCATCGTGGCCGGCCAGGCCGTGGGCGCGGCCACGATGAACATGCATTCCGCCTGGGCGGCGCCGGTGTTCTACGTGCCGGGCGAAGATCGCGGGCGACTGGTCACCATCGAGCGGGCGCTGCCGGGCTGCATCATGGTCAGCCAATCGGGCACGCGCTATCTCAACGAGGCGGCATCCTATCATATCGTGGGCCAGCAGATGGCGCGGCGCCACGCCGAACACGGCGATGCCAGCCCCAGCTGGATGGTGTTCGACGCGCGCTACCGCCACGATTTCCCGATGGGCCCGCTCTTGCCGCTGGTGCCGGATTGGCTGCAGTCATCGGGCGTGCGCAAGATCATGAAGAAGGGCCGCACGATCGCCGAACTGGCCAAGGCCATGGGCGTCGATCCGGCGCAGCTCGATCAGACCATCGGCCGCTTCAACGCCAGCGCAGCCAAAGGCGAGGACCCCGAGTTCCACCGTGGCGAAGCGGCCTATGACAAGATGTATGGCGATTATCGCCACCAGCCCAATCCTTGCCTGCGCCCGCTCACCGAAGCGCCGTTCTATGCCATGCCGATTTATCCGGGCGACATCGGCACCAACGGCGGCTTGTCCACCAATGCCCGCGCGCAAGTGGTCGATGGCGAAGGCAACGCCATCGCCGGGCTCTATGCCGTCGGCAACAACGCCGCCTCGGCCATGGGTGAAAGCTATCCTGGCGCCGGCGTCACCATCGGCCCGGCCATGACGTTCGGCTATATCGCCGCGCGCGACATGACCGGCGCCAACGATTGATGGATCGAACCGGCCCGGTCATGTGGATGCATGGCCGGGCCAAAGATCGTCAGGCTGCCATAGCCTCTTCTGGTTCGGGCGGGAAAATGGCCGGCTGGCCCGGATCGTAGGTGCGCGTTAGCACGCTGATGAATGCCGGGTCGGTCATCGGGTCGACGGGCATGTCGAAAGCCACGCCGCGGGCCTTGAGATCGGCGACGATCGTGTCGAACACCATGTCGTGGGTCAGGTCGTCGGTATGGTCGAGCGCTACGCGCAGTTCGGCCATGTCCATGTAGATATCCGCGCCCCAGTGGATCAGGAAACGGAATTCGCTTTCCGGGATGCGCTGGATGACATTGCCATCCGTCACGATCTGCCAGCCGGTGGCGTCTTCGGGATCGGCCTGCATGGTCGAATGGATGGCAAGGCCGGCCGGGCGGCGCATGGCAGCCGGTCCGCATGTTTCGGCGGTATGGAACATCATTTCATTTTCGACGACAACGGCACGGCTCCACATCGGGGCCTTGATCTGCTGGGGCGCTTGCGCCGGGCCCTTGGGCCAATAGGTGAACCCGCCGCCGATCCGGCCCTGGTAGTACCAGGTGATCACCTGCGCCTTTTTCGCGCGCCAGCGTTCGAACAGTCCGGTCTTGACCATGGTGTTCATCAGCCAGATCGGCGTATTGTTCATGGAGATGCCGCGGAACCGGGTGGCGTCCACATGCGGGCTGCCGCCGCCCTGGCATGGCCCCTGGATGTTGAACAGCATGTTTTCGGCCGTGGCGTATTTTGCGCCCCAGTATCCGCGGACCAGATCGAGGAAGCGGGTGTTGAGGAAGCAATCCTCGATTTCGGGATAGAACGCGGTCGAGGCCTTGCCGAAATAGCCGCGAAACACCGGGCTCACGAACATGTCCCATGTCGGGGTGAACCCTTCGGGAACCATGCCGCTGGTGGTGGCAATGACTTCTTCGGGCGAGTTGAAATGCTGGGCCAGGATCATTTGCCACGGTCCGTTCTCGCGCACGACCGCGAGCATCCGGGCATGCTGGTCGGCAGTGAAGGCGCTTTCGATCACTTGGGGATCGGCAATGGGCTGGAAGATTGAACCAGGCTTGGTCATGACGAACATCCTCTCCGCACGAGTCATGTTATGATATTATGCGCAGCAATATCTCCTAAAAAATACGCATCAGTCAATCTGGGAAGCAGTGGCAGATCACGCGAGTCCCAGGTCCTCCGGTCCCCAGAACGCGCGCAGCGACAGGATCAGGCCATCGGGGCGCAAGCGAAAGGCGTCGGCGCTGCGGATGCGCAGCCGGGGCGAGCCGGGTGGCGTGAACGTGACATCGAAGACCAGCAGCGCTTCGTCGGCATGGCTGCCCCGGATCGGCGCAACAGGCGTGATCTGCGTGGCATAGGCAACGGTATCGGCAAACCAGTCTGTGAGTGCGTCTCCGGCCTTCGGCTCTCTGCCGATCGGGTCCTCGATCACGGCATCGGGCGCGAACAATGCGATAGTGCCGGCTGCATCGCCGGCGTTGATCCGGTCGACATATGCGTTGACCGTCGCTTCCATGACGGCACGGGCCACTGCGGCTGACATGTGTCTTATCTCCCGAAAGATGCGCAAACCAATGCGCGTTGCTGCACGGCCTATGTCGCAACATGGTGCGACATATCGCGCGAAACTGCGTGTCAGGCAGCGATTCGTTGCGCGATGGCCTTTTCCAGGAAAGCCATCAGGCGTTGCAGCGCGGCGCCCGGCGGCACCTTGGCCCGGTGCAGCAGCCAAAGCGGGCAGTCCTGGGCCGGGTCGGGCGCAGACAACCGTTCCAGCGCCGGCTCGGCATCCCCGGCAAAACACAACAGGCTCGCGCGGCCCAGTCCCGCCAGGGCAGCAAGCTTGAGCTGGAACCATGAGTTGCAGGTGACCAGCCCAGCCGCCAGCGCGGCCTCGCCGATGGGATTGGCGGTGGTCCACGCCGCCCCCGCCAGGGCTGCTTCAAACTCCAATCCCCAACCCAGCGGCTCCAGATCGGGCAGGTCCTGCCGGCCGTACTCCGCCTGCTGCAGCACGGCCACCTGCCGCCCGGAAAACCGCACCGGCGGCGTGCGCAACAGGGCCAGCGCCAGGTCTGCCCGCCGCTTGGTCAAGGCTTCGACGGGATCAAGATCGTCGAGAATCTCGATCGGGCAGTCCGGGTTGGCGCGGCGAAATTGCGATAGCTCGGGAAGGAATTCGCTGATGATCCCGGCCGATCCTGCCACGCGGATGGGCGTCTCGCGCAAGGCGCCCGCGCCGATCTCGCGGATCATCGCGTCCATCTCGCGTTCCATGGCCTCGGCCGCCAGAAGCATGCGATGGCCTGCGCGGGTCGGGGCTGGCCCCAGCGCGGAGTGATCGAACAGGGCAACGCCCAGTTCCTGTTCCAGCGCTTCAATTCTGCGGCCAATGGTGGTGCGATTGACGCCAAGCTGGCGCCCGGCAGCCGTGTAGGAGCCGGTGCGCACCGCCGCCAGAAACACATCGAGATCGGACCACTGCACCATCCGTGCATTATTGCACAGAACGTGTGCAATGCAATTTCCTTCGCAAATCGTGGCCCGGAGGCCTATTGGTTGCACAAATACGCCGCAACACGGATCCTCTGGATATGCTCTGCGGCCTTGGAGTGGAGAAGATCGGCATGGCAACCTCTCGGGAATATGGGCTGGGCGAATTCGATTTCCCTCGTGGCTGGTTCATGATCGGCCAGTCGGGCGATGCGACGCAGACACCGGCCCCGATCCGCTATTTTGGCAAGGATCTGGTGCTCTATCGTGGCGAAAGCGGTACGCCCTATGTGGTTGACGCCTATTGCCCGCACATGGGCGCGCATCTGGCCAAGAACAGCACGTCCTACATCGTGCGCGATGGCGAGCATGTCGAAGGCGAATCGATTCGCTGCCCGTTCCACGGCTGGCGCTTTGGTCCCGATGGTGCCTGCAATCACATTCCCTATTCCGACTTCATCCCCAAGGCGGCCAAGCTGCAGACCTATCCGGTGACCGAGCGCGCCGGGATCATCTGGATGTGGCACGATCCCGAGGGCCTGGAGCCCGACGTCGAACTGGCCAATTTCGGCGGTCACTTTGGCGAGCCGGGCTGGGTCGAATGGAAGATCGACTACATGGGCGACCTCAACTGCCACGGCATTGAAATCGTCGACAACATGGCCGATTTCGGCCACTTCATCCCGATCCATGGGGCCAAGGACTGGCAGTATTTTGCCAACGAGTTCAAGGCGACCGCGCTGCACCAGTATTACAGCGCGGGGCACCGCACGCTGACCGCTGCCGAAGGCGACCAGCTGGTGCTCGATACCTGGTACGAAGGTCCCGGGTTCCTCCAGTCGGAAATGGCCGGCACGTTCGACAGCTTCATCATGATCGCCAACACCCCGGTCGATGATGGCGTCAGCCGTGCCTGGCACGCGCTCATGGTCAAGGTGCATGACGGATCGCGCGAAACGACCGACGAAGATCGCGCCAATGCCCTGATGTATCAGGAAGGAAGCCGGCTGGCCTTTGCCCAGGACGTTGAAATCTGGGCCAACAAGCGGGCCTGCCTCAACCCGCTCGCCATTCCGGCAGACGGCCCCTACGGCAAGGTGCGCACCTGGTATCGCCAGTTCTACAATCCGCGTGCCAAGGCGCCGGAATTCCAGGGCCGTGTCAACGGCTTGGCAGTGACGCTCGACAAGCGCCCAGGCGTACAGGCTGCCTGAACCCAAGCCGGGATTTTCCGGGTTTCGAACCGTCCGTTGGCGTGATGCCGGCGGGCGGTTTTTTGCGTCCGTCGCGGTGAGATATGGCAGGATGGGTGACTAGATTATAGTAGGTGGCAATTCGGTTTGATTACGCAAAGAAAGGGGCACAATCGATATTGTGCTAGATTTGCGTATTTGCTATGCAGTGTCTGCTTAAAACAAGATCCGGGCTGAGGAATGCTGACGTGCCGAGTGCGGCGGATTGTGCGACAATTGCGCAAACGCTGGCCTGTGCCTTCCTCTCAGATCCGGAGAAGCCCGATCACGGGCGCCGATTCATGCATCAATGAGGGAGGAAATCGTGAAGGCAGCCATTCATGGTGAAGTTTTCCAGCAAGCGGGCCTGGCAGGACGCAAGGTCCTGATCGCCACGCTGCTGGGTGGCGCGGCAATGTGCGCGTTCCCGCAACTGGCCTTGGCGCAGGACGCCGCTGCCCCGGCAGCCGATGCTGCCGCCGCGCAGCCGAGCGCTGCGGAAATCATCGTTACCGCCAACCGCCGCGAAGAGCGCGCACAGGATGTGCCGATCTCGCTGACGGTCTTCTCGGCCGACAACATCAAGGAACGCAGCATTACCCAGCTGCAGGACATCGCAACGTCGGTGCCCTCGCTGGTGGTCGCGCCCAACGGCCAGGCCTCGCGCGATGTGCAGTCGCCTTCGATCCGTGGGCAGAGCGCTTCGTTCCAGGGTTCGCCCGCAGTAGTGCTCTATTTCAACGAAGTGCCGCTGCCGGCCGGTTATACCCTGTCGAGCCAGGGCGGTCCGGGCAATTTCGTCGATCTCCAGAACATGCAGGTGCTTGCCGGCGCGCAAGGCACGCTGTTCGGTCGCAACACGACCGGTGGCGCCATCCTGCTTACCCCGGCCAAGCCAACCGACAAGCTGGAAGGCCATCTCCAGGTCGGCTTTGGCAACCGCAATCTCAAGGAAGCCGAAGTCGTGCTCAACCTGCCGATCAACGACAAGGTGCGCCTGCGCCTGGTCGGGTCATCGCGCGATCGCGACGGGTTCACCTATGACGTAAACTGGAACAAGGACCGCGACGACCAGCATTGGCGCATGGGCCGCATCGGCCTGTGGCTGCAGCCGTTCGAGAACGTCACCAACTATACCATGGGCTATTACGCCGCGTCGCACAGCAATGGCGCCGGCATGATCGGGCAGTCGGTCAACACCACCGGCCTGATCGCCGTGGCCCGCACGCCCACGCCGTTCGGCCCGCTCGGCGCCATTGCGCCCAGCTTCAATTTCTGCGGCGCTGCCACCGGCCCTGCCGATTGCAGCCTCTATACCAATGCCGTTGCCAAGCAGAAGGCACTCGGCATCCGCGCCACCGCACACAGCGTCGACGATTTCGACCGCCTGTCCACCGGCGGCATCACCAACACCACAGACATCGACCTCAACGACAACCTGAAGCTGCGCAACATTGTCAGCTGGTCGCTGATCAAGGAATACTACGGCCAGTCGGCTTCGGGCCTGGACATCCCGCTCTACGATACCGGCACCACGGTCGACAGCCGCACCGCGCCGCGCGACTGGTACAAGCAGGTTACCGAAGAAGTGCAGTTGCAGGGCACCGCGCTCGGCAAGAAGCTGACCTACACGGTCGGCGGCTTCTACTTCAATGAAACGCCCGCTGGAACGATGCGCGGCTGGGCGATCAACGTCTGCGCGTTCGCCACGCCGACCGGTTGCCCGGTCAATGAATCGCAGATCGCCGTACGGAACAAGTCCAAGGCGCTCTATGGCCAGGCCACGCTCGATCTCGGTGCCTTCACGCCGGCGCTCGATCGCCTTCGCCTGACGGCGGGCTATCGCTATACCTGGGACACCGTTTCGGGCACCTCGGCATCCTACAACTACGTGCCTCTGCCGGGCGGCGGCCAGTTCGTCACCGGTTGCGCCTGGAAGGGCGGCGCCGTCGGCAATCCGTTCGTCGATTGCGCATTCGGCGCCAAGCTTGAAAGCTCGGCCCCGAACTGGACCTTGGGGCTGGACTATCGCCCTGATCGCAACATCATGGTCTATGCCAAGGCCACGCGCGGTTACAAGGCGGGCGGGTTCAACTCCTATGCCGTGTTCGACAACACGCGCACGTTCGGGCCGGAACGCGTCACCGACTACGAAGTGGGCTTCAAGTCCAACTACAAAGTGGCCGGAATGCCCACGACGCTCAACGTCAACGGCTTCTACATGGACTATACCAACATCCAGCGCGCGGCGGGCGACTACAACCTGTCGACCGGCGGTAACGGCGCAATCACGCTGAACAATGCTTCGGCGGTGATCAAGGGCCTGGAAGTCGAATGGATGATCAAGCCTGCGCGGTTCCTGGAACTGGGTGGAAACTACAGCCACATCGAATCGCACTACAAGTCGTTCGTGTTCAACTCCAACTCCGGCGTGTACGATTGCACGGCAACCTCGGCCAGTTCGCCCAAGGCTTTCGTGGGTGCGAACATGACCTGCCGTCCGTTGCAATACCTCTCGCCCAACATCGTGTCGGCCTATGGCCGCGTGAGCCTGCCTGTGCCCGACAAGATCGGCGACGTCAGCCTCTACGCCTCGTACTCCTGGACCGACAAGCAACCGACCGCGCCGTTCTCGACCGAGACGTTTAAGGACGGTACGCCTTTCGAACCCGGCGTGCTCCTGCCCAGCTATGGCCTGCTCAGCGCCACGCTGGAATGGAAGAACTTCTTCAACATGCCGCTCGATCTCTCGGTGTTCGGCACCAACATCGGCAACAAGGTCTACCGGATCAGCAACACCGGGGTTTACCAGTCGATCGGCGCCCAGGGCGTGATCTATGGCGAGCCACGCATGTTCGGCATCCGCGCCAAGTACCGCTTCGGAGCCTGAGGCGGGTCGCAGCGGGGGGTGGCCGGGTTGGCCACCCCCTTGGTGCGTCATGCATTCCAATCTTGTGGGAGAATTGCCGGTGATGGCGTTGCAGGAAATGTCCGATCGGCTGGAGATCCAGGATCTCTTCGCGCGGTACAGCTTCGCCATCGACGAGCGGGACTGGGACGCGCTCGACCACGTGTTCACGCCCGACGCCCGGATCGATTACAGCGAAACCGGCGGCGCAAGTGGTTCCTTTGCCGATATCAAGGCCTGGCTTCCCCTGGCGCTCGACCGCTTCCCGAAATTCCAGCACATGGTCGCGACGACCAAGCTTGATCTGGCCGGAGACAGCGCCACCAGCCGTACCATCCTGTTCAATCCCATGGTCCACCGCGATCCGGCCGGCGTCGAGCAAGTGTTCTTCATCGGCCTGTGGTATCGTGACCGCCTGGTGCGCACGGCGGCCGGTTGGCGCATTGCCGAACGGTACGAGGAAATGGCCTACAGCCATAACGTGCCCGAGATGCCGCCGATACCGCAGGTGGGCGACCCGGCATGACGGCAAGCAGGGATCAATCGGCAGTGTCGGCGCGCGGCAAAGGGGCCAGCCGCCGGGCCATGGCGCTGCGCGGGTTCCTGTGCCAGAACGTGGCGATCGGGTGCACTTTCGGTTCGTTCGGCGTCGCCGTCCCCACATTGCAGCGGCACTATGGTGTTGGCAGCGCGATGGCGAGCCTGTGCCTTGCTCTGGTCGTGATGATGATGGGCCTGGGTTCGCCCTTGGTCGGGCGGATGATCGAGCGGATCGGCCTGCGTGCGACGATGCTGACCGGTCTCGTGCTGACAGGGCTGGGCTATGTCGCACTCGCCTATGCGCCAAGCTTCCCCTTCGTGCTGCTGGCCTATGCCCTGCCGATCGGCCTTGGCCTGGCCATGTTCGGACCGTTTCCAGCAAGCGTGCTGGCGGCGCGGTGGTTCCAGCCAAACCCCGGCACTGCCATCGGGTTTGTCAACACGCCGGTGCTGGGGGCGCTTGTTCCCATGGCCATCGCCCCCTTGCTGACCGCATTGGGGCTAACCGGGCTTTTTCTCCTGGTGGCGTGCGTACACGTGCTCTTGCTGCCGGTTATTCACGGGATCGCCGATCCGCCAGAATCTGCGGACGCACCGGTTTTGATTCAGGCCGTTTCAATCGCTCCGCCGCTGCGCGTGCTGTCGCGGCCGTTGTTCTGGTTGATCGCGGTCGGGTCGGGCATCCTCTATGCCTCGGGCGTCACGGGGTCCTCGCACGTTTTTGCCCTTGGCATCGAATCCGGGCTTGGCACCGATAGCGCCGCAATGCTGCTGTCGATCATGGGCGCGGCCAGCATCGCCGGTGCGTTCGGCGCCGGCATGCTGTGTTCCCGCATCGGCGCGCCGCTGACGCTGGCCTTGATTGCAGGGAGCATGGCGCTGGCGTGGTTGGCACTCCTGTCGCTGCACGAATTTGCGCACATGGCGCCGCTGATCGGGGTGCTTGGCGCCGGCGCCTCAGGCGTTTTTCCCGTGGTCAACGTATTGGTCGGCCAAGGCTTTGGCCTGCCTGCCACGGTGCGGGTGGTGGGATTGCTCGGCCTTGCGACGCTGCCGCTCAGCTTCGGGTTGCCGCCCCTTGTTGGCATGCTGCACGACGCCACGGGCGGCTATGCCGCAAGCGAGCTTGCCTTGAGCGCCGGCTGCGGCCTGGTGGCGGTGATTTTCCTGGCAGTGGCACGCTGGAGTGCGGGCCGCTCGCGCAATCTTTCACCTGCGTTTTGACGTTCAAAGGATGGATTATAATGGGCAGACTTGAAGGCAAGGTCGCAATCATCACAGGCGGCGCGCGTGGAATGGGCGAAGCGACCTCCCGGCGTTTCGTGGCCGAAGGCGCCAAGGTTGCCATTGCCGACGTGTTGGAAGACAGCGGACGGGCCCTCGCCGCCGAACTGGGCGATAGCGCCCGGTTCTGGAAGCTCGACGTGACGAGCGAGGAAGAGTGGGCGCAGGTCGTTGGCGAGGTCGAAGCGACCTTCGGTGGGATCGACGTACTGGTCAACAACGCCGGCATCCTGATGTTCAAGACCATCCTGGAAACCACCAAGGCCGATTTCGAGAGCGTGCTGGGGGTCAACCTGGTCGGCGAATTCCTCGGCGTGCGCACGGTGGCTCCGGGCATGATCGCGCGCGGGCGCGGTGCCATCGTCAATGTCTCGTCGGTAGACGGGATGAAGGGCGCCAACAGCCTTGTCGCCTATGCATCGTCGAAGTGGGGCGTGCGTGGACTGACCAAGGTTGCCGCGATGGAACTGGGACACAAGGGCATCCGGGTCAACTCGGTCCATCCAGGCGGCGTGAACACGATCATGTCCAACCATGACAGCGTCAGCCGTGCCGAAATCGACAAGGCCTATGCCCATGTCCCGTTGCAGCGCATCGGTGGCCCGGAAGAAGTGGCCGCCGCCAGCCTGTTCCTGGCCAGCGATGATGCCTCTTATCTCAACGGCGCGGAAATCGTCGTCGATGGCGGCATGATCGTCGGCGCCTATTACGAGGGCTTCCCTGGCGCGCCGGGCATGTGATCCGGGCAACATGACCGACTATTCCCCCCAACTCGGCACCCCTGCCACCGGTGTCGTCATCACCGGTGGCGCATCGGGCATCGGCCTGGCTACCGCCCATGCCTTGGCTTGCGTGGGCAGGCCGGTGGCCCTGTGGGACATCAACGCCGATGGCGCCAAGGCAGCCGCCGCCACGATCCGCGACCGCTACGGCGTGGCTGCCCATGGCCAGTCGGTCGATCTGCGCGATCCCCAGGCGGTGACGCCGGCGGCGCTGGCAACGCGTGCCGCGCTGGGATCGGTAGGCGCGATTGCGCACTGCGCGGGAACGGCGCTGCAGACCGGGATCGAGGGCGTCACGCCCGAAAACTTCGATGCCGGCATGGGCTTGCATGTGCGTGCCATCGTCTTGCTGGTGCAAGCATTCATGGATGATCTCAAGGGTCATCCCGGCAGCGCCGTGGTGGCGATGGCCTCGATCAACGCCACGTTCGGCAATGGGTCGATCCCGATCTATTCGGCAGCCAAGGGCGCGGTCATTTCGCTGGTCCGCGCCATGGCAGACGAATTGGCGCTTTCCGGCATTCGGATCAACACGGTGAGCCCCGGCATGATCGACACCCCGATCCTGGGCGAAGCGCGCGATGCGATGGCGCAGGTCTATGCGCCGCGCACGTTTCTTGGCCGCTTTGGCGATCCGGCGGAAATCGGGCGCGTCGTGCGGTTCCTGCTGTCGGAAGAGGCCAGCTATATCACCGCCACCGAGATCGTCGTCGATGGTGGCATCCTGCATTCGCAAAGGCCCTGAAGTCTTACGCTGCCTCTTTCTCGAACTGCACGACAGTGCGCAAGGCCTCGCCCGATCGCATCAGGTCGAACCCGCGGTTGACCTCCGCCATGGGCAACCGATGCGTGACCAGGTCATCGAGATTGAGGTGCCCGCCGGCATAAAGGTCGAGCAGGCCCGGAAGCTGGCTACGGCCCTTGATATTGCCCATGAACGATCCCTTGACCGTGCGCCCCAACTGGATGGCGAACGGCATCAGCGACAGCGTCTGTCCATCGGGCGGCACGCCGAGCACGACCGTGCAGCCCCAGCCGATGCGCGTGCAATCGAAGGCCTGCTGCATCAGTGCGGTGTTGCCCACGCATTCGAAGGCAAAATCGGCGCCGCCGCCGGTCAACTGGCGAATCGCGGCCACAGCGTCCGTTGCGGAGCCATCGATGAAATCGGTCATGCCAAAGCGCCGCCCCTGGGCATCGCGCGCCGGATTGATATCGACGCCGACGATCCGGCTTGCGCCCGCCAGGCGAGCGCCCTGGACGACATTGAGGCCAATGCCGCCAAGACCGAATACCGCCACTGTCGCACCCGCGCCGACATGCGCGGTATGCAGCACCGCGCCAACGCCGGTCGCCACCGAACAGCCGATGGTGCAGGCCAGGTGAAACGGCACGTCCTTGCGGATCACGGCAACGTTGCGCTCTGGCATCAGCACGAACTGCGCGAGCGAGCCCACGCCCGAATAGGCGGCCACCTTTTGCCCGTTCAGCGTGAAGGGTGAGGGCTGGCTGGCAATCTCGCCAAGAAACGCCTCGCACAGGTTCGTCTGCCCCGACAGGCAATTGCCACAGGCGCCACATTCGCCAATGCCCAGGGGCACCACATGGTCGCCGACAGCAAGGCTTGTCACGCCCGTGCCGATCTCGCGCACGATGCCGGCGCCTTCGTGACCGACCACGACAGGGAAGGGATAAGGCGCCGCCTTGCCGTCCAACTGGCTGAGATCGGTATGGCACAGCCCGCTGGCCATCACTTCGATCAACACCTGGCCCGGCCCGGTTGGCGCGATATCCAGCCATTCCTGTACCAGCGGCGCGCCCGGTGCGTGGCAGACCATCGCGCGAACTTTCACGATGCCGCTCCGTCAGAAGGTGCAGGGGCGGGGCGCCCGAGAATGAGATCGGTAGCCTTTTCGGCGATCATCGCTACGGGTATCGCGGTGTTGCCGCCCGGTAGATGGGGCATGACAGAGGCATCGACCACGCGCAGCCCGCTGGTGCCATGCACGCGCAGTTCGGCGTCCACCACCGCCATCGCGTCGCTGCCCATCCGGGCCGTGCTGGTCGAATGATAATCGGCTTCGGCCGTGGCGCGGATATAGGCGTCGATTTCCTCGTCGCTGCCCACTTGGAGGCCGGGAGCCAGTTCTGCGCCGCGAAAGTCGTCGAATGGCGCTTGGCCGAACACGCGCCGTGCGATGCGCACGCCTTGGCGCAGCACGCGCCGGTCGCGCTCGCTGGCGTTGTAGTTCTGGTCGATCACCGGGGGCAGGTCGGGGTCGCTTCCCGCCAGCGTCACGCTGCCGCGCGATTCCGGGCGGGCGACGTTGATGTGGGCATAGAACCCGTGCATCGGCACCATCTTGCGCCCATTGTTGCCCACCAAGGCAGAGACCAGCAGCATCTTGATGTCGGGCTCGTCCAGCGCCGGGTCCGATCGTACCATGCACGCCACCGACATGCCCGGATCGGCCAGCGGCCCCTTGCGGGTCAACAGATATTGCCCGGTCGCGATGGCGCCGCGAATGGGGTTGAGATAGCGCAGCATCGAAAGCGGCTTGGTCGACTGATACTTGACGTGGGCGGCAAGGTGATCCTGCAATCCCTGGCCCACGCCGGGCCGATCGACCAAAACGGTGATGCCATGGTCGCGCAGGTGGGCTGCCGGGCCGACCCCGGACAGCATGAGCAACTGCGGCGTGTTGATCGCGCCAGCCGAAAGGATCACCTCGCGACGGGCGCGCGCCACTCTGTCCTGCCCCTTGCACCGCCATGCCACGCCGACCGCGCGCGTTCCCTCGAACAGGATGCGCCGCGTCTGCGCCTGCGTCACGACGACAAGGTTCGCACGGTGCCGCACCGGCCGCAAATAGGCCGAGGCCGCACTCGATCGCCGCCCCTTGCCGACTGTCAGGTCAACCGCGCCGAACCCGTCGCGCGTGGCGCCGTTGAGATCGTCGGTGACCGGATAGCCAGCGGCAGCGCCAGCCGCGATGAAGGCCCGCGCGAACGGATGATCCTGCCCGGCGCGCGTTACCTGGATCGGTCCGCCCTCGCCATGCCAGGCGTTGCGCGCCGGCTGGTAGTTTTCCAGTCGCCGGAAATAGGGCAGCACGTCTGCAAACGACCATCCGCGATTGCCCGCCTGGGCCCACTGATCGTAATCGGAATGAAAGCCGCGATCATAGGTCATTCCGTTGATGGATGATCCGCCCCCCAGCACCTTCCCGCGCGGCAGGTAGAGCACGCGCCCATCGAGATGCGCCTGCGGCGCCGACATGTATCGCCAGACAAAGGCGCCAGACATCATGATCGGCAGCAGCCCGCCAGGCGCCGTGATCAGCGGGCTGCTGTCCTTGCCGCCGGCCTCGATCAACAGCACGCGGACAGTCGGATCGGCAGACAGGCGATTGGCGAGGATGCAGCCGGCAACGCCGGCTCCGATGATGACGAAATCGAACTCTTCGGGCGTGGCTGCCTCGGCGCTCATGCTCTTTCGCTTCCAGGGTCTGTTATGCTTTCACCGCAGGGTGCCGCGCTGGCTCTGTTTGCGCAACATGCGCGGCGGTGTGCGCAGCAAAGCTGGCGTAGCCGGTGCGATATGGCAGGCACGGCTCTCTCCTCGCGCTTGGGAATTTGTCCATCGCATGCTTGGCTTTGCGCGAGAGGAGAACCGCCGATGCGTGTTATCGCCAACCATGCCCTGTGCCAGGGCCATGCCCGCTGCGAAGATCTCTGTCCCGAAGTGTTCGCCACCGATGCGATCGAGGGCAAAGTCGTGATTGCCGATGCCAATGTGCCCGACGAACTCGAGGCGAAGGTAAGGCTCGCCATCCGCAATTGCCCCGAAGGCGCCCTGCGCCTCGCCAAGTCGCTGGAGGATGGCCAATGACCCTGCATTTTCAGCCGCCGTCGCCCGATCATGTGCCGGCCGATCGCATGGTCGATTTCGATTTCTTCCACATTCCCGAAGGCGTCTCCGACCCTGCGGAGATCTGGCACGGCCTGGTTCGAAGTGGCGCGCCGCGCATTTTCTATACGCCGCACAATGGCGGGCACTGGGTGTTCCTCGATTACGCCGACATCGTCGATGCCTACCGCGACCACAGCATCTTCTCGACCTACCAGACCCCGATTCCGCCGATCGAGCCGTTCCCGGTGGTGCAGCCCCAGGGCGTCGATCCGCCGGCCCACAACGTGTTCCGCCGTTTGCTCGCGCCGATGTTCACCCCGATCGCGGTGCGCGCCATGACCGATGAATTGCAACGGCGCGCCGTCGCACTCATCGCGCCTATCGCGCCCCGCGGCGAATGCGATTTCATCACCGAATTTGCCGAACGCTACCCGACCAGCATGTTTCTCTACCTGTTCGGGTTGCCCGAAGAGCGGCTCGATCAATTTCTCACGCTGGCCAACGTGTTTTTCCGCAGCACCGATGCCGACGAGCGCGCGCGCAACATCGTCGAGATCTATGCCGTGCTCGATGCGCTGTTCCGCGAAAAGCAGGCCAATCCGGGCAGCGACATCGCCAGCACCATCGTGGCCGCGCGCGACGAGGCGGGCGAGCCGCACAACTGGCAGGATGTGCTCAATTGCGGGTTCCTGCTGTTCGTGGCCGGGCTCGATACCGTGACCAACACCATGGCCTATGTCTGGCGTTATCTTGCCACCAACCCGGCCGCCCAGGCACATTTCCGCGACCGGCTCGACGATCCCGAAGCGTTTCAGCGCGGCATGGAGGAACTGATGCGGATCAACGCCGTGTCGAACCTCTATCGCCGGGTCACGCACGATTGCACGTTCCGTGGCGTGGCGCTGCGCAAGAACGATCGCGTCATCCTGCCCAACACCGTGGCCAACCGCGATCCCCGCGTGTTCCGCGATCCCGACACGATCGATCTCGATCGCGAGGTCAATGTGCACGTCACGTTCGGTGTCGGCCCGCATCGCTGCATCGGTTCGCTCTTGGCCAAGCGGGAAATCATGGTGTCGATCCAGGAATGGCTGCGCCACATTCCCGCCTTCTCGCTGGCGCCCGATCAACCGCCCGGCTCGGTTTTCGGCGGGTCGGTCATGGGCTTTACCGGCCTCAAGCTGCAGTGGGCGCCCCAGCGCTCCTGATCGCCACTCTGGCGGCTGCTTCCGGCGATGCGGCCGCCAAATCGCCTCGGCGCTATTTGCGTAGACATAGGCGTAAAAATCTACGGATAATGTCGATTATATTGCCTTTTGAATCCTGAAATCATATGGATACGCCATAATTCGATACGCGATGACGTATCCATGCATGGAGGGGATCAAATGGGTAGGTTTCTGGGCGCAACGCTTTTGTCGAGCATGACACTGGCGGCCGTGCCGGCCTTTGCCGCCG